>JAEEGJ010010728.1_pt1 | contig 23675 bp, 26 predicted proteins | sample 8958761 | NCBI WGS metagenome assembly JAEEGJ01 (sample SAMN16246546, study PRJNA631951) | gut metagenome | biome: gut microbiome; feature: rumen; material: RS-attached | host: Bos | place: Iran: Karaj | collected 2018-10 | reverse complement strand
TGTTTTTCTCCCATTTTCCAAAGGGATGTCCTTAGAGAAGATGGCATTACAGTTATATGAGTATTTTGTCCCAATGCTTGCATATTTATATTTGTAGAAGATGGCATCTCGGGTACTGTTCCCATCCTGGTCAAAATTGGGATTATATTCGCAGACCCCAAAGATGTCCGCATTCAGACTGTCGATAATACTGATGTATTGGGATCGCTTTTCTGAATAGTTTTCAGATGTAATCGCTGTATCGCTGCTTTTCCCATTTGAGAAGTGACCAATATTCCAATGAGCAATGACGAGAGAATCTCTGTAAACACTAATAATAGGCGCATGATATGATTCATTTTCACTTGCCTCACACGATGATATAATAGTTATCAGTAAAATAGCAATAATCGAACTAACCGCTCTTTTCATATTACTTTCAGAGTGTATAAGTTAGTCTTGTTTTGTTAAAACACATTTCAGGACGTAATGGTCACTTAGTTCTGGGTGGGAAAAGATCTCTGCTCTTTGTATTCTTAGTCCCTTAACGATAATGTTGTCAATCAGTGAATTTGTATATGATTCATTCGACTCGTCATAGTTTGCCAAGGAGAAGCCAGCTTCTTTAAATGGATTGTATTCAGAGGTATCGCTAATATTGAAGTCGGCGCATACAATGACCTGTTCAAGATTCTTTGTCATATCGATTAATTCTTGGATTTGGCTTTTTCGGTATTCTGCACCGTCTTGACCTTGGTTCCAATCCAGATGGGTTTCTATGAAGGTGACAACTTTTTCGTTAACCCTGATTTCTGCCGATTGTATATACCTGTTCTGCTTGTGGCGGCTGAAATTTGTTTTTCTCCCATTTTCCAAAGGGATGTCCTTAGAGAAGATGGCATTACAGTTATATGAGTATTTTGGCCCAATGCTTGCATATTTATATTTGTAGAAGATGGCATCTCGGGTACTGTTCCCATCCTGGTCAAAATTGGGATTATATTCGCAGACTCCAAAGATGTCCGCATGAAGGCTGTCGATAACACCGATGTATTGGGATCGCTTTTCTGAATAGTTTTCAGATGTAATCGCTGTATCGCTGCTTTTCCCATTTGAGAAGTGACCAATATTCCAATGAGCAATGACGAGAGAATCTCTGTAGATGTTAATTATTGCATCATTATTGATAGAATCATCTTTGTTATTATCAATTATAGAATCCTTCTTTTGCGAATCATAAATCAAGGAATCATTTTCAATTGAGTCTTTTTTAGAGTCTATGTTAAGTGGATCCTCAAATTCATATCTGCTATCAGAACATGCTGATAATATTGTTGCTGCTAATAAGAAAGCAAAAGTAATAATAGCAGATTTTCTCATTTTCTGAGGAATCAATGGTATCGATAATCAGAGATGGCCTAATAGAGATTATAGTCAGAATAATTATTTTGCATAATAACCAACTTTAACAATGGCGTAACGATAAACTTCAAAGTTTTGCTTTTGTGTTTAAATCGTTTGATGATTGATGCAGATGCCTTGCTTGTACCAATCGTAGAGGCGGTGGATGCCTTCGTCAATCTCGATTTTATGATGCCATCCTAACTGATGGAGTTTGCTTACATCGGTGAGTTTCTTTAGTGTACCGTCGGGTTTTGAGGCATCCCATCGGAGTTCGCCCATGAATCCGATTTCCTTCATGATGAGTTCGGCTACCTGGCGGATGCTGATTTCCTTACCTGTGCCGACATTGATGTGGCAGTTGCGGATTTCGGTAATGCCATCGGCGTTCTTGATGCTACTGTCGTAAGTGTCTTTGAAATCTACGTTTAAGAGCACGTGAACGGAGGCATCGGCCATCTCTTCGCTCCACAGGAACTCACGCATCGGACGGCCTGTTCCCCAAAGGGTTACGGCATCGGGCTGGATTCCATAATGGGCTAAGACGCGCAGGATGTCTTCTTCGCTGCTGTTGCCATCCACGCGTTCGGTTTTACCATTTGAAGTCATGGAAACCGGACGCAGGGAGATGTCCTTGCGAACAGCATCCCAATCGTTTTCATTCAGGCATTTGGCCAGATGAATCTTGCGGATCATGGCTGGCAACACGTGGGAGTTCTCCAGATGGAAATTATCATTCGGACCATAAAGGTTGGTGGGCATTACGGCAATATAGTTGGTGCCGTACTGCAGATTGAAGCTTTCGCACATCTTCAGTCCCGCAATCTTGGCGATGGCGTAGGGCTCGTTGGTGTATTCCAGAGGGGAGGTGAGTAAACAGTCCTCGGGCATCGGCTGGGGTGCCTCGCGCGGATAGATGCAAGTGGAACCTAAGAAAAGGAGTTTCTTCACGCCGTGTTTCCAACTTTCACCAATCACGTTCTGCTGAATCTGCAGGTTCTGGTAGATGAAGTCGGCGCGGTAATGGAGGTTGGCCATGATGCCACCCACATGGGCTGCGGCCAAAACTACGGCATCGGGTTGTTCCTCGTCGAAGAAGCGTTTGACGGCTATGGGATCCAAAAGGTCCAGTTCCTTATGGGAACGGCCTACGAGATTCGTGAATCCCCTGCTTTTCAGGTTGTTCCAAATAGCGGAACCCACAAGGCCATGATGGCCTGCAACGTATATCTTACTATTCTTGTCGAGCGCCATCTTAGTCGTCGATTTGGGATTTGAGGTAGAGCTTGCGCACTTTCTTCATGTCATGCTCCACCATGATTTTAACCAACTGCTCAAAGGTCGTCTTACGTGGATTCCATCCCAGTTTAGCCTTGGCCTTAGAAGGATCGCCGAGCAACTGCTCCACCTCTGCCGGACGGAAATATTTGGGATCTACTTCTACGAGCACCTTGCCCTCTAAGTTTTGAGTTGAGAGTTCAGAGTTGAGGGTTTTTACGCAGATACCCTTCTCATTTACTCCGTCACCTTCCCAGCGCAATTCGATGCCCACTTCCTTGAAGGCCAGGGTGGCAAACTCGCGGACGGTGTGGTATTCGCCGGTAGCAATCACGAAATCATCGGGTTCGGGTTGCTGCATGATAAGCCACATACATTCCACATAGTCTTTGGCATATCCCCAGTCGCGAAGGGCATTGAGGTTTCCGAGATATAACTTATCCTGATGTCCCTGGGCAATGCGGGCGGCGGCCAACGTGATCTTGCGTGTAACGAATGTTTCGCCACGGCGTTCACTCTCATGATTGAACAATATGCCGTTGCAGCAATACATGTCATACGACTCGCGGTAGTTCTTCATAATCCAGAAACCGTAGAGCTTGGCCACGGAATAAGGCGAACGCGGATAGAACGGAGTGGTTTCGGACTGAGGCACTTCCTGCACTTTTCCGTAAAGTTCAGAAGTACTGGCCTGATAGATGCGACACTTCTTCTCCAAACCGCAGATGCGCACGGCTTCCAAAAGACGCAAAACGCCCACGGCATCGGTATCGGCGGTATATTCGGGTACGTCGAACGAAACCTTCACGTGGCTTTGTGCAGCCAGGTTGTAGATCTCAGTGGGCTTTGTCTCACCGATGATACGAATCAAAGACGATGAGTCGGTCATATCGGCCCAATGAAGATTCACCAGGCGTGATTTCTTCATGTCGCGCACCCATTCGTCCAAATAAAGATGCTCAATTCGAGCGGTGTTGAACGATGAAGAGCGGCGAAGAAGTCCGTGAACTTCGTATTCCTTTTCAATCAAAAACTCGGCCAGGTAACTGCCGTCCTGACCCGTAATTCCAGTGATTAATGCTACTTTTCTTTCCATAATGAGGCCCCTTTTATCCCCCGGGGGGAAATATCTGTTCGGGGTTATATTAATTAATAATAAGTTGTTCCTAACCGTATAAGTGTACAAGAGCCTCCCCTCGGGGAAAGGCTACGGGTAGGCGAGCTTGCTCGGGAATGGCTTTGGAGGAGGCTACTCTTCTCCAGCGAACTGGCGGATGCGCTGTTCTTCACTGAGTTTGCAAATAAGCAAGCGTCCGTCTTCCTCGGCTACGATATAACCGTCGAGTCCCTGTACGACTACTTTTTTGTGTCCAAGAGTATGGATAATGCTATTGCTTGTTTCATAAAGATTGATATTCTGGCCAATCACGGTGTTGCCTTTGAGATCGTGGTGGGTCTGCATCAGCAACGCGCCCCATGTGCCCAGGTCGCTCCATCCAAAATCAGCGGGACAGACAAAAATCTCTTCGGCCTTCTCCATAATGGCATAGTCCACAGAAATGCTTTCGCATTCAGGAAAGTGCTTGTCAATTTCTTCCTGTTCCTGAGGTGTTCCATAGACGGGCAAAAGACTTTCGAAAACGCGATTCAAGGCAGGCTGATAGATGCGGAAGGCATTTACAATCGTGCTAACACTCCAAATGAAAATACCGGCATTCCAGAAATAACTCTTGTCTCTGATGTATTCCAGGGCTTTTTCCTGGCTGGGCTTCTCCTTGAAGGAATCAACTCGAAATATCTCTTTATTATGTGGGCTACTTGCTGAAAGGTCTGCCTTGATATAGCCATAACCGGTCTCAGGGCGTGTAGGTTTCATACCAAGGGTTACAATGGCATCGGTCTCACTGGTAAACTTCATACACTGTCTGATGACACGACGGAACTCTTCAGTGTTTGTGACGATATGATCGCTGGGTGTCACCACGATGTTTGCATTGGGGTCTTGCTTCTTGATGCGCCAACTGACATAAGCGATACATGGTGCCGTGTTGCGGCGGCAGGGTTCGCAAAGGATATTATCCACAGGAACCTGAGGCAATTGTTCGTGAACAATGTTCACATACTTCTGATTGGTCACCACCCATACATTCTTTGAATCGCAAATACCTTCAAAACGGTCGAGCGTCAACTGAAGCAACGTACGTCCCACCCCCAGCACATCAATAAACTGCTTGGGTTTCTCTGCGGTGCTCATCGGCCAAAAGCGGCTTCCCACTCCGCCTGCCATGATAACTAAATGGTTATTGATATTTTTCATCTTTCAAGTTTCAAATAGGGCCGCAATATACTATTTCTGGCGTTTCAAGTTTCATGTTACAGGATTCAAGTTCTCATATCCCTTATCTGAGTTGTAGTTACGCTTAAAGTCGAAGAAATCGGTGTTGACCATAGTGTCAACTCCGGCTAGTAGCCCCTCAATCAGTTTGTTGTAGCCGCCGATGGGGATTCCCTGGTATTTGTCATTGAAATAGTTGTTGTCGAAGACGAGGCGGACGGGGAGGCGGCGGATGATGAAGGCGGGGAGTTCGGTGCATTTACGGCCCCACTGCTTCTCGGTGTATTCCTTGATGAGTTTCTCGAAAATATCCTTGCCGACTAAGGTCAAAGCTTGTTCTTCGAGGTTAGAGGCCCCCTCCCAACCTCCCCCAATAGGGGAGGGGATTATTGTCGGTAGTCCTTTCTCGGCATGCTGCTTATTGATTTCCTCGACAGCCTGTTTTATCTGAGCGTCAATTTTCTATCGTGCTTCTTTGGGCGTTTTCACCTCCGGCCACATCTTGTTGAAAGTGTTCATATTGAAGGGGAGGTTGTAGAGCTGACCTTTGTAGTTGGCCACTGGGGAATTGGTGTAGCGGTTGAACTCAACGATAGAGTTTACAAAATCCCAACTTCCTTATTGGAGGTATGGAAAATATGAGCACCATATTTGTGGACGATAATTACGGCCTAACCCCGGCCCTCCCCAGCAGGGAGGGAGATTGGTTCACAATATACGTTGCCGCCCAGTTGTGAGCGTTTGTCAATCACTAAGCAGGTTTTGCCTGTCTGACGTGCCTTGTAGGCGAAAGTGGCACCGAAGAGGCTGGAGCCAACGATGAGATAGTCGTATTTCATTGTTTATTCTGATTGTATATGCTATTAACTATCTCATCATAATCAATATTATCATTTATTATACGATGAGAATATTTATAGTTATTATCTAAAATACATCTATTGGATATATAGTTATTCGTTTTAATATTTCCAATTTTAAACAGTAAATGGCATACATTTTCAATAGAAAAAGGTTTGTTTATGGAATTTTTGATGTCTTCAACGAGTCGTTTGTTGTTTTTTATGAAAATATCAGAACACCATATAATAAATGGCACCTCATATTGACACCTTAAAACATCTGATGCAGGATTTGGCTCATGAGTTCTGCCTGAATAATCTCGTACATCATAAATTTCCTCACCATGATCAGAAAAATAGACTAGAATAGAATTGGTATGTTTGAACATTAAGATAATACTATTGATAACAAAATCATTGTACAATGTTGCATTGTCGTATACGGCAATACTTGTTAATTTCCATTCTGTTAAGTATTTTTCCTTTCTAAAGGAAAGGACACTGTCTTTGTTGAAATGATCAAATTGTTCTGTGTGTGGATATCTTTTATATGCATTAGAATGTTGTCCCATCAAATGAAATAGAACTAAATTGTTGTGGGATTTTAAGTGGATATTTTTTTTAAACGAATCAATAAGTTCTCCATCATATTTATAAATATCCTTATTGATATCTGTATAGGTGATTTTGCTGATGTACGCATTATGAAGATATGAATTTAATGAAAAATCATAAGAAGCATTTGAATTCATATCGTATTGATTATCCCAAAAATATACATTATATCCAGAATATTTGAAAATTGATGGAAAATATGGTTTTGAAAACCATTTTTCTCCTTCACTTAAACTATTACAACTGAAAACGTTCTTCAAGGATTTACTTGTAGTGTTATATGGGGAAACAACATTTGTGAAAACAAATAGATTTCCTTTATTTTTCTCTTTCGTCAAATAAGGAGTTGTGTTCAGCGGATATCCGTATAAAAAAGAGTGAGATTTTATATAAGATTCTCCTATTACGACAATAATATTTATGTTATTTGTAAAACTATCAGTTTTTACGTTATATAATGAATTTTGGGTCGCCTCTAGAGCATATTTAAGTTCATTGCCACATAATTTTAAATCATAGCAACAATACATAAGGTTTGAAATATTGTCCATGGGGACACAGTAGTTTGAAACCATCCAATCATCTATATCCACGGTTGATTTACATTTAAACATATTTACATTATATCTAAATGAGTAAATACCACCCAGCAGGATTGTCAATATAAAAATAGAAATAATAATATTGAAAAAATAATTCTTAACAAGAATAGCTTTAAATCTTTTATAGTATTTCTCTGAAAAGATAATTATTAATATGAGAATGACAACAAGAGCATAACAGATAAGGCTGCGCATAGAAAACAAATACTGACTCAAAAATTCCGAGGACTCGTTATAATTGGTTTCTGCAACTAAAAGCATAGTCGCAGGAGATATACTAGATTTAAAATTGAAAGCAAGAAAAAATGAAATGAGATTAATAATTATTGACAGGAAGTATAATAGAAATTTAATCCATTTGCATTTTGTATAATAAACAACAAGAGTAATGATATATGAATATAAAAATGCAAGGGAAAAATATCTGAATAATGGATAATTTTCCCAATCCCAAAGACTTGTATTTATATAATAAACGGTTTTTGGTAATAAAAACAGAGCAAACAGGAGGAAAAAAGGAAACTCTGATACTATCGGACGTACAAAGTATTTGTAGAAATTAGCATTTTTATAATACATACAATACATACAATGTAAAATTCAATAATTCTATCAGACATCTATTTTTTACGAATGATTGAAAGAATCACATACCATGTGATAATAATGGCAAATGCCGGCAAACTAAGTATTAAAAGGATGAGTGCGGCTATGCCAACAAAAAATAAGCAGAACTTATTATCTTTCCAATTATTTGCCTTGAACTTCAATGAAAACATTGGTATCTCAGAAATTAAAAGATATGAAGACAGAAAAATCAATAAAAGAATAATTACATAGAAAGCAGGAGCATCTTTATAATTGCTTTGCAACATAAGAAGCCCTCCCCAGAATAGTGCGTTGGCTGGTGTGGGTAAGCCAATGAATGACAAAGACTGTCGCTCGTCAATATTGAACTTAGCCAAACGTAATGCTGAGAAAGCAGCAATAAGAAATGCTGTATAAGGAAGTATTCCTGTAAGAGGTTCTAAAAAATCAGGACAATTAAGTTGGCCTAACTCATAAAAAACCATCATTGAAGGTGCTACGCCAAATGTTATGTTGTCTGCAAGACTGTCCAATTCTTTGCCAATAGGAGACGAAACATGCAGTAACCTTGCTACCATTCCGTCAAAAAAATCGAAAACGGCACCAAGGATAATGAAAAGAAATGCAGTTTTAATATCGCCGTTATAGGCAAATGAGGTTGCAATACACCCAGAAAGAAGATTGCAACAAGTAAATGCATTTGGTATATGCTTTCTTAATGAAACCATTATTTCAAATATGCGATTACCGTTTGGTTACCCGTTGTGGGCTGCCCCATTTTGACCAAAATTTTTGAATCTAACGGCAAGAACACGTCAACGCGGGAACCGAACTTGATAAATCCAAGATGTTCATCTATATAGCAATCGTCTTCTTCATTAGCATAGGTTACGATACGACGAGCCACAGCACCAGCAATTTGCCGAACAAGGATTTGAATACCGTTCTCCGTTTCTATAAGAACATCAGCATGCTCGTTTTCCTCGCTGGCTTTGGGCAACCATGCTTTGTGGAAGTTGCCATTCTGGTGGTATACCTTTTTTACGATACCATCAACCGGAAACCAGTTGGCATGAACGTTAAACAAGCTCATGAAAATGGATATCATAAGCCGCTTTTCATGAAAGTATGTGTCTTCTTCCACTTCCTCTATAACAACGATGCGTCCATCGGCTGGTGCAACGACAATATTCTCGGTTTCGCCTTCAAATTGGCGGATGGGATAACGGAAGAAATTGGCGGCTATTCCATATGCGACAAAAGCAATAATTAAGAATAAGTAAAACGGCACCTTGTTATCGAAGAAAATCCATAAGGCTAAAGATAGTAAAGACAAAGCAAGTGCCCCATATAGCAATATATGAGTTCCTTCCCGATGAATTCGGATGTTTTTAATCTTTCTTATTCTTTTGCCCATGTTGATTTTGTTGGTGTTGCTAGAGATGTACTTGGTTATTTATAAAAGTACATACCTCAAATTCCCCTTAAGTGGCGTAAACGCTTGACCCAAAGGTTATTACGAAAAACAGAGATGTAAAAACGCCAAAAAATGGACATTTCTGGGTGCAAAGGTACGAATAAGCGAGCAGAAAAGCAAATAAAACTCGTTTTATTTTATTTTCTCGAGCGGAAGTAACTTATTCAAAGGTACGAAAAATTTGGGATAAAGGCAAATTTTAGGATAAAGTTTTTAGGTTAAGGGTTAAAGTATTGTTCAACGATAACGTTAACGATAACGATAACCTATAAAGTGAAGAGTTAAGAGTGAAGAGTGAAGAATCTCCCTCCCTATTCAGGGAGGGATGGGGTGGGTCTCCTTAAACTCCAGTTTTTTACATTGAGTGGATAGGATACAAAAATCCCTGTAATGCTTCAATGTACTGTTGTTTGATGCATTACAGGGGGAAATCTAGATAATTTGTCCTGCCCATAGTTCTTTTAGGAAGTAATGGGCGGGTATAATTTCTACTCCGTTCAGTTTTCTTTTGTATTTGTCCAATGATACGCAAATTAAGCGGGCCTTGGGATAATCTTCACTAAAGGCTTTGAGTCCATGTGTGTGGCGTGACTTTACTTCTACGGATGATTTTATTTCGATGGCAATACGGCCTTGGCCGATGACGGCATCAACCTCATAGCCACTTGCTGTACGCCAATAGGTAAGATGTTCTTCGGCGTGATGATAACCCAGATATGCTATCAGTTCCTGAATAATGAAATGTTCAAAAGCGTGACCGAAATCTTCGGTTCCTGGTTCCATCTCTCTGCGGTGCATGAGATAGTTGGCCACACCCACATCGAAGAGGTAGAACTTCGGAGCAGCAATAGCCCTTCTTTTTTGTGTGGCAGTGAATCCCGGAATAAGATACCCTACGAGCGTATCCTCAAGAATGCTGAAGTAGTCTTTTACCGTACGGTAGTCAATTCCACAGTCTTGCGCGATGTTCTTATAAACAATCTGTTCGCCGCTGCACTGTGCAGCCACTTCCAGAAAGTGTGAAAAAGATTTCAGGTTGCGAGCCAGCGCCTCTTCTTTGATTTCCTCGTTGAGATAAACACCGATATATCCTCGTAAACGCTCCCATGGGTTTTTCACCATATAATGGCGCGGAATCATACCATTATTGACAGCGCGGTTCAGGTCGAAGTCGGGGATTTCCGCACTGACCAGCGGAAACATCTGCTCTCTCGTAGCACGGCCTCCCAACAGATTTGTCCCCAGCCTTTTCAGTTTTCTGGCACTTGACCCACTTAGAATGAACCGGATATTCTTCCGTTGAATGAGTGAGTGTACTTCGTCAAGCAGTTCGGGAAGTTTCTGTATTTCATCAATGATCACCGTGTCATGCTCCCCGAATTTTTCAAGTTCTTCTGAAAGCAGTTCAGGGTGGCGTAGCAGTCTTGCAAACTCTGACGGACGCAGCAGGTCGTAGATTCTGCAATTAGGGAACGTGGCTTGCAACCAAGTAGTTTTACCAACCTGACGAGCGCCCCATAAAAAGGCACTATCGTTATATTCACTGCTTATTTCTATAATTCTCTTGTACATAATAATGTTGTTTAATCATGATAAAACTACATTACGATGTCGCAAAAGTACAATTTTATTCTTAATCATCCAAATGTTTTTCAATTATTTTTGAAAAGAAATCAATTTGATAGTCCTAGGACTAGAAATCTGACAAATATGAACAAAATCTTACAGAATAGCACGGAGTGCGTTTCAAGTTTTTACGGAACACGAAGACACGAAGGCACAAAGAATGAACAAAAACCGGTGGAAAACCTCTTTTCTGTAAAGCATCCGTGCTGTTTGCCCGTCTGGTCGGGAGATGTTCATCATCATTCTGCAAACGAGTTTGCGCCTGCTGCTGCCCATCTGCCGACAGCCCTGACGGGTCTGTCTTTACAGAAAAGCGAAAACAGGGAAAACCGTAGCTTCAACGATGATGATAACCTATAAAGTGAAGAGTTAAGGATGAAGAGATTCCCGCTATCGCGCCTACCCGTAGCCTTTGAAGAATCCCCTCCCTGGGAGGGGGCTCCTTAAACTTAAGTCTTTTTACGTTGAGTGGATGGGGTACAAAAATCCCTGTAATGCTTCAATGTACTGTTGTTTGATGCATTACAGGGGATATTTTGATGGAAGATGGAAGATGTCTGATGGAAGATGTATGATGTTTGATGTGGGATGTATGATGTAGGATGTCTGATGGAAGATGTAGGATGTATGATGTTTGATGTATGATGTTTGATGTAAGATGTTTGATGTTATTATACTCCGTCTAACTTTTTGCAGCGATGGACTAATAACCTAACAAGTTCTTCACAATCTGCATAGATGGAATTGAACTGCACATCACTAAGATAATCATTCCTGTGTAATAATTCTAACCAATACAGACTTTCTCTTGCTTCTTTCAGGGCGATGTATGATTTTGACTTATAGTCTGCTTTGCTAATCGCGTTGGTTGCCTCGGCATTATTGGCTCCGATACTCGTTCCGGACCTCAGCAACTGGTTGGCTAGCGTAGCCACCGATTTGAGGTGCACGGGAACTCGGGATGGATGATGTGCGATGATGTCTGATGTCTGATGTATGATGTCTGATGTCTGATGGTTGATGGAAGATGTAGGATGGCTGAAGGCACTTACATCAGACTTCTGACTTCTTCCATCAGACATACTGCTGGCAGCTTGTTCCAACAGGTAGTCATTCAACTTGATTATCCTGTCGCCAAAGGCAAGGCATTTGGCTTGGATCGCATCTCCGATTTGGGACATAATGATGTAAGATGTTTGATGTAAGATGTTTGATGTTTGATGTAAGATGTTTGATGTAGGATGTATGATGGAAGAATACGAATTAACGATAACGAATGGAGTACGGAGTGCGTTTTGCAGCTTATTGAGTCGCCTGCAGGCGAGAAATCGGACAAATGATATAGAATCAGGCAAAATGCGAGAAGAGGATAAGGACAATAGCTTTATTCGGAGTGACAGGAAAAGGTTCATGTCACATTTGAATCTTTTGTCTTATGTGAGATTTGCGGGTTCCCCGCTCTTTATGCTTGGGTAGTCAAGGTGTGCAGTTCCTTATACAACCCCGAGCGTTCCGTTTGTGCGATACTTATGGTTCAAGGTTCATGATTAATGGTGAATGGTTACTATTCCCCAAAGCATTAGTCAATCAGAATGCACGTAAGTTCTGTTGTTGACTCTCTATAGCCGCAATAATGATTCTAAAACATATCTTTTCTTAAAACACCATCCTGTATGGTTAAGTTCACCTGATAAAGGAACAGGTGATGTTTACTTAACAGTGATTTCAATGAGGGTTCAAGTGAATGATAGTCCTCCAAAACCAACCGAGGATTCCTCACTCTCAACAACTCCACAATCTCATCAAAATGAGTCTCATAAAAAACTCTCAGCCATCCCCGTTCTGCATCATTGAGCAACAGGTTTTCCACTTGTTGGTTATTCCTCTCCAACTGTGCTTTGAACTCACGTTGTCTATCCGTACCTTAAATTGTTGTCGTTTATGATTCTACTCATGGATTATTTCAACGCAGCTTTTACAAAAGGCATCCTGAGATATAAGCAAACTTAAAACATTCTCAAAGTTTGCCATCTCATGCTCTTCTGCCAACTGCTGGTCTTCTTTCTTACCTATATGACCTACACGGAAATACATGTCTATGGCTTTGTCAATACCATTTAAAATAGACGGCATATCATATATTATAACTTCATCACCCTCAGTTATCTCGGAAAGATGTACGGGATAATTTCTTCCTTTGCTAGGGAAGGAGGTCTCTGAGAGCCCTAGTTTCCTGTAATACAAGGTGGCACGCTTCTTTAAATCCGCATCAAAATCAGATGGGATAACTATCTTCAGTTTCGCATTCTTGTATGTCTTATCACCACATGGTATGGCTCCCATATTCTCATTAAGCCAATCGGAAACAAGTTGAACAAAGTTCTCAAAATATGAAATGGCTATGACTGTAGAAGGCAATAGTCCTAAATGACCAAGACGAACATAATCATCAATCTGAGCTTTCAGCTTAGCAAGCTCTGGAGAGAATTTTGCATCATCTACTTCATATTTGTCATCAGCATTTTTTTGAGTATCCATCAACGTCAGAGTATAACCCAAGAAATCACTCGGGATCTTAACACCTCTTTCTGCAATGACAAAAGCACGGTCTAAACCAAGGCGGCCAAGGAATAGGCCGTATTCAAACATCACATTATCCCTTGCCTGTTCAAAAGCCTCGTCGCGTGTCAAGGTCAAATCGTCTTTAGTAAACACCAAGAAACCAAAATCAAATAGACTTGCAGAATTAAGCAAGGTCTCAAGAAAACTCCTATTATACTTGAAAACGCCATCATTCCAAACGACGCAGTCATAGTTGCCGCTTAATTGCTGCTTGATATACTCGGCAGCATATAGTCCTTCCGAAGAAGAACCAATAAAAATCCTTGGTCTCATTATCTACCCCTCTCTATTTCAAATCTTTACTAATATTCCACACCTCATCTTCAAGTAGTTTCAAGGCCTGCACTTTCTCTGGTTTTCCCATGAACACGTATTCATCACCAACTACAGATTTCAACTGGTCTGCTAATCCGTCATTCCACAGATGATACATTTTACTCCATACCACTTCAACGAGTTCCTTATAATCTTTATTGATATAGTCTTCCTTTGGAATATCATAACATATCGCATTTATCTCAAAACTAGACAGGTCGATTGTCTGGTCAGAATCAGAACGGACATTCTTCAAGAAACGAATCATGCGTTTCAACCGGCCGTTTGTTACTGAACTTCGTTTGTTTATCCGTGATATACCCAAGAAAGGGTAATCGGGACCTTTGTCGGTATTGGTTTCCTTGTTGAATATGCTGATAGCACGGTCTTTCTCGTCTTCGCCATTAACTACATAGAAAAATGAATCGTACCAACATGATGTAACAACATCAACATCGCGATGGAGGTTCTGATTTGTAATCTTCACAGATTTTGGCTTGGTAATATCACATTTCTGATATTGAGCAGACATTACACGCTCAATATCCAATCTGAGCTGACGTAAATCAGCATAGCAATTGCCTTGGTACCGTGAGAAACGATTGTCGTATGACCTTAAACGTTCCAGTTCGCTATAGGTATGGTTTGCAGTGTCATTAAGTTCCAGTCTGACCCTATCAATATCAGTATGATTAAACTTGGTACACAAAACCAACAGGTCTATATCACTTGCGCCTTTAATATGGGTGTCAGTCATTACAGAACCCTGATACCTGAACTCTACATCAGTAAGTTCACGTTTCAGATGCTCTTTAGCGGCCTCTCCCGCCTGTTTGGTCTTGGCGGTATAGGCATCATCAACAGCCATCATAGCCATTCTTATATACTTTTGAGTGTCGCCAATAACTCCTAATGTCTCATGAAATACCCTGTCCTCAAATAATTGAATCTTTTCAGGATTATAGCGAGACTTCAGTTTGTCAATGCGTGTATTGTAATTGATGTTACTCATGTTCTTATGTATCTTCTAGTTCTACTTCAATTTCTTCATCTTCTTCGTTCTCTTCTTCGAAAAGCAACTCCTTTCTATCCGCTTCAGCCAGCCCCAAGGCTGCCAAAGCATTGGTTACATATTGAACTTGTTCATCAGTGAGACTTTCACCACTGTTTTTATAGAATGCTGCAACCTCAAGCAGTTTGTAATAAGGTGCGCAGAGCCATGCGTAGTTCTCCGAGAAACAATAGGTGCCAAAGTCTGCCTTAAACTCAGTGAGTATTTTTACTATACCATCGTTCTTGATGCGCTCAAAAAGTGTACTCAATTCAGCAAAGCTTCCTGGTTCGCAAAAGTGCTTGTGGCGGTAATTGGTTGTCTCGCGTAGATCCATCATCCAGCGATAGACATTATCTGTATCAATTGAATTGGAACATAGAAAATCTGAGGCTTGGAACTTATCAATAAAATAGTTCAATGTGCCGCCATGGTCGGTATTGTAATCTTTATTGTTTTTACTTTCTGGATGTTCGCCCGACGCTATTTTTACCAAATAAAGTGAACGGTCGCGAATAATCAGGTAGTTTTTGTAATACAGGTTGGCACGCGTTGCATAGAACAGCGAATAGTACAACTCGACACACGCCCATGACACGCATCCTGCCATTATGGAATGACAACCATGAATAAAAGAGACCAGAGCATTATAATAGAATCCACAAGCATCTTTTTCAGCCATAGGCCGCAATACGGTACAGTCGGCAGCAGTCAGTTCATAGTTCTTGAAGTTATATTTGTGGTCGGGCGCAACAAGGCGTTTGACATCACAAATGTTCTTACAATAGTCCTGCGTCAGACGTCGCTCAAAAACGATAGTCATTTTCTTCAGGAATATCGTTATTGATTGCGTCCTCCAAATACTTGGCTATCATCTTGCGCTGCATCTTACCATCAACGTTCTTAAGGTCTGCTCGCAAAAGGAGTGAGGTATCATCAAGCTTAAGCAAACGTTCCATATTGTCCTGAGAAAAGTCCTTGCTGTCCACACACTTGGAAATCATCGTTTTGTTGAGCACTTCGCAAGCGGCCACGAAACCTGCATTGGTAAGGAACGGATTGGATGTCTTAGAATACCACATATCCTTGCGCATATAGAACGCCTTGATGGCGTTGAAATAGTTGAGCACCACTGCTATCTGATTCTCCAAAGTGAGCAGGTGGAACTTCTTGAACGCACCGTCATCCTCTAACAACGGACGAATTGAATTAACTATGGTGGAAAGGTCAATAATACCCACACCACGCATACTGCCCGGCATCTTAACGGAGTTTAGGTAAGGTGACTTCTCATCCTTCTGGAGAGCCAATGCTATATCCTTGGCACGGACAAGTGGCAGTTCGGGCTCATTTTCGTTGATTACACCGAAGAGATCGTAAATGAGGCTCTTGGGTACTGGTCGTTGCTCGGTATTGATATTGAGGAACACAGAGGCGGCTTCCTTGGTATCGAGGCGGTTGGAGAGAATGACCATTACTTCCTGGTCTTCCACTTCTTGGCGTTTAGCTATGGCACGCTCTAAACCAGCCAGACGATGCTGGCCGTCAAGAACCTGCGCAGAGGCTGACACCAACGGCACTGTGATAATGTTGCCCTTCACCTCAATGCTATGCTCACCGTTGGTCCAATTAAGGAAGAATGGAGAGTAAAACGAGTTGCCATTGAGCACATAATCCTCGATAGAGCGTAGCCGAACCGGACTGAGCACACGCTGCACAGCTCCTTCTTCCTTGTCGCGTCCGCGCACGGCAATATACTTGATGAACAAAAGGTCTCTTACGCTCATCATAAAGATATACGCCGGCACAATGCCCAACTGCACAGGCAGGCACGGCTTCATTGTCCTAACTATTTTCTCTACTTCCATATTATCTTCTTTTTAATTCGTTATTTCTCATGCTAATTCGCTACATTCTTATCATTCTCTATGGTGCTCATGACCTTTGGTTCGCGTTCGTCCTCGCGGCTATCGCACCTCCGCGGTTTTGGCCGTCTCATCTTCAAGTCATCTCCGAAGGCACTCCGGGCCCTCGTTGGTTGATATTTTATATCTAGCTTCCTACGCCATGGCATAGTTAAAGCAAGCTTTACTCTGGTCATTTGGCTTAAACGGAACCTTCACGGATATTAAGCCGCATTTACCACTAGTACCTTCCCATACTGCCCAACAGGCTGCGCGTAAAGACCTGTGGGCTTGTAGACGCAATTTTGTTTCTTTTGACAACAGTTTCGTTATACCAAGATTTTTATTGGACAGGGAGTGGTTGAGCTATCCTGGAAATAACCCATGAGCCCCAATTGATAAGTTATGAACATGTTATTGCTTTCTATATATGGTAACATCTTTACTCCGTAATACAATCAAAAGATTTTTCACTTTTACCTTACCCCCATCGGGTGCTGTAATTGTTGCTTTGTATTGTCGAGCATTGTATTGTGTAAAGGGTATATGCAACAATGCCTCAGCTACTACTCTATTAATAAATTCTTTATTCTCTTGTTTGCTTATTATATAAATTGTATCAGTAACCTCAGCTGTCTTCGCTATATTGTTGATATAAATCTGTTCTCCCTCATTTTGTATTCTTGCACTTCTTCCATAAATTCTAATAGCAAATTTACAATAATCTCCATTATATTCACTAACACAATCTTCATTTATTCTACGATGAGAATAATTATATAGAAAATTCACCAATTGGTTTACTTCTTCATAAATAGCTTGATCATTTCGATGACTGCCAAATATTTTCTCACCAAGGAATGTCATTTCAGTTATAAATACAGGAAAATAGAGTCCAAATAAATCTATATCCTCAAATTTAGCATATAGATCATTCACTTTTTTGTTATCCATAGCCTCATGAAGATATGCTTCAATAAATTCAGAAAGTGCAATAGGGTCTTCACGTTTTAGAATTTGTGTAACAGTGAACATATCAATTGCTTCTTTCTGGTATTTGGCAATGTATCGTTTCGCCTTTATCAATAAAGATTGGCTTACGAAAGCAATAGTTGCGTTTACTAAATTCCGGTTTTCACAGCGACTTCTGCGCATTCTTACGACAACTTTGTCGTTTTGTATAAATTCCCTTTCTGATAACTTATCTGGAACCCATTCTACTTTAACCTTCTGAACGATTAAGTTGGGCACAATTTTTGCAACATTGTAAATAAAACCATTTACTTTAGACTGAACTATATATTTAACGTAAGATTCTTCTGCCCTTGAGGAGATATAGCGTCCTAACTTCGCAATAATAGCTACCCATTTTTCCAACTTATCCGGATTCTTCACGAAATACACCGTCAAACTTCCTCCTGTCAAAAAAAGGATGGTAACAGGTATGATGATATAAATGTTAATCATAGACAAAAAATCGCAAATTATTTTGTATATTGGCTCATCTTTGCCATACAGTTCATTTCGTCACAAACAAACTTAATTGCACCACTTTCAGGAAATATGTATGCAATATTATCGAAGGTGACGCTTTTACCACAAAACTTGCATTTACACCTACCCTCTACAACATCATCATATTTATTGATGTTTTTAAGGAACAGTTCAAATTTAATATCATGAACAGCCTGTAGGGTTTCTTGGTCTGAAGTCTTCATTTTTCTTTTGTTTTCTAGATAATTGAGGGTGAAAGGGGGTTACAAGGAATCGGTTCTTGTTATGGATTCTTACGTTGTATTAATCCGTGCCTTAAACCGGTTTAGCGTTGTAGTTGACGGACTGATGCTCAGGATGCCTGTTCTCCTTAAACCTTATTGGTAACATAGGTTATAAACCATGCAGGCACGTATTTTCCCAGAATGGTAATAACGCCGTCTTCTTTTGTTGCGAACATATTGGGCTCTCCAGCGCTGTTGTCAAACAAATAAGCGTTATCTGCTATCCGCAATGCATCAAGCAATAGCCCCATGGTGCGTTTATATCTCTCTTCAATCTTTTGTTCATCAACAGCATGCCCTCCTTGGCTGACACGTGTTCGAACTCGAAATTTATTCAGTTGTGGATCTCTTAATGATACGAAGTACAAATATATCTTGAATCCATTTTCTTTGGCCCTCTTCATAAATTCTAATTTAGAAGGATGGGACATTACCGTTTCGAAAGTAAATCTACAAGAGCCTTCTAGTAATTTTTCTCTAATATATGCTGCAATGAAAGAAACGAAATAGTCTTCGACGTCATAATTCTTATCAATAATAATCGTTGAATGTTGAAAAGAAACATGTGATAATGTCTTATCAACATCCTCTATTATTGAAGAGTAAGAGGAGGATTGTAGAGACTGAATGAATTCTTTTTTGTTGATGATAACATCATAATCAGAGAAATCCAAACATCGCCTATTCGACAGTTCCACCTTAATCTCATCTGCATTGACGTAGGTTCCTAGTTTTACATAATTACTGACGATTTTTTTGATGGTGGACTTTCCAGAACCATTTGGGCCAGCAAAAATTCTCAACCGTTTTTTGTTCATTTGCAGTTTCTAAATGGAAAATTTCTTTTTGGAAACTTTTACTCTAGATTTTCCTGCAAGAGAATCAACTTTCCGCCTACTTCCATCTGCAGAAACTTGGTAGATACTGTTGCCAATAGCTATAAAGGCATAACTGTTGTTTTTGGCAGCTTGATAGGCATTTCTGCCATGAGTAGCCAGCCCTTTCTGTATTTTTTTCTTTTCTGTCATGGAGTTCAATATTTGAATTAGATGAATGTGGTATGAAAGAAAATTAGGGTTTCTGTTTTTCTCACGCGATAATAATTACCCATCTATTATCGATTGATGCGTAAGTGTATAATCTAAATTCCCCTTAAGTGGCGTAAACGCTTGACTTAAAGGTTATTACGAAAGCCAGAGATGTAAAAACGCCGAAAATTGACATTTCTAGGGGCAAAGATAGGTAAAATTTGGCATAAAGGCAAATTTTGGGTTAAAGTTTTATGGTTAATGGTTAATGGTGGATCTCCCCTTGTATAAATAACTTCTTTTGGAGATACCAACTTCAGTTGGTTACAATTTGTAACCGACTCATTTCCTTCACAAGCCTGAACTTAAGTACCTTCCAGTAATTCTTGGCATTGAAATAGTATTTGCTGTAGCGACCTTAGTCTTCTTCTGGTGGTTCTAAGGTCGAAATTTTTGATCTTAGAACTGTACTTTCGTTTTGTTGATACTTTTGGTCTCTTCTTTGCTTACGCGTTTTACCGTGTGCTTGATCTTGCCAATGAGGAAGTTTATTTCCATAGGTGGCGGTCAAAATTTTTGACCACAAATTTAGTAACTAGTTCTTTGACAGTTTAAATTGATTAGAGATACTTTACTTCTTCAGTTCTTTCTTAAGCAGTAAATATACATAGCCAGGACTTTGGAAATAAAGGCCTGAGGTAGGCCTCAAGAGGGCACTGTAAACGGAAGAGCCATATACAGCTTCTACTGCATTGGGTAACGAGTAGTGTTCACGATCCATTAATAATTGAATCAAATCGGATGTTATGCCCTCCATCATAAACTGGAGTTCCTGTTTATTTACATTCATAGGGCTGGAGTTTTTCGATGGCTTTTCTGGTGCAAAAAGCATATTGGAATGTAACTCCCTTCATATATTTTAGTAAGTATCTTCATAGCGTTCCTCCCTTTCTACGGCAATAGGCGGCGATTTCACGGATATTGGATGCAAATGATTGGGTGTGCAAGTAGCCGTATTGACGGTCAAACAACTCCAGTGCCTTATAGCGACTGAAATATTTAGCAGCCTCTACGGTCGAAAGGCCATAATGTGCTGCAAATTCGGCGATAAGTGCAACAATGTATTGTGCTTTGTCTGATGCCATTGTTTTTAATTTATCTACGTAGATGATGTATGTACATACTCTAAATTCCCCTTAAGTGGCGTAAATACTTGACTTAAAGGTTATTACGAGGGTTAGAGGTGTTTTAATCGTCATTTTGATGACATTTTCGGTGGTAAAGATAGGAAAAATTTGGGATAAAGGCAAATTTTGGGTTATAGTTTTGTGGTTAAGGGTTAAAGTTGGATGTTTGTGATAGTCCTTCGGACTAGAAATCTTTCAAATCTGAACAAAAATATTAACGATAACCTTAACGATAACTATTTTAATAGAACACAAAGACACAAAGGCACAAAGATTTAACAAAAACCAGCAGAAAACCTCTTTTCTGTAAAGCATCCGTGCTTGCACGTCTGTGTCTGCGCCTGTTCTTCCACTTTCTGCAAACGAGTTTGCATCCTGCGGAAGAGCAGTCTCAGACAGCCCTTCGGGCCTGTCTTTACAGAAAAGAAAAAACATTGAAAACCGTTGTTTCAACCTTAACGTTAACCCTAACCCTAACCCTAACCTTAATCTTGAAACCTGTCATCGTTTTCTACAGGAAACGCTTTCATAACTAATGAATGAAAGAAACCTGAAACAGGACTCCCTCCCTAAACAGGGAGGGCGGGGGTGGGTCTTTTCTTTTAGGGAGGGACGGGGTGGGTCTCCTGTTGGTGGGTCTCCTGTTGGTGGGTCTCCCGTTGGGTCTCTTTCATGCCTTCATTTTTGTGTAAGGGGTTGAGAGGGAGTGGGTTAGGGATGAAGGCGCGCCTTCATCTGGTTTCAATGGGGGATGGGGGAGAAAAGATAATGGATTGGTGTGGAATTGATGATGTATTGAATGGCGATTGATGATGAATCGGGATGCAATCTATCATAGATTGGTGATCGATTCATGATGAAAACAAAAAGAAAAGAGCATCTTTTTCATGGAAAGATGCTCTTGGGGGGGGTATGAAAACGGTATGAAGGCGGATGAAGGTGCGCCTTCATCTGTAAGTGGTTGGTTTGTTGGTTGTTATGGGGGTATGAAGGTGGTGGGTGTCCTTATATCACTTCTACATAGTAGTGGTTGCCGGAGGTTTTGTGCTTCATGGGGAACTTTAGGGCGGAGAGACAGGAGCCGATGTCGCGGAGGATGTTCTGACCGGGCTTGAATCGGGGGTAATGCTGCTGGAGAATGGCGAGGATTTCGGGGAGGGATTTTAACGAAGACGATGACGATGACGAAGACGATGACGACGGGTTGGGGAGGCGGAAGCAGCTGAGGAGCATTTGCTCTAAGGTATTGATCTCCTGGAAACTGGCGTTTTGTTCCATCAGTCGGGTGGTTTCGGCCTTGCTGAGCCAGTAGCGGCGGCCATGACGGAGCTCATCGCGGAGCTGGGCATAGACCTGACTGTAATCGACGGGGGTGAGGAAATCAATGGGGCCGGTGACGTTGACGCAGAGGTAGCGGCGGGAACCGGTGGGATCTACCAGCGGACGGCTGTTGTTGGTGGTGGCGATGAAGGAGGCAAAACGGCGGCGCTGTTCCATGTGGGCGGCGAAGGGGAGACGCATATCTACCTCGTTCTGGGAAATGAGGAACTTCAGCAGGGGATGCTGACTGCTGCTGTATTTGTCGAATTCATCGATGTTGATCAGGGCGCGGGAGGAGAGGGCGAGGGCTAACGTGGTCTCGCTCTTCAGGTTCAGGTTCTCGGCATAATAGGGACGGAGCTCGGGAGGGAGCAGGATGCGGCAGAAACTGGTCTTGCCGGAACCTTGGAATCCGGTGAGCAGGGGCACGAGGGCATTGCCGTGTTCGCGGTCGATGCCCTGCCAACAGGCGACCATCGCGAGCATCCACGTATGGAAATAGTCGGGCCAATGGGGTGTGTCGGTGGGGATGCGCTGGGCCAACGGGGTGAGGCGGTCTTGTCCATCCCAAGTAGGCTGTTGGTTGAGATAGTCGCGAACGGGGTTGTACTGTCGGATCTCGCGGGAGTTGATATAGCGGTCGAGGTCACGGTCCCAGGAGGGAAGTCCGGCTTCGAGGGCTCGGATGGTCATCGTGTTCTGGTCTTCCTTGGCTAACGGACGGAAGGGATCACTGGGGATATCCCGATGGCGGAACTCGGCCTGACGGGTGAGTTCGTTGAGGCGCAACTCGTAGTGGGTGTCCATGAAATGGCGCGTCTGCCACATGAGCAGCATGTTCTGACTTACTTTCTTTAGGGGGCGTTCCTTCCGACGGGACATCTCGCGGTAGGTATCGGCAAAGGAACGGGAGGCCGACGGGTTCACATAGCAGCCGGGATCATAGCTCAACGAACAGAGGGCGGTGGGGGATTCCCGCATCTCCACCTCCATGTCGAGCTGTGCCTGATAGAAAACCTGTCCGCCATGGCAGGGGGCGGCACTGACGATACATACGGAAAGGCCGTCGTAGCCGACGAAGGCCAGGAGCGTCTGGGGGAGTTCGGCGGCGAGGTCACGCAGGCGGCAGGCTTCGTCCCTGGTTTCCAGACGGTTGATTTCCAGCAGGGTCACTTCGTTGCGGCGGAGGATCTCGGGTTGGAAGTTGGATGCCGACGTGTAGTCGTTGTGGCGGCTTTTCTTCAGGATGCCGCCGAAGCAGAGGGCTGGCAGCATGGGGTTGACATGCGGCAGTTGAGTGTTGCCGTATGTGGGGATGGCATACAGGTCGCGGAAGGGTTCTACCCAGCGACGCGATTCTTCACTGCGGATGAGGGTGGCGATGTCGCGGACGCTCATCCAGGAGGTTGTAATTTTACCTCGGGAGGGTTTTAATAATGTTATTTTCATAGTAATAATTGAGACCCTCTTAATCCCCCTTAGAAGGGGGACTTGCTGAGGGGAGTTTTTACTGATAGTCCTAAAGGACTAGAAATCTGACAAATCTGAACAAAATAATTCACGATAACAAATTATATAACCAAACACAAAGACACGAAGGCACTCTAAGTTTGCGGCGGCTAAGTAAAAGATCGTAAAAATCTTGCTTGGTAAGGTCCGATTCCCTACCTTTGTTGTATGAAGGAGGAACCGGCCTGCTGGAGAGGGAAACTCAACGGAGACTCGGA
>JAEEGJ010010727.1_pt1 | contig 23680 bp, 14 predicted proteins | sample 8958761 | NCBI WGS metagenome assembly JAEEGJ01 (sample SAMN16246546, study PRJNA631951) | gut metagenome | biome: gut microbiome; feature: rumen; material: RS-attached | host: Bos | place: Iran: Karaj | collected 2018-10 | reverse complement strand
GGGTTACGGATTCATCTCTGATGAAGAAGGAAATGACGTATTTGTTCATTTCTCAGCACTTAACATGGACGGCTACAAGTCATTAGACGAAGGCCAGGCTGTTACATTTGATGTTGTTGACGGCGAAAAGGGTCCTCAGGCTGCAAACGTAACAAAGTGCTAATTGCACTCAAAGGGTTATAATCGAGTGGCTAATAGAGATTTTATTATAAATATATTTATATAAAAGTAATATTAGAAATCAGGTTGTAACAAAAACTATTAAAAAACCGCTTCTTTCGAGGCGGTTTTTTTAATGTCTATTTTATTCTATTGAAGACTTTTCTATCTTTCTGATTTTATAACTCTTCGCTATGCTCAGGATTCCATAGCTTCGAGCTGAGTTTCATATTCATCAAAGATGTAGGTAAATACAGGTGCAAGTCCTACGAGTTCACAGCCATAGAATATGGTGTCGTCCTGACGGATCTCCCTGCGGATGATCTTTACTACGCAGTAGAGCTTTGCTTCTTCGTTTCCGAGCTGGATGCAGGCATTGAAATAATATCCCAGCGGGATGTCAGCTTTTGATACAAAACCGATTCCTCCCTTGGAGATGTTTTCTACTTCTATAAGAGCGTCTAAGTCCTTGATGATCTCGTTGTCCTGCTTAAACAGTGAGCTTATCTCGAGTTTCATCGAAAACACGGGCATTCTTTTATCTCTTCTCTTTTCCTGCATAAAGTACCTAACCTTTCTTTATGTATGGCTGAATTATCTCTTCTAAATATATATTACTATGTTTTTCACATTTTGGCAAGTATATTTTTAAATGTGTCAAAAAGAACCGTCCTATGTCAATGCTCCAAAGGAGCGTTGACCGGTAACCATTAACACACTCTATCATATGCAGGCTGAGTACGATAACATATTGCGAAAGAAAACCTATAGGGTTGCGGTTTTCTGAAGCAATATGCTATCGCACACAGCCGTATATTTGTCAGTCGTAGTGCGGACGTTCGGTGACGACATCAGGGATGTAGTCCATTATGTATTTGTAGTAGTTGTTGACAAGGATGCTCTTGGAGATATTGAACTTGTTTTTGACTACCGCCATTACATTGGAGATGTATTTATCCGGCAGCTCAACATCTTTGAGCATGTATGTTTTTCCGTTGTTTGCGTTGTACATGCAGTAATCGGTGATAAAGCTCTTGTCGCAGAATATGACAAGTGCGGGTGAGTCCGACAGGATATCGCTGCCCATGAGGAGTCTCGAGTCATATTCGAGTCCGAACAGGTTGGACAGTGTGGGTACAAGGTCCAAGCTCGAGCAGGGCTTTGTCACTACTATCGGCTCTTTGATGGATGCTGACCAGATAACACCGTAGTTTTTGTATAGCTCGAAGTTCTTCTCTACTTCGTGGCCCGCCAACTCATCTATATACTGTTTTTCAAGGCCGTAAGGATAATGATCTGCCGAGAATGCGATAACCGTCTTGTCTGCTATGCCGGCTTTTTCAAGCTCCGAGATCAGGTACTCAAGTGCTTTGTCAAGCTCCTTGTTGCAGGCAATGTACGCTTTAGCACTTGATGAATACGGCAGGCCCTCTACTGCTTCTTTGTTGTGAGCGGCCTGTGTATTTCCTCCGAAACTGTACTCCATGTGGCCTGATACGGTCATGTAGTATACATGGAAATGCTCGTCGTTGATATAATCCGGCAGTGAATTCTGTATCATCTCAAGGTCTGACTCGGGCCACTGATCTGTGATCTGGAGACCTGCGTTCTTTGCCTTAAATTCGTATCCGAGATTGGGATGGGTTTCATTTCTGCCATAATATGTTGCAGTATGCGCATGGTAAGCACGACTGGTGTATCCGAGTTTCAGGAACTGCCAGCCAAAGCACATGGGCAGGCTGTTTTTCTTTGAACGCTTGAAGCTGTTGGAGCTGTATGGGATAAGGCCCTGCAGTGCTACGTACTCTCCGTCACTGGTGCTGGTGTACCAGATGGGAGTATAGAAGTTTTCAAGCACGATGCCCTCATGGGTGAGCTTGTACAGCGTAGGTGTGACATTTTCGTCGACTGCCCAAGGTGAAAAGCCTTCGCATACCAGGTAAATGAAGTTGTACCCTTTGAACATGCCGGTGTACTCATTTTTCTTGGTCGGCTCCTGCTCAGACATGTATTTGTGTATGGCTCTGATCTCGCTGTTGCTCTCAGACTCTGCAAGGGCTGCGAAGTCTATGTCGAGGACATTCGGCGAGGTATCAATCGGTGTAGGTGTGGGGAGCGGCGTGGGCGACGGTGTGGGTGTCGCGTCGGGCATCCTTGTGGGCTCCGGAGTAGGTATGGGTGTGGCTGTGGGTATGGGTGTAGACTCTTTTAAAGGATCATCGATCACTAAGGATGACATACCCTGTGTTTCCTCGATGTTTATCTCTTCCGTATCACCGAAGAAAAATGCATGTATGTCTTTTCGTGTGCCGGTGATCACGCCAAGTCTTTCTATGCCCATATCCAGCATAAAGTCCTTGTGATAGAGATCATAAGGGGTGAAATTTTCCGTTCCGTCTATGGGGAGTATCAGTACTGCGATAACATAAAACACCATACCCAGTCCAAAGCATACGCCCTGATAGATAAAACTGTGTTTCTTTTCATCGGAATTACAGATGAATCTTTTCTTTATGGATATGGCGACTAATACGATGGGGATAACGAGGACAAGTAAGAGTCCCGGAATGCATTCTATGATGCCATGGAGCGCCTGTTTCCAGAATTCAGTGGCGTCTCCGGCGTTTTCTAATACAGAACTAAGTGAAATGAATTTTGTGAATATATGCCCGTACACCATCTGCAGCCCGAAGAATATGCAGGTGCCGATGGTGGCTATCCAGGCGATTATGATGTTTGCTATCCTGCTGAAAAAGCCGGTAAGCGTTGATACGAGGAAGCCGAAGCTGAGTGCAAAATAGGTCGAAAACAAAAGATATTCATCCACCCTGCCATAATAGTAAATATGGAAGGATAGCTCCATGAATACGAATAATATTGGAAAGAATAATGCTCTGATGTTTTTCTGTAGAAATTCTTTCATGACGGTCCTCGTGGGGTTTTAGCTTCTTTGCTTATGCTCAGAATTTAATATATTTATCAATATAGGAATATTATTATAGAATTGTTATGTTAAAATATATTATATATTAATATCTCCTGAGAATACTTCTACTGCGGGACCGTTCATAATTACTTCTTTTGTGTCGGGGTTATAGTTTATCTTCAAGATTCCGCCAAGGAGTTTTACTTCTACTTCCGTGTCGGTAAGTCCATTTTCAACACAGGCAACTACTGCCGCACAGGCTCCGGTACCACATGCAAAGGTCTCTCCCGAGCCTCTTTCCCACACACGCATGTTGATGTGCTTGCGGTCTACGATCTGGATAAATTCGATATTTGCCTTTTCAGGGAATATCTCGTGTACCTCTGCCTCGGGACCGTAATCTTCTATTTTGAGCGATGCGGTGTCATCGATAAAGGTCACAGCGTGAGGATTTCCCATGGAAACGAAGGTGAATCTGAGTTCTTTTCCGTTTATGGTAAGCGGGAAGTTTTTGATGCAGTTTGATGCTCCGCTCTTGTAATGGTTATAGCTGGTAACCGCATCTGTGCAGTTATTGTTTGCCAATATCTCTATGTATTTTACATTGAGCGGTATCTCTTTGGGATCAAAGATGGCCGAGCCCATGTCAACACTGACTGTCTCAACCTTTCCATCGGCACCTGTAAAGAATTTCAGTGTCTTGATACCTGAAAGGGTTTCTACTTTTATTTCTGGTTTTGTAGCTATACCGTGGTCATATGCGTATTTGCCGACACATCTGATGCCGTTGCCGCACATTTTTCCGCGGGATCCGTCGAGGTTATACATATCCATCATACAGTCTGCGATCTCAGAGGGACGGATGAGTATTACTCCGTCTCCGCCGATACCGAAATGACGATCTGATAATTTAATGGCTAATTCTGTGGGGTTTTCAACTTTTTCTTCGAAGCAGTTGATGTATACATAGTCGTTGCCGCAGCCCTGCATTTTTGTAAATTTCATGGTTATTTCCTTTTCTGATATATTATTTTTTGAAATACTCGTCCAAGCCGTTTGCGATGCCATCTACGATTTTTTTCTGGTAGTCTTTGTCGGAGAGCTTTTTATCTTCTTCAGTGTTTGTCATATAGCCCATCTCTACTATGGTTACGGGTACCTGCGACCAGTTTATGCCGCTCATGGTGTCAGTCTCCCATACATAACGCTTTTTCCCGCCGGTGGCATTTACCATACCATCAAGCACGCACTCAGAAAGCTTCTTGCACTGTGAATAGATGTTTGAGTTGTACTTGTTACTCTTTGTCTGGCAGATGGTCTCGATACCGCTTACGGATGTGTTATCACTGCCGTTGGCATGTACCCTGATAAATGCGTCTACTTTGTTGGAATTTGCGATGTTTGCTCTCTCGATATTTGAGATGTCTACGTCGTTGGTTGTACGTGTCATGACAACACGATACCCCCTGGCTACCAGCTCATCCTTCAATTGCATAGCAACTGTCAAGTTCAGCTTGTACTCAGGAAGTCCTGTGGCTTTACCGCTTGTGCCGGAAGATACCTTTGCTTTCTTTTCGGAAGATCCGGGTGCGATAGGCTCTGTATTATAATTTCCGTGTGTCTGATGTCCGGGGTCTATGCATATGAGTTTTCCTGATCCTGACCCATAAAAGATACCACCGGAAGCTAAAGTGCTTCCGGTGTCGTCTCCGGTATTATCAGTTGTGTTGTTTTCTGTAGTATCGGTTGTACCATTATCATCGGTGCCATTGTCCGTGGTACCGTTGTCTTCTGTGTTGTTGTCGGTGTTACCGTCGTCTGTGGTGCCGTTATCGGTTGTGGCATTATCATCGGTTCCGTTGTCTGTTGTACCGTTATCTGTGGTTCCATTGTCGTCGGTGCCGTTGTCGGTTGTACCGTTATCTGTGGTTCCATTGTCATCGGTGCCATTGTCTATGGTACCGTTATCGGTAGTGCCGTTGTCCTGGGTCTCAGTGGGCTTAGGTGCCTCTGTAGGCTTGGGATCCTCTGCTGTAGCAGATACATTTAAGATAAGCCATGTAGCGATGTATGCGGTCTTTCCGTTATACTCTACTCTGGTCCACTCTGCATTGTAACCTGTACGCTTAAGTCTTGTGCTGTTTTCGAGGTATGCTACCTTGTCGGTATCGGTTGAAGCACCGGCTCTGAGGTTTACATCACCCTTTGTGTCAACGTAATCGTTCTTTGCTTCGAACTTAAGTCCGAACTCATTGTCAGTGGTGGTAGTACCGTTATCGGTTGTGTTGTCTGTTTCCTCATCGGGTACTTTCTGGTCGATGGTCTCTACTACTCTGACTACGAGGGGTGTAGAGATATAGCACTCCATACCGTTGTAAATAACTCTGGTCCACTCTGAGTTGTAACCGGTTCTCTCAAGTCTCTTTCCGATCTCAAGATGTGCCACGATTTCTGTATCTGTTGAGCATCCTTCTCTTAAGTTTACACCGTTTTTGGTATCTACGAAGTCTGCTTTTTCTGTAAATGTATAGCCGTATTCTTTGTCAGCGTTACCCTTCTGGCCGCTGTCGCCTGCCTGTGAATCGTCAGGTGTAGGGGTAACATCGTCCTCATCGGGTACGATGGTTACGTTGGGCTCTTCTGTGGGCTCGGGTGTAACTTCTGACTGAGTAGGCACTTTGTTTTCTGCTTCCCAGTCAACCTTGGCACCGGTATCGTCTTTCTTGCCGGAATCAACTACGATGTCGGTGTTGTTGTCCTTGGACTTGTTTTCTATGCCGCCTATGATGATGAGGCAGATAAGAATTACGATAAGTCCGGCTAAGACAAACGGCATCACCTGTAATACTTTGTTGAAATTCATGTTGGTGTCCTTTCAATGTTTTATTTCGATTAAAGAAAATCTTTACAGACCTTGTGAGAGATATGCTACCTGCTCAGGTGTCAGGGTGTCTATGTTTTTACCTAAGTACTTTAATTTTCTGAATGCTACCGCCCTGTCTACCTCTTCGGGTACTTTTATCAGTTTTTCCTTGATGTTGCCGGCATTCTTTATGAGATACTCTGCGCTGAGTGCCTGGATGGCAAAGCTCATGTCCATGATCTCTGCGGGATGCCCGTCGCCTGCTGCAAGGTTTACGAGACGGCCTTCTGCGAGAATGTATATCCAGTTACCGTTTTCAAGGCGGTAACCCATGATGTTGTTTCTCATCTCAGCGGTCTCTACTGCCATCTTGCGAAGCGATGCCACATCTACTTCTACGTCGAAATGTCCGGCGTTGCAACAGATGGCTCCGTCTTTCATCCTGGGGAAGTCCTCAGCTCTGACTACACCGCTGCAGCCTGTAACTGTAACGAAGAAGTCTCCGAGAGGTGCTGCTTCGCTCATAGGCATTACATCAAAGCCGTCCATGACTGCTTCTATCGCACGTACAGGATTTACCTCGGTGACGATGACTCTGGCGCCCATGCCTTTTGCACGCATAGCTACGCCCTTGCCACACCAGCCGTATCCTGCTACGACTACGATCTTGCCTGCTACGATCAGGTTGGTCGTGCGGTTGATGCCGTCCCATACTGACTGGCCAGTACCGTATCTGTTATCAAACAGGTGCTTGCAGTCCGCATCATTTACCAGGACCATGGGGAACTCAAGTTCATTTTTCTCTGCCATGGCTTTAAGTCTGATGATGCCTGTGGTGGTCTCTTCGCATCCGCCGATGACATATTTTAATTTGTCACGCAGAGAGGTGTGAAGTGTATTTACCAGATCGCCGCCATCATCTATGATAATGTTACAATCGTTGCTAAGCACGTGGTTTATGTGAGTGTTGTACTCTGCTTCTGTGGTGCCATGCCATGCATGTACCTCGAGTCCCTCTGATACAAGCGCTGCGGCTACGTCGTCCTGTGTGGACAGAGGGTTGCTGCCGGTGATGTACATTTCAGCGCCGCCGCTCTTTAATACTTCGCAGAGGTATGCTGTCTTTGCCTCAAGATGTACTGAAAGTGCTATCTTCTTTCCTGCAAAGGGCTTTTCTTTTTCAAAGTCTTTCTTTATGCCGGTGAGCAAGGGGCAGTTGCGCCTAACCCACTCGATCTTCCTCAGACCTGACTCGGCGAGGTTTATATCTTTTATTTCTGAATTCATATATGCTCCAATTTTCAATCTGTTAACTGTATACACAGTTATAGTTATTATAACCTATAACGCTGATTTATTCAACCTCTAAATTATTTTTTATCATTTTCTATTTTTGAACAAGATTTTTTTCTAAATTATCAAATTATTAACGAAATGTTCATATTTTTAACATACGGAGTTCATAATCATGGTGTATATTGTTATCAGTGAAAAGCAAAACCCGTCAGGGTTTCAAAAATATTTTTTTCATAAACTTTAAAGCTCAACAGTCTCCTCCCCCCTCTGTTGGGCTTCTCCTCATTTTATGGGGTCTTTTTTTATTTTGGGAGTTCATAATCATGGTGTATTACGCTATCAGTGAAAAGTGTAGGTGGGGTGCTCAAAGTCTCCTCTGTGTTGGTTTATATGGGGATATATGGTGTATATGATCTCAGCGAAAAGAAGAAACCCGCTCAAAGTCTCCTCTGTAGAGATTTTGAGCGGGTTCTGTTATTTTGTAAATCACTTCTGTGATATGTAGTCGATGAGGTGGAAGTCTGAATTCTTGTGGGCTTTGAAGAGGGTACCGACATGCTTGCCTTCGAGGACGTCTTCGAGTTTTGAGATATCTTCGGCGTTGGTTATGACCATGTCTGCGCCGGAGTCAGTGGCGATGCGGGCTGCGGATATCTTGGTGTACATACCGCCCTTGCCTACGCCTGAGCCGGGTCCCTTGCCCATGGAGAGGATCTCATCATTTATTACGTCTACTGTATCGATGAATTTTGCTTCAGGATTTTTGCCGGGATCGTCTGTATAGAGACCGTCTTTGTCAGTCAGAAGTATCAGCAGATCTGCATGGACAAGTGCTGCAACTATTGCAGAAAGGGTATCATTGTCACCGAATTCGATTTCGTCCGTAGCTACGGTATCATTCTCGTTTACTATCGGTACAACGCCCATCTTGAGAAGTTCATCAAATGTGCTGCGTGCATTGTGACGGCTCTCAGGATCGATCATGGTGTTTTTGGTCATAAGGATCTGAGCTGCATTGCGGAGGTATTCTGCAAAGAGCTTCTGGTATACCATCATCAGTCTGGCCTGGCCCACTGCCGCACATGCCTGCTCTCCTGCTTTATGATCAGGTCTCTTTGCAAGTCCCAGTGCTTTTACGCCTACTGCGATAGCACCTGATGAGACGAGGACTACTTCTTTTCCTTCGTTGCACTGGTTGGTTATGATACGTACCAGCTTTTCTATGCGCACAAGGTTTAGGTTTCCTGTCTCAGGATGCACGAGCGATGATGATCCTATTTTTATGACTATTCTTTTTTTGTCCTTGATATATTCACGATCTGACATATTGTTTTCCTCTCGTGTTTCTTATATTTTTCGTTATATAATATTTATGTTGAATGTCTCTAAAACCAACAATTTTCAATCAGAGAACCCCCTATGATTGATTTTAGAAAAGGAATCCCTGTACTTTCATCTGGATGCTGCGTTGGCCGTTGTATTCGTTGATCTCGGGTACGTAGCTTAATGTAAGTTTTATGTTGTTGGGACTGCCTTCAAATGCGAGGTCTACCTGGTCTCTGCCGTATTTTTCAGCTATGCAGTCAATCAGCTCCTCGGGGTCTTTGAAGTAAACTGCCTGGAAACGACATCCTTTTGAGTCCTCAAAGTTAAACCGCAGGAAGTTATTGTTTTTACCGATACGCCTGATACGGGTGGGCTTAACATTCATGTCGCCAAATATCGGAGTAGGATTCCCTTGTCCGCACGGATAAAAGAGGTTTAACTCTTCCACGCTTTTTTCGTCAAAGCATCCTAATGTAACTGCTGCGTCCAACTCGACACGTCTCATCATGTCTTCGTCCGTCATCTCGCAGTTTTCGTTTATCCTATGTCTGAATTCTGCAACATTTTCAGTAGCAAGGCTAAGCCCTGCTGCCATCGGATGTCCACCGAATTTGGTGAACAGGTCGGCACATTTCTGAAGCTCACCGAACATGTTGTAACCGGGGATGGAACGGCCCGAGCCCTTCATACCCTCCTTTGCACCTGTGAGTACAAATGTGGGTTTGTTATATTTCTCACGGATCCTGCCGGCAATGATACCAGCCAAGCTTTCGTGACAAGTAGGAAGTACTACTACGAGCACTTTTTCGCTAAGATTTGCATTTCCTGTAATCTCCAGAACCGCACTCTCATCTTGGTTTTCAATATTTGCTGAATTTTCAAGTATTTGGAACGCCTTTTCGGTCTCCTTGAAGGTCATGTCCTTACGTTCCTGGTTGAGCTCCCTGCATTCTGTAGCGAGTGCAAGTGCTTCTTTCATGTCATTGGAGCATAAAAGCTTCATGGCACGTGCTGCCAGGTCAAGTCTGCCGGTTGCATTGAGGCAGGGACCGATGACAAATCCGATGTTGTAATCGGATATCCTGTCTTTTAATTCGCAGGTGTCGATCAGTGCTTTCAATCCGAGATTTATATGTGAAGTATTACCTTTTTCTCCCAAAGTATTTGTAATACTACTTGAGAAATACGTATCATCCACCGAGCCTAAATATTCAGTATTTAACTTTTTAAGTCCCATGGATGCTATGGTCCTGTTTTCTCCGTCCAACGGCACTACGTCACATATCGTGGCGATAGCCATAAACTCGAGATAAGGTAAAACTCCTTTTCCTTTTGGAGCCATATTTCTGCGTTCGAGCAGTTCTGCTGCCAGCTTTGCAGCTACTACCGCTCCGCATATATCCTTACACGGGTAAGTGTCTTCCGGATGTTTTGCGTCCACTATGATACGTGCGTCAGGCAGTACCTCGGGCAGTTCGTGATGGTCTGTGACTATCAGCGTTATACCCAGTTTTTTTGCCTCATCGGCTGCTTCAACAGCCGCTATGCCGTTGTCACAGGTGATGATGGTGTCGATGCCGTCAAGTTTTGCAGCATCGATCATTTCAGCATTTATCCCATATCCGTCCTTTAATCTGTCCGGAATATAGAAATCAGCTTCCGCCCCTATTTTTTTCAGTGCATCAGTCAATATATAGGTGGACATGATACCATCTGCGTCATAATCCCCTATAACCCTGAACCTTGCATGGGACGAAAGCTTTTCATCTATGACGTCAGCCGCCTCGGGCAGGTTTCTCATCAGACTCTGGGGATACAGCATACTTTCGTCGGGATACAGGAACTCCTTGATATCCCGCTCTTCTGTCTTTCCTCTGTTGATAAGAAGCCTCGCCGTACAGGCGGTGACGCCGAAGGTATTCATTATAAATTCGAAGTCGCCTTTTTTACATTTTATCGACCATTTCTCGTTTTTCATACCTGTTTATATCATTCTTTTGCTTTAGCTGAAGCCTTTTTCTGGAATGTATGCCATACACCGCCTGCGATACATACTGATGAGAATCCACCGGCTAAAATACCTGCGATAAGCGGGATAGCGAACTCACGTACTGAAGATACTCCGAGGATTGCAAGGAGTACTACGGTGATGAGTGTTGTAAGTGATGTATATATACTTCTGGTAAAGGTCTGTGAAATACTCTTGTTTACTACATCTGTTACTGTTTCCTTAGCAAGCTTTTCTGCCATGTTCTCACGAATTCTGTCGAAGATAACGATGGTAGCGTTGATCGAGTAACCTACGATGGTAAGCAGACATGCTATGAATGTGTTGCCTACTGAGATTACATCCTTTGCTATAGCGTAAACAGTGATAACTACGAGCACGTCATGGATAAGTGCGATAACTGATGAGAAACCAAAGAAGATGTTCTTAAATCTGAACCAGATATAGATAAGCATACAGATTGTTGCTACTATAACCGCGATCAAAGCATCCTTCTTCATCTCGCCGCTGACTGTTGCACCAACGCTCTCTGTTGTGATGTTTTCCTGTTTTACAGAGTAATTTGATGTAATGATATTGATAAGCTTTGCTCTGTCTTCTGTTGAAAGCTCTTTGGTCCTGACTGTAACCATCTTTGAATCCTCGATGGTTGAAATAACTGCGCTGGTACCGAGCTCTGCATTGATCTTTGCATCAAGTGATGTATTTATATCAGAAGGAAGTGCTTCATCCATGGTAAAGGTGGTAGCTGTACCGCCTGAGAAATCAAGGCCGTAGTTGAAAGGTGCATCAATGGTCTTTGTATTGATGATGATGGCTACGATACCTGCAAGGATTACTACACCCGAGATACAAGCGAACTTAGGGAAGTTCTCAATAATTCTCATCTTCTTGTAGCCCTTCTTCTCACCGAAGCAGCCAACCTTGTCAGCTCCTAAGTTTACAAAGGCATTGAGGATGAATTTTGTAACGAACAATGCGGTGATCATGGAAAGGATGATACCGATTGCAAGTGTCTGTGCAAAGCCCTTTACTGTACCTGAACCTAAGAAGTAAAGAACGATAGCTGCAATAATGGTTGTAACGTTACCGTCTACGATAGCTGATAAAGCCTTGCTGAATCCGAGTTTAACGCTTGAACGGATGGTCTTGCCTGTACCGATCTCTTCCTGGATACGTGTGAATATAATGACATTCGCATCAACCGCCATACCTACTGAAAGGATGATACCTGCGATACCGGGCAGGGTAAGTGTTACCTCGAACAGGTTGAGGCAGATAACCATGAGTCCGATATAGAAAAGAAGGGCAAGTGATGATGCAACACCGGGGATCCTGTACATGATGCACATGAAAATGATGATGAGAAGGATGCCGATACCGCCTGCGATCAAGCTGGTCTCAAGTGCGTTTGCACCAAGCTGAGCACCTTCTACATAATAACGAAGTACTGAAAGCTCCAAAGGAAGTGCACCAACTCTGATGGTGGTTGCAAGAGCACGGCTCTCGTCCATATCCTTCTGTCCCTGGATCTGTGCCTCACCGTTTTCGATAACTGATGAAACGCAGGGTGCTGATACTACTTCATTATCATAAATGATAGCGATCATATTTTCTAAGCTACCATAGGTTTTTCCGTATGCATATCTGGTAGCATCAGCAAACTTTACTGCGCCCTCGGTGTTAAAACCGAGTGATACGACATACATAACACCGCTGTACTGGTCCTGGTATGTCTTTGCTTCTGCAGAATAGATATCCTTACCGTCTACTACTACATCACCGTCTGCGATGATCTCGTCCATTGTTCTGGTAAGTACGTAATTGCCTTCAGATGTATAAGCGATATTTGCTACACCGTCAGGTCCCTGTCCATATACAAAGTAAATATTTCCGGCGCTGCCTAATCTCTCAAGTACTGAGTCTGCATCGGTAACATCGGGGATGGCTACTGTGATTCTGTTGTCGCCCTCAGGATAAACCTCAGCCTCGGTACTGAAACCTTCGGCACGCTTCTGCATCTTATAAACTGTATCACTTAATTCATCAGAGGTGGGATCCTCTTTTACTGTCTCGTATGTGATACTTACGCCGCCTGCCAAGTCAAGTCCGAGCTTGACATCAGAGGCACTACCTTTTTTGTCATCGCCGAATCCTCTTATTGCGACAAATGCGATGCCTGCAATAACAAGTAAAGCGATCAGTAAATGTAAAAAACCTTTACCCTTCATAAAATCCTCCAAAAAAACTTATATTACTTGTTTCGGCCGAAAGACAGCCTACAACTTTTCTAATATAACACAAATATTTTAATATGTCAAAGATTAAAAGTTTATATTTTTTTAATTGACGGAAAAATAAAGTTGTGCTATTATAGATGTAGTTTCAAAAACTACATCGTTCGTTTATGGATACCATATTCTTTAGAGTTTCAAAACTTATTTGTATCCATTATTATAATAAGAAAGGACCCGCACGAACAGACGTGCAAAAGAGACATGTCAGAGAGTAAAAGACCATTTATCATTTCTACTGATAACACTGCTGATTTTCCGGACGAGTTTATCAAGGAAAACAATATCCCGATCCACTATCTTCATTATATAGTAGACGGTGAGACCTATGGTGATGATAAGAATCTGGATATCAAGGATTTCTTTAACCGTATGAGAAACGGTGCTACTGTTTCCACTTTCGCTACTAACCCCGATAAGTCTAAGGAGATTTTCCGCAAGCAGCTTTCTGAGGGTTATGATATCCTTCACATCGGTTTTTCTTCAGGTCTTAGTTCAGCATACAGCAATTCCGCTACTGCTGCTAAGGAGGTTCTTGCTGATTTCCCTGATGGCAGGATTGAGGTTATCGATTCCTTATGTGCTTCAGGCGGACAGGGCCTTTATGTATGGTATGCACTGAAGATGCAAAAAGAAGGCAAGTCCATGGATGAGATCATCAAGTGGCTGAATGATTATAAGCTTAATCTCTGCCATACCTTTACTGTTGAGGATCTGGCTTATCTGCATAGGGGCGGCAGGATTTCCAAGACTGTTAAGGTGTTCGGTACTCTGCTCAATATCAAGCCTGTGCTCCATGTTGACAACGAGGGCAAGCTGGTGCCTGTTATGAATGTCAGGGGCCGTAAGAAGTCTCTGCTCTCTCTGGTTGACCAGATGGAGGAGCATCTCGGGTCTTATGCTGATAAGAATGAGCTGATCTACATCACTCACGGCGATTGTGTTGAGGATGCCGAATTTGTAAGGGATGAGATTCAGAAGAGGTTTGGGTACAAGAACTTTATGATCTCGCATCTGTGTCCTACTATCGGATCACATGCAGGGCCCGGAACTATAGCGCTGTTCTACCTGGGCAAATATAGGTAGAGTTTGGGTGGTACTTCTATCGGTGTGTGAGGGGCCAATATTTCTCCCTCATGCACGGAGCGGATTTTGCTAAGGTCCTGTATTTTTATAGTCAGTAGTTTTTGACTTACTTTATGTATATAAAGCAAAATCCTTCTCGACATTTTCGCAGCGTGCAAAACCGGCACGCTAACCGCGAAAACATCGAATTGAGAGCATGAGGGAAAAACACTGGCCCCTCACACACCTGCTCGTTAGTACATCAATATAACAATTCTCTTCGTAAACTTTATATTTTTAGAGCGTAGCGTAATGATCTTTTTCCCTTCATTTACGCTACGCTCTTTTTATGGCTTATGTTGAACAATATAAGTATAAGGCGTAACGATTTATACTATCATTACGCCTTTTCGTAAATTATTATTTAGTTAATTGTTTAGTTAATCTAATATTCAAACATCTTCTCTTTTAGATACTACAACTCCGCCGGTCTTTAAGATGGATTCAGCGGGGATGAAGCCACGTACCATTGAAAGGGGATATACGTTTGAATGTCTTCCGACTACTGTGCCGGGATTAAGTACTGAGTTACAGCCTACTTCTACATTGTCTGCGAGCATTGCTCCGAATTTCTTAAGGCCTGTCTCTACCTTTGTGCCCTTGTAGTTTACAGTTACAAGTGTCTTGTCCTGCTTTACGTTTGAGGTGATTGCGCCTGCTCCGGTATGTGCCTTGAAGCCGAGTACTGAATCGCCTACATAGTTGTAATGAGGTACCTGTACCTTATTGAAGAGTACTACATTCTTAAGCTCTGTTGAGTTTCCTACTACACAGCCCTCTCCTACGATGGCCTTGCCACGGATGAATGCGCACTGTCTAACTTCTGTGTCTTTTCCTATGATGCAAGGTCCGGTGATGCTGGCTGTAGGTGCTACCTTAGCTGATTTTGCAATCCATACATTCTCGCCCTTTTTCTCATACTCATTAGGATCGAGTGTTGCACCAAGTTTTACTATAAAATCACCTATCTCAGGTAATACTTCCCAAGGATATGTCTTTCCTTCGAAAAGCTCTGCTGCTATGGTCTGAGTAAGGTCATACATTTCTTTGATCGTCATTTCATTGTAGTCTGCCATTTTAAATTCTCCTCCATTGTTGTTTCTGATTCTTATAAACGATTTATCTGTCATCTTCTATGATCCTATTACTAAGATTCTTCGTAAAGACTCAACTATTAAAGCAGTCAAGTTATAACTAAAGATGACAAAACATCAATTTCATCTTGAATTTTATATTACAATTCAAAACTTGTCAATGATGTTATATAACGTATTATTAATCATTCAAATAACACTCCTTCTAATCGAAGGAGTGGGCTTGTCCCTCATATATCAATGGACATAAACAGGGGCAGGGGCGACAGGTTGTTTCGGCGCACGCTTTCCAATTGGTGTTTTCGCATGTATAGCGTGCCGGGTTTGCACGCTGCGAAAATGCCAACTGGAATTTGTGTGCCGTCGTTTAAATAAATGGATAACCCATACACTTAATAAGCAACAGACTTCACAAATTCCAGCAATTGCGTGCGACGGAATTATCTGTCGTCACTGCACCGTAACTTCATTCAAATGAATCAACCTTCCTTTGAAGTCCCCATGGTAGATGCCTTTTACATTGATGCCTGCGTACATGAGGGCATCGCCGCGGAGTCTCAGGAACTCTTCATCTTCTGCTGCGGTCTCCATATTGAAAACCTTAAGTGAGTATATCTTATCAGGGTCGAGTCCTTTAAGTTTTACCAGGCGGGACTTGTAGTTTACTCTGCCGATCACATTTATGACAGTGACCAGTGCCTCGCTCTTATCCTTTGATACTACCTCCCAGCAGTCCCACTCATGATTTTCACGATATGAGGCTACTCTGTAATAGTCTCCGGATCTTACCAGGTCGTTGTATCTGTGGTACATCTTTATCTGGGACGGTATCATGTTTCTGTCTGCTTCAGGAATACGGGTTACATCGAGCTCGTATCCAAATGTTCCTGACAGTGCTACATATCCTCTGGTCTCAAAGGGTGTGGTCCTGCCTGTGGAGTGGTTAGGACAGTCACATACGTGCGCTCCCATGGTTGAAAGCGGATATACAAGCGCTGTACCTTCGTGAATTTTCAGTCTCTCTACAGGGTCCATGTCATCCGAGGTCCATATCTGAGGGCTGTAATACAGCATACCGGGATCGAATCTTGCTCCTCCGCCGGAGCAGTTTTCAAGTAACAGGTTAGGGAACTCTGTAATGAGTCTCTCCTGGAGTTCGTAAACTCCGAGGCAATATCTATGGTAGAGTTCTCCCATGGATTCTGCTCCGAGCAATGCGCTGCCAAGGTCTGTAAGCTGTCTGTTCATATCCCACTTAAGATACTCTATATTGGCACTCTTTAAGATTTTCTCCATCTGTGAGAAGGTATAATCCCTGACATCCTGTCTGGTCAGGTCGAGGACATACTGCTCCCTGCTCATGACGGGTGTACGGCCTGGTATCTGTATAGCCCAGTCAGGATGCGCTCTGTACAGGTCTGAGTCAGGGCTTATCATCTCGGGTTCCATCCATATGCCGAATTTCATACCGAGTTTGTTTACTTCATCTACCAGATATTTGAGGCCACCCTTTAGTTTGTTTTCGTTTACGTACCAGTCTCCCAAGGAGCTCGAATCATTGTCTCTGTGTCCAAACCAGCCATCGTCCATAACCAGGAGCTCGATGCCGAGCTGGCTCGCTTTTTGTGCGATGGATATCAGTTTTTCTGTATCAAAGTTGAAATATGTAGCCTCCCAGTTATTTATCAGGATGGGGCGCTTCATATCTTTGTAAGGACTCCTGATAAGGTGATTCCTATAAAGGTCATGGAAGTTTCTGCTCATTTTGCCGAGACCTGCATCTGAATAAACGCTGATCACTTCAGGAGTACAGAACTCCTCTCCCGCTTTCAGATTCCAGCAGAAGTCGACGGGACTGATGCCCATGGTTACCCTTACATTATCAAACTGCGAACGCTCTGCCTGTGCTATGAAGTTACCCGAGTATACAAAGCTGAAACCATAGACATCACCATAGTCTTCGTTTGCATCACTTGATAAAAGAGCGATGAAGGGATGCTCCTGATGGCTGGACTCTCCTCTGGTTGAGGATACATAATGCTTTCCGTATCCCAGATGCTCGCGGTCTATGTTGCGCTCCCTCGCCCATGTTCCATGCATGAATATGGTATCGTAGTCGTCTCCATAAAACTCATACGATGCCGAGAGGACTTTTGTCAGCTTTATGTTTTGATATTTTCCGGTGTTGCGTACCCTGACACTCCTGGCGATGGCATCAACATCTTCAAACACACTGTATGACAGGATTATCTCAAGACCGTTTGCACTGTCTTCTGCTGTAATCTCCAACGTATTACAAATGCTGTTTTGTTTATCGGATGATTGCTCTATGTTTTTATTTGTATTGGCAAATGTTGCCGGAAGTCCTGGCAGTTTGGGCTTTCCCGGCAGGATTTTATATGATTTATAATTTATGGATGTTGCTGAATATCCTTCTTCATTGATTACAGAAAATGCGTCATCCCTGTAGTCTCCGAGCCCATGTCCGGGGTACTCAAAAGGAGCACAGTCCATAAATGAGCCTCTGTCCCTGTTGTTTTTGGAAGGTACAAACGGAGGCTCTTCTATCCTCGCCAGATCGTCGATATTTTCGTCTGTCAGACGTCTGCCATAATAAAGATGCAGGATAAATCCCTCATCGTCAACTATGCGGAACATGTATGTAGTGTTGGGTGTATCAAGTTTGAAGGTTTTTGTTTTGTCGAGATATGTGATGGGCATATGTTTTCTCCTTCTTTCAATTTTATTCATACTACAATATGACTATATACAAAGACTCGACTGTAAGAACAACCAAGTCATAGCTCAGAATGACAAAATCATATTTAGTTAATATTATATACTATATATAGTATAAATACAAATATCTTTGTGAAATTTTGTTATTGTTAATTTATACTAAATTATGTATAATTAAAATCAGTGACCATTAACAAGGCATTCATGTAACAAATATAAAGGTTATATTATGATAAAGAAACTTTTTCAACAGATGATCATATCCCAGATTGTTTCTTCGATGGCTGTGACCCTGTGTCTGCTGGTCGACAGTATCATGATAGGACGGTTTCTGGGTGTTGATTCGATGGCAGCTTACGGACTGGCTAATCCTGTCCTGCTAATCTTCGCTGCTTTCGGAGCATTGCTCTCATCCGGTATCCAGGTGGTCTGCAGTAAGGCCATGGGTAACGGTGACGAGGAAAGCATACACAAGTATTACACCATATCCATTATCGTGGCTATTGTCTTTTCATTAATCGGTGTAGCTCTGGTTTTGATTTTTATAAATCCTCTGTGTGAGATGCTCGGTGCTGAACCGGGTACTGAGGTATTCAGACTGACCAAGGATTATTTGAAGGGATTTGTTTTCGGAGCTCCCGCATTTATCGCTGCACAGATGCTGGTCCCTTATCTGCAGATGGCAGGCCAGCGCTTAAGACTTGTGCTCGCGGTGCTCTGTATGACTATAGCCGATGTTGCTCTTGACCTGCTCAATGTTTATGTGTTTAAGCAGGAAATGTTCGGTATGGGACTTGCTTCGACAATCAGTTATTATATTGCTGTAGGCATCGGTGTCATTTATTTCTTAAGTAAGAAATGCATTTATAAATTCCAAAGGGCTCTGTTCAGTTTCAAATCCCTGGGCGAGATCGCTGCGGGCGGTGTACCTACCGTTATCAATCAGATAAGTTTGGTACTGCTTGTGTTTAGCGTAAACAAGGTTATGATGAAAACCGGCGGTAATCTGGCTGTGGCTGCTTATTCCATAGTTTCCACCATCGCAAATCTCGGATATTGTGTCGGTACAGGAGTATCAGAGGTTTCGCTGATGCTGGCCAGTATTTATCACACCGAGGAGGACGGGCATTCCTTAAGGGATATTTTCAAGGCTCAGACATTTTATTCGATCATACTCGGCGGAGCTACTACAGCTCTGTTGATGATATTTGCAAATCCGCTGGTAAGGCTTTTCCTTGATACGAACCCCGATGCCGAAAGCATGGCAATATGGGGTCTCAGAGTTTTTTCACTCTGCCTCATCCCCAGTACTTTGAATGCGGCATTTAAGAAGTATTACCAGGCAATCGGCAGGATTAAATTTTCGGAGACTATTTCCATCGCACAGAATTTCCTTTTCCCGGCTATAATAGTTATATTGTTTGGAAATCTTTTTGGCGAGAATGCTGTCTGGTGGTTTTATCTGATAGGCGAAACGCTGGCTCTTACTTATATCACAATTATGGTTATGCTGATAAGCAAAAAGCGTTTCTTTTCACTCGATAGTTTTATCTGCCTACCCTATGATTTCGGCAGCAAGCCCGAGGATACCATTGAGTTTGCTATATATGACAAGGCAGGTATAAATGCTGCTTCATCCGCCGCTTCCGTTTTCTGTGCTCAGAAAGGTCTTACTCGCAGGAAATGTATGTACACCGGTCTTTGTATCGAAGAGATGGGCAATAACATTATCGAGCATGGTTTTGAGGGTAACGGTAAAAACAGGATTGATATCAGACTTGTTAAGAAAAATGATTCCATGCTTATCCGTATCAGGGATAACTGCAAGGATTTTGATCCTGTAAAATACATGAAAATGAACCAGGAACAGATAGGTGATCCCGGCAGTCACATCGGTATCAGAATGACTTTGAAGATGGTTAAGAATGTGCAATATGTGAATTCCCTGGGACTCAACAATTTGTCATTGGAGATTTAGTTTTGGTTTTATATTCAAAAAAATCGAGGTCAGTTACACCTCGATTTTTTATATATCTGATTTTTCGTATCAGTCTATATTTTTTTCATCCTGATATTGATCATATACTCTGATCATCCACGGGATAAATGCATTTCTGAATTCGTCATAGTGTTCGGGATGCTCGGTACCGCAAGCGTTTATACGCAAATTGTCATCGAAACTGAAAGCAATCTGGAACCACTCTTCATTATTATAATCTTCTGCCGCTTTGTCATAATCATACCATTTGAGTATCTCGTAATCATCTATCATCTGTCTCACCGGAGTAAAGTCTATCTCCGAGTATGGTACATGCAGATAACAATGTCTCTCGCACTTCGGGAAATATCTCTCGCTATATGACTTTATCGTTATTTCGCAGTTATTCTCGCGGTATTTATCATCTATTATAAAGAAGTCGTATTCGTCCTTACCTGAGGTGCCGTGCTGTATGAAATGTACCATAATGGATGTCAGATTTCCGTTTATTCCTTTTGCAATGAGCTCAGCACGATTCTGTTCCAATACCTTTTCTTCCAAGGGTTTAAGTATCTCATACATATCAGATTTGAAATCAGCATATCGCACAGGAAATGCATTGCTTCCGGATGCCGACATTGATCCCCCGTCTTTAAATTTTATATTTACTGAAAAACCGTCTCCGTCAAGAACTTGGGGATTGTATTTATCATACCCGTCCCATTCTGCTATGCGCTGTTCTTTATATACTTTATACAGGCGGTCCAGGATTTCAGGCTCGCATTCCAGGATCATATCACCGAATTCCTCGTGCTGCATGGCTGTATATGTAAACATTACCTTGCTGTCTTTTTCCTCGACCTTATAAGAATAGCTGTTTGCGCCAATGCTCCCATTATAGTAGTATTCAAAACCCGAAATACCGCTCTCATTATCCTTGGCTCTGCTGCCCTTTCCGTTTGAGCCCTTTTCTCCCAAGCCTCCGCAGCCGGTAAGTAAAGATAGTATACTCATGAAAATGATTACCCCCATTATTGTTTTCTTCATTCTTATTTCCTCGAACATTATGTATGTGTTTTATATCCTATTGTTATGTTAAATGTGCTTCGTTTCCCTTATATCATAGCATTTTATAACATACATGTAAATTGCAAATCTTGCAGACCGACAAATTTTATTAAATTTACTAATCAAAAAAGGACCGGATATCTGTATTGCCGGATATCCGATCCTCTCATATTATTGTACATTAAATATCAGCTTCTGAGCTCAACCTCGAGTTTATTCTTGAGGTTCTTTAAGATTTTCTTTACGTAGCCGTCGATCATTTCACCGGTGAATTCTTCATCCTCGGGTACGAATCTTACGGTAAACGCCATGGACTTCTTGTCTTCGCCTATCTGCTTGCCTTCGTATACGTCGAAAAGTTTTACTTCCTTTACGTACTTGCAGGCTTCCTTGATGGCATCCTCTACTTCGCCACAGGTTACCTTCTTGTCCATAACGAGTGCAAGGTCTCTCAGTTCATCAGCGAACTTAGGTATAGGAGTGAACTTCGGTACTGTGCCGTAGTATGCACTGATCTTGTCGAGGTCGATCTCCATTACATACATTGCCTCTCTGGCATCGAGCTCGTCCATGATCTCGTAGGTTACTTTTCCTAAGTATCCTATCTCTTCCTCACCCAGATAGATGAATGCTGTCTGGTAAGGATGAAGGTAAGGCTTCTGTCCTTCCTTGAACTTGAACTCTAAACAGAAGGTCTCGGCTACTGTTTCTGCGATACCCTTTAATGTGAAGAAGCTCTCGTCCTTGCCAAATACACCTACACATAAAGTCTTCTTTTCATAAGGATACTCTGTAATGGGCAGTGCCTTCGGGAAGAAACGGTTTCCGATCTCATAAATCCTGCCGTCAAATCTGCCCTTCTTTTGGTTACGAGCCATAGCACGGATCATCTGAGCTGCTAAGGTTGTCCTCATGATGGAAAGGTCTTCGTTTATAGGATTAAGGATCTTTATTACATTTCTCTCAGGTGCATCTGCTGCGTATCCAAGGAGATCAAGGTCAGCAGGTGAGAAGAATGAATAATGGATGCCTTCTGATGCGCCTGTAGCACATAATGCCTTCTTTAACTTAAGCTCTGCCTTCTGTGTCTTATTCATACCACCGGCAGTTACCTTTGCTGTATCAAGGAATGTAGGTGTTACATGATCGTAACCGTACATTCTGATAACTTCCTCAGCGATATCGGGATAGGACTCCATGTCCTCTCTGTAAGCAGGTACCTGTATGGTCAGGTCATCACCGTTTATAACGGGTGAGAAATTAAGGTTCTTAAGGATTCTCTCGATATCAGCTGCGGGTACATCGATACCGAGTACCTTGTTTACCTTGCTGATCTTAGCCTTCATCTCAGTGGGCTCTACGGAGTTGCCGGATGTTACCTCTACATGTGTGGGAGATACTTTTCCGCATCCTAGCTCCTCTACTAAGTGAAGCGCTCTCTTCATAGCCATAACTGTTGAATATTCATCAACACCCTTTGCGAAACGTGCGCTGGAATCTGAGCTCTGTCCTAATGCTCTTGAGCTCTTTCTGATATTGTCACGAGCGAATTTTGCCGACTCAAATACAACTCCGCTTGTGGTATCTCTGATCTCGGAATTGAGACCGCCCATGATACCCGCAAGTGCTACGGGCTTTACGCCGTCACAGATTACAAGGTTTGAATTATTAAGTGCAAATTCTTTCTCATCCAGTGTCTGGATTTTCTCACCGTCTTTTGCACGTCTGACATTGATGGCATTTCCCTCAAGGTAATTCTCGTCGAATGCATGCATGGGCTGGCCGATTTCTTTTAATACATAGTTTGTGATATCTACGATGTTTGAAATAGCCTTGAGTCCTACAAGTGCAAGTCTTCTCTTCATCCATGCAGGTGACTCACCGATAGTTACATCAGATACGTAATGTCCGATATAACGAGGGCAAAGATCCTGTGCTTCTACTGTTACCTTGAAGCCGTCTTTTGCCTTTCCGTTTTCGGTATAGTTAAGTGCGGGTTCCTTTACAGGCTTTTCAAGTACTGCTGCTACTTCTCTGGCTAAGCCAAAGATGCTCTGGCAGTCAGGACGGTTTGCTGTAATGGATACGTCGAAAATATAATCATCAAGTCCTAAGATGGGCTTTACATCTGCACCGGGTGCTGCGTCATCGGGTAATACCAGAAGTCCGTTGTAGCCTGCGCCGGGATACATATCTTCTGTTACACCGAGCTCTGTACCTGAGCAGAGCATGCCGAATGACTCATAGCCGCGGAGCTTGCCCTTCTTTATGGTCATAACCCCTTCGATGGTCACATGGTCTTTTGCTGTAGCATAAACCTGAGCTCCCTCAAGTGCTACGGGGAATTTCTTGCCGGTACATACATTATCTGCACCACAGCAGATCTGCAGGTTTTCACCTGTGCCAACATTTACTTTACATACATGAAGGTGGGTCTCGGGGATGGGCTCGCACTCTACTACTTCGCCTACCACTACCTTAGAGATATCCTTACCTACCTCGTATTTTTCTTCAACTTCGAAACCACAGTCGAACATCTTCTTCTCGAGCTCATCCATGGTTACATCTATATCTACATAGTCTTTTAACCAACTAATGGGTACTAACATGTTTTTATCCTCCTAATTTTTTTCGATCACCGGGACGGTTCTCTGATTGATTTTTGTAACCTCCAAAGTCCCGATTATAAGGGCGTTTCCACAGATTGCATTTTCAATCACAGAACCGTCCCTCTGATTGATTTAGTCATCAAGCTGCTCAAGGACTCTAAGGTCTGACTCATAAAGCAACTTGATATTGTTTAT
>JAEEGJ010010724.1_pt1 | contig 23687 bp, 18 predicted proteins | sample 8958761 | NCBI WGS metagenome assembly JAEEGJ01 (sample SAMN16246546, study PRJNA631951) | gut metagenome | biome: gut microbiome; feature: rumen; material: RS-attached | host: Bos | place: Iran: Karaj | collected 2018-10 | reverse complement strand
AAGCCCAGAACGGCTTTGAGATAAAACGCGGAGTAAACGTGAGCCATTGGCTGAGCCAGTCGCAGGCCCGGGGCCAGGCGCGCGCAAACCACATCAAGGAGCAGGACATGATCCGGATCAAGGAACTTGGTTTTGACCACATCCGCCTGCCCATAGACGAGGTCCAGTTCTGGGACGAACAGGGCAACCGCCTGGATGAGGCCTGGCAGCTCCTGACCAACGCTCTGGATTGGGCTGTCAAGCACAATCTGCGCGTCATAGTGGACCTGCACACCCTCCGCTCCCACAGTTTCGTGCTGCAGGAAGGCCAGAAAAACGCCCTCTATGAGGACCCCGCCGAACTGCAGAAACTCATCGACATGTGGACGCAATTATCGGCCGTCTTAAAAAAATACCCCGTCAGCATGGTGGCCTACGAGTTCATGAACGAACCCGTGGCCGATGACCCCGAACAGTGGAACCAGGTAGTTGACAAGGTGCACGCCGCCCTACGCAAGCTGGAACCCGACCGCAAGCTGGTAATCGGCTCCAACCGCTGGCAGAGCGTCGGCACGTTCAAGGATTTAAGAATCCCCGCCAGCGACAAAAACATCATCCTGAGTTTCCACTACTACAACCCCATGTTCGTGACCCACTACCGCGCGTCGTGGACCGATGTGGGCCGATACACGGGCACTGTCACCTACCCCGGGCAGCTGATATCACAAGCCGATTTTGAGCAAGCTAACCCGCAGTTGCAGAAAATAATCCGCGACAACGAAGGCCTGACCGTCTGGAACCGCGAACGCATCAAAAATGATATGGCCGATGCAATCAAACTGGCACAGGACCTTGGTCTGCAGCTCTTCTGCGGCGAATGGGGAGCCTACCAGCGCACGCCCCGCGATTTGGCCTACGCCTGGATGACCGACATGATCTCCATTTTCAACGAGTGCAACATAGCCTGGACCCTCTGGTGCTACGACGCCGACTTTGGCTTCTGGGACCAGCGTACCCAGGACTTCAAGGACAAAGGAATGTTTGACATCCTGATGAAGTGACGCAAAACGACCCCTTTGCGTCACTTAATATCGGCAACCACTGATGACAGATCAAAACCAATAATACATTCGTTTGAATAGTCTAGGCCGTAAAGGGTCTGCGATTTTTCATCATATACTATATCACCCACGCCCACATCCATCATTACTGATTTCAGGAAATTGCCATCCCAATCAAAGAACAGCAGTTCCGGTGCCGCATTCATCGGATCAGGTTGATTTACAGTATAATCACCTGCACCGTAATAAACCATAAAGAAAGATTCCGTGGCAGCAAAATTAGCAAAGTGGATAGGACGAGGATCCATAATTTCTTCATCTCCGGCAAGATTCGTAATTGTGGTATAAACCACTGGGGATAGTTTATCGTCAAAAGAGAGTGAACCTTTCTGATGGATTGCAAAGGTTGTGTCATTATCCAGATCGAAGAACAGAATATAATCCATACACATGAGAGGTTCTATTATAAGATTTCGGCTGGGATGCTTGTGAAGTTGACCTTCGACATAATCAAAATCTTCAGGGAAATCATGTGAGAGCATTTTGAAGTATTTCTTCTGTATACTATCATCAATCACTTCATAATCCCTACCATAAAGAGCGCCGTCTTTATCGTTTAACATGGAATTGGCCCGGAATACCTGATTGATATCATTGTTCAAATAGACGAAATCAAAAGGTCTCGGTAACAGATAATACCCCTTTTCACCTCCAGACTTGGCCATAGTATAGGGCATAAACGTTTTCTCCATGACAATTGTCGTCTTTTGGGACTGCAATGACTGTTGCAGATCCAGCACTTTTATGTTATAATTGCCTTCTTTCAGCGGAATGAGAATATTGCCGTTCTCTCCCTTAAGAGTTTGTCTTGAGAGCATACGGGGAACTTCAAGAAATTCATTATTGGCTCTCCCTTTGTAGCAGAAACGTCCCAGAAGATCCCACTCAAGGGAATAAACATTCATCAAAGGGCCGCCGTTATAAAACATCACTATAAAAAAAGAATCGCATAGAGCCAAGTCACTCACGCCCAGCGGAAGATCCACATCGGCCCGTGTTCCTTTGACAGTGATTTTGGACTTGTTTACAAAGTCTGTCTCATGTACGCTAAACAGGAAACGTGATTTACCATTATTACACGAAAGCAAAACGAGTAATGTCACAAGGAGGAATACAATTTTTCTCATAAGCTTAAAATATGAGTTTGAAAAGGATAAGCTTTCGACGCAAAGGGGTCGTTTAACAATGCGTCACTTTGCGTCAGTTGGTAAAAATGGGAGCAAACGGAGCAAAGAAGTCTCTTCCGTTGCTGTATTTTATCCTGTCCATTCTGATATCGATCGTATCGGTGGAGCCGAATCCGAATCCGTCAGTCATGGTGAGCGGAATGTAAACCTCTTCAACATTATCGCTGGTACCGTTAGCGGCTTCCTGCGAGTTTCTATGGTTCAGGATACTCTCAAGAACAACGTTCATGCCCCATTCCTGATTTGTCGGGACAATCATACTGATCACCTTGTCATTCAACCAGTCATCATTGTCAGTTGAAGCGAGTCCCTCATAAAAATCAATATACATCTCCTTTGCCTCTTCATAGTCATCCTCGTCAGAGTCCTCATCCAGGCCGCACAGATCATAATAGGTTGGAGTGTCATTGGTCCTGTACTCAACAATCTGACAGGTAACACCTATGTAGCTGTTGTTCAGCGGATGCCCCGCGGTGCCGTCCGTATCCCATGGCGTGGGTTTGTGCGGCATCACATAGATATCGGAATCAATATAATCATGACCCAGGACCATGAACTCAGCCACATCCGAAGGCTTGAAATCAACAGGTTTCTTAAGGTCGATCACAATATCCGCATAATCCGCATCCTGAGCATCCACGCTCCACGGATTGGTGTCAAAGCCGGCAAAATCAAAAGTACCCCTGGTGGCTATATGATACAGCGTGATTCTTGTCACGTGGATACGGAGGTCATTCTCACCGCCGCGCGCCGTTTTGTCATATCCGATCTTGAACTTGGCCGATGAAAGGGCGTGCCTAAATCCCAATGTTACCGGTGTGCCGCCGTCATGATCCTTAACCATAGACACAAGCAGATCCTTCTGAGAGTTGATATCCGCCGGAACAGTATACACAAACCTGCCGTCAGCTGAAACAGCAATTGAATCACCAGTGTTATCGCACGTAGCATAGAATGTGTGCTTATCGGCACCATCGGGCCAAATCAGCTCCTCATGCCCGACAGCCGCCCATTTATCGGCAGACTTCGTAAACAGAAAATTGTCAATCCAAGGGCTCTCGCTACCCTGCATGCCAACCAGCCTGAAAGAATTCACGGCCGATGCCCCAACACCGCCGTCAGAATCATTATCGGCCACATTTACAACAAACGTGTTATCCGGAACGTTGTTTTCATCAACATGAGAGGAGTTCTTCGTGCCCAGCTCATCCTTATCCTTACAGCAGCCCGACACAGCAAACGCAACCATACACAGGGCCATACACCCCAAGACAATGCTTTTTCTCATATTCATCAATTATTGGTAAAAAACTGTTACTGATTCTTCTGAGACACAAAGTTAAACAATCTCTCCAATGCCGCAAAGGGGTTGACGCAAAGGGGTCGTTTCCCTTTGCGTCACTTTTGCTATCTTTGCACCCGATATGAAACACATCCAGTATCAGACAGAAGGAACCTGCTCACTACTGATAGACGTAGTGGCCGATGACAACGACGTAATCCAGCAGGTAGCGTTCCTGGGCGGCTGCAACGGCAACCTGCAGGGAATCAGCCGCTTAGTAGCCGGTCAGAAAATAGACGATGTAATAGCCCGCTTAAACGGAATAGACTGCGGCGGCAAAGGCACCTCCTGCCCCGACCAGCTGTGCCGCGCCCTGGAACAACTCAAAAAGTGACGCAAAACGAAACGACCCCTTTGCGGCGCAACTCAAAAAGTGACGCAAAACGAAACGACCCCTTTGCGGCGATTTAAGAAAAAAATGAAAAGAGTCCTAATTCCAATCCTCCTTGCAACCGCGCTGAGCGCCTGCAGGAACAGCATCGGCCCCGCAGAGGAATCGGGAGCCAAAGTAATCGACATCCCCATGCTCAAAGAGAGCCGGACCGAAGGCAAACCGGCCTTGACCGATATAATGGGATCCATCGACACCATCCGCCTGGGCGGCACAGTCATGGAGAGTTTCATAGACCATGTATCGGGCGTAAAATTCAGTAGCGACCTGATATTCGTCCAATCATCGGATGTCCTCAATATCTTTGATTATCAAGGCAATATGCTCACAACCATAAAGCACAAAGGACGCGGCCCCGGCGAGTACATCCGTCTGACCGCCTTTGACATAATCGAGAGCCAGCGCCTCATCTACATCCTTGACACCCAGAGCCAGCAGGTCATAATCTACGACTTTGACGGCAAACACGTACGCCATTTCTCCCTGGATTGCTGGGATGTGGCCGATTTCGTCGTCCTGCCCAACGGACACATGCTGCTCATGAAACTCCTAGGCGACAGTAACAGAGGACTTTATGAGGCCGATGAAAACGGCGGCAACATACATCCGCGGTATGAGGTAGAGCCCGATTTCAAGCGCGTGGTCATATCATCCGGGTATCTGATCCACATAAACGACAGCGTGATAGGCTGTTTGGGCCAGGAGGACACCGATTTTATCTATCATTATCAGAACGGCACCCTGACCCCCGCCTATAAGATCAAGACCGATATCGTCATCTCCCAGCAGGCCCGCCAGCGATCCAGCGCCAGCGACGACCCCAGCGAGACATACTTCAAGGGGCAGTACTGGGAAATCGAGCGATACATGGGATTAAGCATGAATAACAACGACCAGTTTGTGTTCGCCATGTACGACAAGGACTCCGACCGGACAACCCGCTACTACAAGAGCGAGCTGACAGAGCCCGACTCCACGATACAATTTGTTCCCTCGTTCGAATACTGCTACAAGGGCAAGCTGATAAACGCATATGATTCCGGCCTCATATTGACGGTCCCCCCCCTTCACGAGGCTTTCCCCGAAATCACCGAAGACTCCAACCCTATCCTCCTGATCTTTACGCTCAAGTGACGCAAAGGGGTCGTTTAACAATGCGTCAAGTGACGCAAAACGAAACGACCCCTTTGCGTCGATTTAACCCAAAAAACCTACCTTTGCAACTGTTTCAAACCCAACCAATAATTAATTATGAGAAAAACCCTTCTACTAGTCCTTGCATTAACATCCCTCCTAGGATGCACACAAAACCCTAACCAAAACCCCGCACTACTACTCCCCGACAACAAAATCCGACAAACACCCTTTGAAGAAATAGCCACCGACATAAAACTATTCACCCTGAAAAGCCACATCCTGATGAAAGGAGTAGAGATGCTCTACGGCATCGACGACCTGATTTTCGGCCTTTCAGAAGATCATCGGACCATATATTGGATAAAAGGAGATTCCGTCATCGGCCTACTGGAAAAATACGGAAGAGGACACGGAGAATACACATACATCAATGACTTCACATATTACCCCCAGGACAGCATCCTCTACGTCCACACCATAGATGAAAGGCTCATGAGGTTCCAGGGATTAAGTGGCAAATACCTAGGTGAATGCTCTGAATATCAGGGCGATACAGGAATGCAAGCCCTAGACAGCAGGACCCTGCTCGCCAACGGATCTTATGACGGAGAGGACGGCCTGATACACCAAGGACTGTTCCTGATCGATGCCCAAACCGGCAAACTGGGCAAAATGATTTGCCCCATGGATTACGCCCAGAGCTTATACTATAATGATGAGACCCAAAATTACCAGAGCGGCGATTCAATCTGGTTCATAGTTCCCGGGCCCGGCGACGACGACAATGTAGTGTACATGTTCCTGCATGACAGCGCCAGAGCCGAGCTCTCATTCAAATATGATGAAAAATGGAGAATCCCGGAGAGCACTCTCTTAAGGGAATTGCCCGTCAGCTACAGAACAGATATAGAATTTATCATTCAGAAGTTGCAGCCCATGATGGATTACAGATTAAAGGAATCCTACTGCAACGGAGGTTTTCACCTGATTAACTCCAAAGACAGAATGACCTTCTGGAGTTTCGCCCAGATGCCCCAAGCCATCCTGAATATCATCGAGAATAAGAAAGATGTGAGCCGATATCTGATCACACTCCCCGGATTTGAAGACTACGTATACCCCACATTCATGTTTGGGGATTATTATGTAACAACCTTCAACACCCCCTTCGGAATAGCCATAACCGATGAGCAGCAACTCACCCCTCTGGGCAAGCAGATCAAAAAAGAGATCGACAACAGCGACGGCAATCCCGTTCTCCTGCTGTATCACGTAAAGTGACGCAAAGGGGTCGTTTAACAATGCGTCAAGTGACGCAAAACGAAACGACCCCTTTGCGTCCTATTTAGAATAAAATACCAGCCAGTTTGTTGCAGCTGGCTGATATTGCTTATGAATATATGTTGCCTGACCGCCAGAATATAATCTGTACCAAGAATAGTTCCAGCCATACCCCATATCTGTATATATTGCTTCTGTAACTCCGCAACCTGACAGCAATTCTATGAAAGCACCAAACTGCATGGTTGAAGCCGCATCGGCTATACACAAACGGCCATCTCTTTCGCACAATGCCCGGAACAGATTTGTGTTTCCTGCAGGACGGGTGGTGGGTACTCTTTCACCTTGATGTATCATCATTTCCTGTGCAAACCCTGCACCATTATTATGGGCGGCAGACTGAAATGCATTATCAAACGCAGCAGGATCGGCATCTTTGTCATATAGAAAAGCCCACTCTCCATTGTATGCTACAAAAGCACCGGTATAACGGCTAGTCTGAGGCTTTCTATAATACACGCCACCCGTTACATGTGAACTGCATATTCTTCTGTGGTCTGCTATTGTATCATAATCCAAGGTAAATGCTGCGGCACAACAAAAAGCGGCATTAGGATCTTTGTTGGGTTCTGGCCGTACAAAGCATCGAAGTTCTACCGAATCAACTGGAGGATAGTATAATATTAGACCGGTGATAGTTGAGTCTATATGTACTGATTGTTTGGGTATAATTATTTCCGGCTCAAAAATACTATCACTCTGCTTCTGAGGATTACAAGCAGACAATATGATGATTACGAATATGGCAGATATACAATTAATCCTTTTCATTAATCACATCAAGCAAATGTGAATGTAAACCTTATATCTATTTGCAAAAATAGGAAAACTATAGATACGACAAAGAATACTAATTTGATTAAGGGGCTCTGTGGGCTGGAGTGTGCAGGACGTGACGCAAAGGGGTCGTTTCCCTTTGCGGCGTTTTTAAGGCCGATAACAATACATTCGGGCAAAATCCTGCAGACGAGATATCTCAATCTTAGGAAAATCTATAGTCTTCAGGATATCAAAATGCGAGTCAAATGAATTTTATTTTTCCGGTTTGTATGGTGTTCTTAAATGTTCGTCCAACAAGGAATTGATCTCGCTTGCGCCCCACTGTTTCTCGGCCCAGAACTTGTCAATAGACTCCTGAGTCCTTGCGGCAACTTCATCGGACATAACGTCGAACGGAATCCTGCCCCTCTGCACAACAGCCCGGGCAAAAACGTTCATGGCAGCATTGGCACTCATGCCAAACTGACTGCAAAGTGCATCGAACGATGACTTCAGATTAGCGTCCATGCGGACAGTCATTGAAACCTGCGGCATAATTAAAGCTTTTCAATCAGTGCAAATGTAATCAAATTAAATCATTCTGCAATAATTTTCAATCAAAATAAGACCGATAAGCGAAAAGTGACGCAAAACGAAACGACCCCTTTGCGTCACAAGACTTCAAAGACAAGGGAATGTTCGAGATCCTCACCTCCGGCAAAGCTTTATAGTGAACCGTCCCCAATGGTACCGCCCGATGCATTACGGCTCAGAACAAACCCGATAATAACAATTTACGGCTCAAAAATTTGAATAATGAGCCGTATTTTGTTTATATTTGAGCCGAAAAACGATGATTATGACTAGAGAAAATGAAATACTGCAGTATTTGCATTACAATCCAGGAGTATCAAGATCAGAGATTGAGACCGGTATGAACCTGAAGGAGAGCCCGGCTACGGTAAAGCGTATTCTTGCCGGGTTAGTAGAGTCAGGGCAGGCTGTTGTCATCGGCCAGGGACGTGCTACGCGTTATAGCGTATCGGCCCAGGCGCATGTTACCATGCCCCTGAATATTGATACATACTTTGAGAAGGAAACTGATGAGCGCATAGTGCAGACTGATTTCAACTTTGAGCTGATAAATGATATCCTTCCCAAAGTGGAATTGTTTACCCCACAAGAGAAAGAGCAGTTAGACGCGCTGCAGGCCCAGTTTACTAAAAACATAAAAGACATCACCCCTACCGAATACCGCAAGGAGATGGAACGCCTGGGTATAGATTTGAGCTGGAAATCATCACAGATAGAGGGAAACACCTACTCCCTGCTGGAGACCGAAAAACTGCTTAAGGAGAAACAAACGGCTCAGGGCAAGACCAAAGAAGAGGCTGTCATGCTGCTTAACCATAAAGATGCGCTGGACTACATCCTGGAGGAACCTGAACATCTCAAGGAACTCACTATAAGACGTATAGAGGAACTCCATACACTACTTGTAAAGGAACTGGATGTGGACAAAGGAATACGCCGCCGCCGTGTTGGAGTTACCGGTACCAACTACCGTCCGCTGGACAATGAGTTCCAGATACGTGAGGCCCTGGAGGACAGCTGCCGCCTGATAAACGGAAAGGAGAGCGTTTTTGAAAAAGCACTCCTGGCTATGGTGCTGATTTCATACATACAGGCATTCAGTGACGGTAACAAGCGAACCGCCCGCATGACCAGCAACGCTATTCTGATAGCCAACCGATACTGCCCCATATCATTCAGAACTGTTGATTCTGTTGATTACAAAAAGGCAATGCTCATATTCTACGAACAGAACAACATTTCTGCATTCAAAAAGATATTCATAGATCAGTTTGCCTTTGCTGTAGGAACTTATTTCTAAAACAGCGCCATTGTAATGAAACGCATAGAAGTAGCCGCCGCCATAATCCACGACAACCAAGGCCGAATCTTCGCCACCCAGCGAGGCTACGGCGACTGGAAAGACTACTGGGAGTTCCCCGGCGGAAAGATAGAGCCGGCCGAAACTCCCCAGCAGGCCCTAACCCGCGAAATCCTTGAAGAACTGGACACCCGCATCATAATAGAGCGCCCCGTCACCACCGTCGAATATGACTACCCCACCTTCCACCTGACCATGCACTGCTACCTCTGCAAACTGGCCGGCCCCAGCCCCACCCTAAAAGAGCACGAGGCCGCCCGCTGGCTCCCCAAAGACCAACTCCGCAGCGTCCGCTGGCTCCCGGCCGATCTCTCCATCCTGGACCTCCTCTGAGGGGCCGATGCACGCGAAGCCTCAAAGCACGCAAGCCCACCCGAACTTTCGGGCAATCTCAAGCAAAAGATTCCTATCTCTGACTGGAATAGTAACCGTAATAGATTCTTGCTGGCCATCCCGCTGAGAGATACTTGTCTGATCCAAATTATAGTTGGTCTGCAGATTCATCCAAATATCAGCAGGAATATTAAGAGCCTTCTCAAGCGCTACTGCCACACTGAGTGACACGTTCCTCTTACCGTTAATAGTCTCACTGATAACAGACTGCTTTATCCCAGTCTGCTCAGCAAGCTCCTTCTGTGTCATGCCACGAGCAATCAGTTCGTCCTTAATCATCTCCCCGGGGTGAGTGGCTTCAAACGGGGTCAATACCTTCTTACTCATAGTGCTTGGAAATATGGTCTATCCGACGGCAAATATAACAACAAAAAACAAAAGAATTCGCTGATTTGCGAATTCTTTGCGAATTTCTATTTAGGCCGATGCCCGACTCGCCCACTCCCCCAAACCCCGCCCCTACGGGTGCTATAGTTGGCACAATAATTGCGATTGCAGCTATTGTTCTGATGATCGTTTTCAGCGACTTCCTGGTTCCGATCGTGATTGTCGGCGGTGTTGTTTATTTGTTGGTCCGATGGGTGATTGGATAACACATTGCAATTTATAACCATTTTTATGTCTCAATGCAATAGATAAAAATAGCATTGTAGAATAGATGTTTATAAATTGTTATTACGGACCTACTTGTAATACAAAGGTTTTTACTATCTTTACTTTTTAATAAGGAACAGCGACAAATAACGCTAATTAGCACTTTATTAACCCCACTCAGTCCGATATGACTGACAAAAAAGTAACAAATAACCATGGCAAAAAGTAAAATTAAGATAGGGCTTGTTGATGCCGACCTGCTTTGCAATGGGACGCGTCATCCCAACCTTGTCTTAATGAAACTTGCCGGATTCCTCAACGACAACAATTTAGAATTTAATCTAATAATTGATCAGAACGAGGATATTACCCATTATAGCATCATTTATATTTCTCGTGTATTCACATTTACAGAGATGCCTTTATTCTATCAAAAGGCTACGCCATCCCAAAAACGTAAATTTCGAAAGGGGGGTACTGGTTTTTATGCCAATGAACTAAATGTGAACAAATATCGTTATAAGCGAGAAAAGGACATGAATCAGTTGGAAAATGATTCTTTCCTTAATAAATATCCCAACCATAGGGGTGGTTTACGCAAACAAGGAATAGACCTCGCAAGACAAATGCCATACTACCATCTTTATGATAAATTTATAGACCGTAAAGTAAGTGAAGGGTATAATCGCGATAAATACAAAGACTATCAACAATATAGCATTGGATTTCTCACACGTGGCTGCATACGTCATTGCCCCTTTTGCATCAACAAATTAGAAGATAAGATACTTCCTTATTCTAGACTTGATAGCTTTCTAGATAATGAACGTGACGAGAAAGGCCGCTTAGTACGTCCATATATATATTTGTGGGACGATAATTTTCTTGCATCAGATCCTACCATATGGCGTTCTAGACTGCAGCAATTAATAGAAACCGGTAGACCATTCCAATTCAGGCAAGGCCTTGATGAAAGAATGCTTGCAGAAAGTCCATATGGTGAAGAAATGGCACAATTGCTTTCTAAGGCTAGATATCATGGCGACTTTATCTTTGCTTTTGACAATTGGCGTGACAGACCAAAGATTGAGAAAGCATTAAAAATATGGAAGCATTACAATCCTAAAAAAGGAACAAAGTTCTATTTATTTTGTGGCTTCAAACAAACAGAGCAGAATCATCAAAAGTTCTACCGCGATATATATGAGATATTCCAACGCATACGAGTATTAATGCAATATGGCTGTATGGGGTACCTCATGAGACATGAAGATTATCACCATGCCCCTATTTGTAACATATATATTCAAATAGCAAGATGGTGCAATCAACCTGCTTTTTATAAGAAAATGTCATTCTGGGAATTCATTTATAGAAATCAAACATTTTGGGAGCAACAGGCCGGATTTGAGGTTGCTCAAGAAATAAAAACCTTTAAGGATTTTCAGACAGATTATCAGAATGGTTATTACGAATGCAAAGACAGCAGAGGTAAAGTGCGAAAAGTATGCAAACCATTACAAACATTGCTAGATGTCTTGGAACTATTTCCTGATAAACGAGTGGAGCTCATTGATATGTTTAATTACAAGATGCTTACATTAACGGATCCCAAATTATGGGAGTAATCACATAACAATAAAGGTTTATAAAAGGCTATAAGATAATGATATGACCCCAATAACAAAATTATTAACCAATTTAAGTCAAGGTTCTACAGATTCAGTTCAAAGTGGACAATCTTTGGGAGAACTTGATAATTACCTTCACATCCGTAGAAGTCACATTGAAGATGCTTTGTGTGGAAGAATGGATGATATTATAGCCCAAGGAGGAGGTATTATTCTCTTAGTGGGTAGCGCAGGGGATGGCAAATCTCATCTAATTAGTTCTATTAGGAATCGTGATCCATACAAGAATACCATAAAATTCTATAACGATGCAACAGAAAGCTATTCTCCAACAAAAACCGCAATTGACACTTTGAGGGAGGTGTTAGCTGATTTTTCTGATGAGAAAATTGAATCCACTACAACAAAGCTTGTATTAGCCATTAATATTGGAAAACTCAATGCATTTATTGAAGATCCATCAGTTCAAATCCAATACAGCAAATTAGTATATTTTTCAAAGCCGCTGTTTACAGAACAAGGGAACAACATTAAAGAAACAAATAGGCTCAAAATAGTACAATTTACTAATCTTCAGATATTTGAATTTAACACTGATGATGAAAGCACATATCCCGTATCTTCATATTTCTTCAAACAATTCTTAGTTCGCATAACCAATAATGATTACAGCAATCCATTTTATCGTGCATTTCGTGAATCTATTCCCTTAGATAGCTCAAGAACAGACCCTGTAGTTATTAATTATCAATTGTTATGCCTTGATGTTGTACAGGATACCATCATCAAACTAATTGTTGAGGCTATCATTCGATTTAAATTAATGGTTACACCTCGAGACTTCCAAGATTTTATTTATTCTATTATGGTCTTTGAAGACTTGGACCATTATACTGATGAAAAATATTTTCTCGAGGCTTTACTACCAACCATGCTATTTAATGGGAAAAGAAGCAAGATTCAGCGATACCTCTCATTACTTGATCCCCTAAAGTATAGTAATATTGAACATGACGAACAATTAGCATCTTTATTTACTTCTCCCGAAATACCACCACATTATTTGGACGAAGATAAGCTTAACACCACAGCCCCAACATTAGTACAAAAAGTAAGGGCCATGTGCAATAATAACAGAAAGAATATTATGCGGACAACACAATTCTTATTCCGCATAAAGCATTTACTATCATATCATTCTGAAAGTGAAGAATACAAAAACTTCCTTAGTACACTCAGGGGCTTTTATAAAAATGATGGGCAAAAAATTAATGAGGTATACCAGATGGTTTCAAATGTGATACCAAGACATTATGGTTCTTATTACAGTCCAGAAAAGACCGTACCACTTAATATTCAAGGTAGTCACCATAGATTATTTGCCGAAGTCCAATTATCTCCTGACAATTATTCATCAATTTATATTTCACAAAATGAATTTTCAATGGTTTTAACCCTCACATGGAAAGTGTCATCAAAAAGAATAGCGCTACCCATTGATTATCAACTATTTGAATATCTAACATTTTTAAATAATGGACGCCTTTCTTTAAACTTTGAAAGTAACAAAAATATGGCATTCAGCCATTTCATCAGGCAATTGGTATCATATAGCAACAGCTCTGATGAGGTTACTATTATGACCTCGGAGAACAAAAAATATAAATTGTCGAAACAGTTTGGAGTAATCAGTTTTAGAGAATGTTAGACATTAATAGATATAATACAGAATACCATTTGGAGGATGGTATAAAGTTCAAGGATAATTGGACAGCCACGATTAGGGTTTTACCTTTTAACCTTAATCCATCAACATCTGGTTTTGACAAGAATTGTGGCCTATCTGGTATTACTGGTGCTTTCTTTCGCAAATGGGGAAGGATAGATGTAGAACCTATACAGAACTACAAGAATAACGTCGAAGAACCAGTGAGTTCATATTTGCAAGAAAAAGGTCAGATGAACAGATCTCAACAACAACAATTTATGCATGTTGTTGAAGATATCCTTTATCCGGAAGGCAAAATGTCTGTCATTGATGCGACATTTCTTCCGTATATTCCTCTTGTTGAAGATACAATCAAAGACACAAGAACAGGAAAGAAATATATTGATGGTCAAAAGAAATTATCAGACTATCTGTATTCTATGCTTTTAGAGGATAATAGAGAAATGTCCAACCAACTAAAAGGCGAAGAAAACCTTTTTAGCAAAAGCATACGTGAAGGAATGCAACGTGGTCAATTTTTTAATTTACACAATAATGATGAGTATTATATTCTTCCATTCATCAAGCACCTTTTTAAAGATGATCTTAAATGGCTAATGGATCAAGAAGACTACGTGATTGTAAAAAATGCCCACTATCTCCTTCACTTTTACGCATGTCTTTCCATTTCTCAAACCATTGCTCATATAGTTAATTGGAAGGATTTTAATGAAAATGATATTATTCCTTTTTATTACATGTTATCTTCGGAGTCTGCTTCGGAATCCCGTGATGTAGTATGTTTGGGGTGGGAAAAGTGGATCTCACGAGACTATCTTCAGAATCTGCTGGCAAGAGCACAAGCTTTAGATATTTTCAATACTCTTATTGGAGATAAACCTATTGGACTTTATTCTGAAATAATCAGTTCTTTAGGTCAAGAATCATTTTTAGATAATAAGAGTCTTTGCGAAAGAGTTCTTTCTGAATATCACAAAGACAAATATGACTTACTAAAAGAAAGACAAAACATTAATAAAGAAGATCTTCAAACAGAATATGATTATACAGCTAATTCATACGAAGAATTTTTTCAGAAATTAACCCATCTATGTATACAATTTCAATCACCAGATTATAAAAATAGACTCGAAAAAAAAGTTAGAGATCTATTTGAGGTTAAGTTCTTAAGAAATAGACGAGGAATGAAAGTGTTGGTTCTGGATGAGGACATCCTTATCTTCCTTATAGCAATGGTTACTAAAGAACAAAGGATGAAACTTGATGAAATGTATAATGCGTTTCATGGGTATGGAATATTCTTCGATATGAACACACGTATAGCTATAGAAGCCCAGCTATCTAAGTTAAACTTACTCGATAAAAAGAGTGATTCAGGAGAAGCGCAATATGTTAGAGTCGTTTTATAATTATATCGTTGACGAGTTGCTCATTCCTTTTTTTGAGCAAAATGAGATAGAACCAGGTTCTCGTTTCTATGTTATTATTGAAAACAAGAATCATAGAAATGGTTTACTGAATGCTATGCATTCATCCTCCTACTCAAAGGATATCACTATTAGTAATATCTTTGATGGAAGGGTATATAATGTGGCTGAAGAAAGTTATCCTACTTTTTGTATAGCCCCACAACACAGCCAGCACTCTTTAATAGTAGGAAACAGCGAAAGTGCCACCGAAGATTACCTCACAACACTACGTAATGCTGTAAGTTCTCCCACATCTAATTACAAAGATTATGGAGTACTGTATATTTTATCAAGCAACCGTCTCGAATCACTGACAACTGCTAGTATAGACCTACAGAATCATGGGATGCCCCTTAATACTAATTACATAAGGGATAACATAAAGAACAAGATAGATAATTGTTTGATGAATGCCAATGAAAAACTATACCTAAAGAATTCTCTTGAAAGAATTACTCAAAGAATTGGCGATGGTGGTTATACCTTATTTGATTTCAAAGATATATTAGGCGTATTAAAAAACGGGTCATTAAAAAATAAGTTCTCTACTCTGGGCTATTTTGAGGATGATGATATTTATGATATGTTTTTCACCCCATCTGATAAAGACTTACAAAACAGGATAGAGAATAATGCCCTGCTTTATAATCAAGTATCTGATATTATCCTGCAATCTGATGGAGACGAAAGAAAAGCCAAACTTTCGAAATATCTTGATGACAGACTCGTAGATGAATTGTCTAAGGTAACGAATATTGAAAATATTGATTATTCTGTAATAACAAGAAGCATAGATAGAAAGAATGCTGCAGCTACTCTAACATTTGAAGATGTTAAACTTACAGAAGATAATCAAGACATTCAACTATTGAAGAGGACAAAGGGCAATACGAAAAAGAAAAGCACAACATACATAATTATTTGCGATAGCACTGAGAATACAACCACGAAAATAAGATTGAGTTTTAACAGTGACATCAAGGGAGTATCTTCAGAAGGACAACCTAATGGAAGATTTCTGTATATTGATGTTTCAGACACTGTAAAAATCTTTACAGTAGGTAAAGATGATAATGTTCATAAATTCTTTATTAAAAGGATATCTGCTAGATGTGGAACCTTTGATAGCATACACCAATATTATTCCATTAACAAAAAAGGAGCAATAATTATTGATGTTCCTGAAGATATTATCACGCTTTGTATTGGATGTGGGCAGAATCCTATTCAACCGAATTTTGGACAGATTTCCTGGGAAGATGATTATCTATTATCTATACCTATGGATAGTGCAGATGATTCTGACAAAATAAATATATCTATTCTGTTTAGAGGCAAATCTGTAGAGTTTGTATTTGTTCTTAGTTCCAACCGCGTCCAGCCAAAGTCGCCAATGTCAATATTTGAGCAAATTTGGCTTAAAAGAGTAACATTTCATGATGCGGTTTCCAATAGCTTTGGAAAAGCTTTCATAAAAATCTGTACTGATGAAGATGAATACTCTGTTCATGATGATTTTCGAAAATACCTGCGTCTTGAAAAACAGATGATAGAAGAGCATAATTATGCTATGACCTGGAGAGATTCATTAAACGAATATCAGGGTATGTTTATTGACATTACAGATAATATAAGAAATGCATTAAACAGGATATTTGATTACTTCCAAAGAGAAAATACAGTGCCATCTCTCTGTTATATTGACGAAGAGCTTGAACAACTCTACCATGATTATTTAATGGAAGTAGTTATTCAAACGATAAATGCTATACCAGAGAATCGTGCCATGACAAAATATGAATTGGGATTGACTCATCTGGGGGTTATTGAAGGTCCTGAGCGCATCATGTTCAGTCCCTTCCACCCTATTTTGGTCGCTTATATGTTAGAATTTAAAAAGAAATTTGACAGTGAAGACTATCAATCAAATACATTAAGACTTATCACCCCATATTACCTAATACCATACCTGTATTATAATGACCATAGTAAAAGACCATACTCAGATAAGGAAACTGAAGATATAAAAACATGGCTCTTTTATGAGGACGTTAGTAGTAATCAGCAGATTAGGACATATAACATTACAACATCAGTAGTACATGAGAAAATAAATGATTTCATAGGTTATTTTAATTATCTTTTCCTTGACAAAAATTGCCCGATAATTATTAGCACCATTGGCATACAGGATGACTCTAATGTTATTAAAGGAATCTTGGAATTCATAAAAGAACAGTATTTAACTGGTGTAGTTCAATGTATAGAAATACACGAGTATGTTGATAATCTGCTAGATGAAACTTTCTTTGAAAGACTCAATAGACTCAATTCTGACGATCTTATTGTTAAGGAACTGGAACAGATAAAAGAGGTTATTGATTCTAAAGACTACACTGCACATGAAATTATTAGACAACTCTTTTCAAGGGTATCATTTTACAAGCATGAAATTAATGAACAAAGCCCAGGTATAGGTTATTGTCATCTGGCATTTTATCAGATGGATACTGGTACAGAATTCATAACACCACCATCTAATGATATGCGTGTTGAGTTATCCTTAGGAGGACTAATTTCTATACCTTCTACTCAAAATAAGGATCAAGAATATACTATTGGTTTTGGTTCAAAAGGTCTAAAATATGATGGCATTATTTATCCAGTAGTCTCTGCATTTAACACTCTGTATGCTAATGCAAGGAATGGCGGTCGCAACCAATTCCAAAAAAATATTAGTGTATCTAAACGTTTTACATATCAAGCCAAGATCCTTCTTCAATCTATATATGAGAAGGCCAACTGGGTAACATTCTTACACCCTGAAGTTGATATCAACTTTTTTTATAAACAAAACCTATATATCGTACACTACACAGACCAGTATACTATCAATGCAAAATATGATAGTATAACTGTTACTAAACACATCTCGCAATATGAAAATATGATGAGTTTAGAATATGAACGGTATACTAGCGGTGACATAAATGTAACGGAGTTTAAAAAGACGATGACCAATTACTTTAACAGTTTAAATGGTAGTTGGCTTCTTGGTGTTATTGGTAAAAACGAATTCCAAATACGAGAAAAACTAAGTATTGTTGCTGCCAGCATAATAATGAGATATTTCTTAAGTCGTTGTAATAATGTTATTTGGTTGCCTATTTCTTTAGATGAAATACTTAGAGTATCTGGTTCCATAGGAATGACACAGTCTGGATTATTTACAGCAAAACAATTAGGAGTAACCGGCTCTCTCTCAGATGATTTATTGATGATGGGATTATATATAACAGAAGAAAGAAAGCCTCTGCTCCTCATTTATCCAGTAGAAGTTAAAATGGCAAAAAGCAGTGCACATACTTCACATGGAGAAATCCAGGTCGTTCGTACATATAAAGTACTTAAAGAACATTTACTGGGCAAAAGTAATTTCACAAAGGATATTTATAAGACATTTTTCGCATCACAATATTTAGCTAATGCCGATAAGTTATATGCAAATGATCTCTTGTCTAAAGAAGATTATGATTTGATTTCTGATTATCGTTTTAATCTTCTAAATGTTGAATTTGAAATCACAGATGATGTTTTTGATCCATCAATTGGTCATGCTGCATTAGTCTATTTTTATAGCAGCGTTCAGCATAGCCTTCAAACAAAATTGATAGATGATGTACCAGTTTGTCATATTAATTTAACTCAAAGTGCATGCTTCCAAAGCGTGGCTAATCCAGGACATGAATTTGTTCAGTTTTTGAAAGAAGGAGAAGTTTACGTATCTGATTCTGAGTATGATTTATTAGAACAAGAAGAAGAAGAAGAACAAGAAGGCTACGATGAAATTGGATTTTTCCGTAATGTAGCAGATGAGATAAAACCATATAAATACTCAGAACCACAGTCAGAGATTATTCTTAACGATGAACCTGAATCTCTCAATATGGAACCCCATGAGGATATTGAAACTATTGTGACACAAACGCCACCAACAAATCATGCCATAAAGTTATTAATTGGTTCATCTGTAGCAACTGGGCGTGATATTATTTTTGAGCCTAACAACACCCGAATGGTTACCCATCCAAACATGGGAATCATTGGCACTATGGGTACTGGAAAAACGCAGTTTGCACGTTCAATTCTTGCACAACTCTCAAAAGAGGGAAATAATAATGTGGGAGGTCATCCGGTCGGAATATTAATCTTTGACTATAAGGGTGATTACCGCGACGAAGAATTCCTTAATGCATGTAATGGAGGGAAAACATACAAATATAATTTACCCTTCAATCCTTTAAAACTGATAATCACCAATGATATTGAAGGAATGAATCTCCCGGCTATAACTGCCAATCGTATAAGTGACTCTTTTGGCAAAGCTTATGGCCTTGGAGTTAAGCAACAAAATTCAATTAAGCAATTGATCCTTGATACTTATGAGGAGTTTGGTATTACAAGAGACCCGGAGACATGGGGCAAGATACCACCCACGATGGATGATGTTGTTTCTAAGTTCTTTGAGGAATATGATGTAAATGACTCTGTATATGCTCTATTTAGTACATTGAGAGATTACACTATTTTCACAAAAGATAATTCTAAATGTGTTTCTCTATTTGAATGGTTAGATAGTGTTAGAGTCATTGATTTAACTTTATATCCAGATGATACAAAGAAATTAATAGTATCACTTATCCTTGATTTGTTTTATGCAGAAATGCAGCAAATAGGTAGTAGTAAACAAGAAGATGGATACCGTGAGTTGAGAGCCATGATAATGGTTGATGAGGCTCATCAATTCCTTCGCAAAGACTTTACAGCACTCAGGAAGATAATTAGTGAAGGAAGACAGTTTGGTGTCGGAATGATACTATCGACTCAAAATATCAGTGATTTCAAGACTTCCAAGGAGGATTATTCGCAATTCGTTTTAAGTTGGGTTATTCATCATGTCAATTCCATTAGCAAATCTGAAATATCAAGTATTTTCGGAGCAAGTGACCAAAATGGTGAAAAATACATGGACTTTATTAATAGAGCAAAGTTATTTGAAAGTGTTTGTAAAATTGGAAGCAGAGTTGAAGGTATTAGGGATTTACCATTCTTTGAATTGATCCAACAGGATGAACGTTTTATTCCTGAGGTATAACTATTCTAATATTGACAAAACAATATGGCAACAGAATTACGCCCTAATACAAACGATAGGATACTCTGCGTAAAGGTTGGAAAAGTCTTAAGAGAGAACCTGTATGAGATGACCCGCAAATATTGGAAAGTAGACTTTAATAGAGCTAAAAAGGCAACTCATGTTCTTGCTGTAATTAATGGTATTGTAAAAGCTGTTTTTATTCCCAGAGAATGGACGTTAACCGACGATCCCGCACATAAAGGAAGATGTGAGTTTACAGGAGTTGAAGATGATAATTCTATATATGTAGGTAAAGATGTAAAAGGTTTCTATAAACAAGGTTGTTCTAACCCTGTCAGATATATTAATATGTGATCAAATAGTAACTTAATGAATAGAACTGTACTGGGAACATTCGCTTCATGGGAGATCATAACAGCCAACAAGGCTATTAAGCATTGTGATAAATCTGTTTTTAATAGATTGGGTTCTTCTATTCCCCAAAACCCATAAGTTGGTTTTGGGGAATAGAAAACAGTCCAATAAATACAAGAAAAAAGATTTACTACAGATACCTGAATAAAGATTATTGATTATAGCGCTGTATCGGTACCAAGCGTATCACTATAGTCGATATCACACCTTAACAAATAGGGGCCAACCAGTACGCGAACATCGGACCTGAATCAGAAGCCAACAAGCCGTCCCCTTTGTCAGCTTGCGCCCCACCCTGCACTGAGCCGAGAAAGCACAGAAGAGGGGGTGTGAGCATTTGTGGAGGGCGTGAGCGGAGAGCCCACGGAGGATCCCGTTAAGAACGGCACTTGTTTGACGAACGTTAGGCCCCGAAGGGGACTATAAGGAGGAGTTTGCCGTTTAGTGGTCCGGAGGGGCTCCCTTTTGCGAAGCAAAATAAAACAAGGATCGCTACGCGTAGCGTAGCCCGGAGCAACTGTCTCACACTCCCCTTCGGCGCTTTCCGGCGGAGGTTCCTAATACGCAGTAATCAGACATCGGCCCAAATAAAGAATGACCCAGAAGCTGATGGGCAAATAAGCATTGAGGAAGGCAGCCACGTGCGTTGCTCCCAAAGACGAAGATTGAATCAAGACATGGGGGCCTTGATACTACTAAATCAATTATTTTGAGGGAGGTGGCGGCGGAGTTGGTACTCTCGTCGGCATTTCCCTTGTTTCTTGTTCTTGGTTATTCTTCATCATTATTCTTTAGGTTTTACTGGTGGAGGTGGAGTCTTTACGACTGTAGGTTGAGAGTACGTTTGATACTCCTTTGAACCTCCTGATTGTGAATCATTCTGTCTTTTCATCTCTTTCTGCATATTTATCATAATAAACCTCTTCTAGATAGGTAATAGTCTGCTGATCTGTCTTGCGTTGTTCTCTTCGCCTAATATTTCTAAGGTATTTGTTAAACTCTGATTGTTTGGGGCATTCTTCCTTTTTCTGTTCTATAAAATCTTGAAAGGCTTGCTCTTCTGTCATATAACCTTTATCAAACTTATAGAACAACTCTTCCATTTTTAATTCATAAGTATTATAATACGTCATCATATTATCTAATCGACATAACTCCTGTTCATCTTGTAGTATTTGAGGAAAAATAGATTTTACTATAGAAACAAAAGTTATTACCCATAGTGCAATGGGAGCCAATTTAGGTTCAGCTGTTGTCAGTATAGTACCCAAAGCAGCTGTACCTGCTATAAAGACATGATATAGTCTATTCCATCTTCGTTGTCTGTTTGTGTATTTACTAATACATTGTGCATTTGCATGTGCCTGTTTTAGTTCTTCCCATATTTTATTTCGAACATTCATAGTTATGAGGTTTTATGCATTATCTACATCCAAATATATAAAAAACAGATTGTTATCTCTTATAATTCCATCAGGAAGTTATCGCCGACTTATTAACACCCGTCTCTTTTTATGCAGGAATAACAGACTTGAATAATTGTTGTTTGGGATACCATGTTCTAACTAATAATAAAACGCTATATTTGCTGTATCTAATACCAAAGGGTATTCCAGACTGCGTCGTGGTGTTAGATTGGGATGCCCTTTGTTGTTTGCAAACCTTGTTTAACTGATTAATACCGTGCTTATGACTAAGAAGAAAAGTTCTGAGACATCGGTTGTTGTTGAGAATCCTGACAACCTTCCTTTGGCTTTATTTGATGATGCTAAGATTGACATCACATCCCTAATTTATGTTATCCGGGGACAGAAAGTGATGCTGGATCGTGATTTAGCCACTCTATATGGAGTGAAAACAAAACGTTTGAATGAAGCGGTAAAACGTAATTTGAAACGCTTTGAAGGTGATGATTTCATGTTTCGCTTAACAATGGATGAAACTGAATATGCACGTTCAAGGTCGCAAATTGCGACCTTGAACAATGGCCGAGGTAGCAACATTAAATATCTTCCCTACGTATTCACAGAATTAGGGGTTGCCATGCTCAGTAGTGTACTGACATCGGAAACAGCTATCAATATTAACCGTGATATTATGCGCGCTTTTGTTACGTTCAACCATCTGACTTCCCATCCTCTTCCAGAAGACAATGCGGAGTTGCGCGCCGAAATACAGGCTTTACGTGATCAAATGAATGATATTCTGGCAGACCAAAATGATATCAATGAAACAACACGTGCTCAGCTTGATGCTATAAGTAGCGCTTTAGCTGAATTACAGAGCGAGCGGTCTAAAAGTGCAAAGCGTAACCCTATTGGATTCAACGCTCCAAAACAGTGAGTATTAGCGTGCGGGCATCGGCCCCACTAAAGAACAGCCCAAAAACTGGCGGGCAGATAGACGTTGGAGAGGTCAGCCGCATGCACGAACGTCGGCCCAATTTGTGATTCGCGATAGCCGGCTATGCCGCAGCCAATAGGAGTTACCAGGAACTTGTACTCGGGATGCTGCCCGGCAAATGCTATGAAGCGGTCCACTGCGAGTTTGAGGCTGTTCAGGCCTTCCATTGTAGGAATGGCGTAGGATTGACCTTGCAGGCCCTCGCCCACTCCCCACTCTGCTCCAAAGTGTTCTAACGCGAACCTGGCGGCTCCGCCGGCGTGCATGCCATGGGCGTTGCTGCCAAACACGAAGATCTCACCAGGTTTAAGCAATGTTATAAAATCTGGAGTAATTCTATCGTTACTCATGATTGTATAATAGTCCTATGACTATCAACTTCTATTTCTTTCCACCTACGACAGCCTCTGTTATGTCCGCAATTGCTCCAAACAAAGAGCACAATGGAAGAATAGAAAACATAATACAAGGTATATAGATAAACCAACCGGAATCATCAACTGCCCCTAAAATGAAAAATGTGATAGCACCAATGATAGTGACTGCAATCATAATACCTCTCCAAACACGCAATCCATTGGCACTTGGAACTTCTACACTTTTGTCTTCTACTACATCTTCCTCGACATAGTATTTCAACACCTCCTCATATTCTTTGTCCGTCAACTCAATTGGTTTCTTAATT
>JAEEGJ010010723.1_pt1 | contig 23688 bp, 27 predicted proteins | sample 8958761 | NCBI WGS metagenome assembly JAEEGJ01 (sample SAMN16246546, study PRJNA631951) | gut metagenome | biome: gut microbiome; feature: rumen; material: RS-attached | host: Bos | place: Iran: Karaj | collected 2018-10 | reverse complement strand
AAAATCAATTCTTTCAGAATATTAAAAGAGTTATCGAAAATCAATTCATACGAAGAAAAAAAATCTTATGTTGATTCTCTTTATAAAGGTAAAGAAGAAAGTAATAAAGTAAAAAAGACTTACATGGCTAATTATGAATTAGATAATAATGATTTCCATTGGAATGTATCATTTTTGGACGGAAACCAATATAAAAACGAAGTTGATTTGTTTGTCGGAGGAAGTCCCTGTCAGTCATTTAGTTTAGTTGGAAAACAAAGAGGCCTTGCAGATACTCGTGGAACATTATTTTATGAATATGCGCGGCTTGTAAAAGAAATTCGTCCAAAAATATTTATATACGAAAATGTAAAAGCTCTTTTGAGTAATGACAATGGAAAAACCTGGGAAACTGTTACAAAGGTTTTTACAGATTTAAAATATAAATGGAAATATCAGGTACTTAATGCAAAAGATTACGGAATTCCTCAGAATCGAGAAAGGGTATTTGTTGTAGGCTTTCGTGATGATTTAAAACTTGAGAAAGAATTCGTTTTTCCTAAACCAATAAAGCTTGAAAAGAAAATGCAGGATTTCTTAATTGACAATGCTCCAGGGGGGTATTTTCTCCCAAAAAAGGGTGTCGATTTTGTAACAGATGAGAAGAATCTTAAAAAAAGATATACTCAAATTGATGGTGAAATACAACTCTGTCAAAAGAAAAATCAACAGTTTAATTGGCATGGAGATTTTATTTTTCAAAGCGAAGAGGATGCAAAACAGAAAATAAAAGTTGATTTAGAAAAGTATTTTCTTTCTGAAAAGGTAAGAAAATACGTTCTTTCAACTGGTACAAAAAACTTTTATTCTAAACCAAAAACAGACCTTGAAGTTGCTCGTCCTCTTCTGACCACGATGCATAAAATGCATCGTGCCGGTGTTGATAATTATGTAACAACTGATGGGCGGTTGAGAAAACTAACTCCAAGAGAATGCTTTAGACTTATGGGCTTTAGTGACAGTTTTATAATTCCTGTGTCTGATACATCTGCTTATCAGCAGGCAGGAAATTCAATTGTTGTAGATGTATTGATTAACATTATGAATAAAGTATTTGAATCTTATCCATCATTGAAATAGGAGAAATCATAATGAAAATCTTAGATGAGAATTGGGAAGTAAAGTCAATTTATGATTCTGTTGTAACAGTTCCAGACTGTTTTGTTGTAAATAAAAATCAACTTGGAACCGGGCATGGTGAAGCAAAGTTATATTTTGGTTCAAAAGATATTATGCGTACTTTTTTTGGATCAGAGGGGTTTTCGGCAAAATGTTTCATGCTTAAAAAAGACTTAATAGATTATCTTGAAGCAGTTAAAACAGAATATTTTTCTCCTTCGCAGAATTATGTTGGGAAAAATGAGTTTCAGAAATTATGGAATGAGCGAATCGCTATGGTAAATAAATTGGATGATATTATTTGGTTTGAAGTAAATGACCAGGTTCAGATAAAAGGTCCTCGAGGTTATGTTAATTCAACAGATGAAGGATATAAAATCATACGAACATTGGCTCTTCCGTTAATAAGTTACCTTTCTTCAATGATGATGGTAAAACCTGATGGAAAAGTTGTTTTTTATTGGAAACTTTTTGTTGATTTTGATGCAATTGCTGAAAAGAAAAATGGTGCTTTGGTATTTAATTATGGGAAAAAATATATTGATGAGAATGGCGAAGTTATAGAAGAATCGAAGAAAGAAACTAAAACTTCTGAAGAATCAAATTATGCTCGTCAGGGGCAAGGAAAATATAGAGAAAAATTATTGGAAGAGTGTCCGTTTTGTCCAATAACAATGGTTGCAGATGACAGGCTCCTTATCGCAAGTCATATTAAACCTTGGGCAGTCTCAAATGATAAGGAAAAAATTGACCCAAAGAATGGTTTTATGCTTTCTCCTTGTATGACAAATTGTTTGACAGAGGTTTTATAACTTTTTCAAATGATAAACATATGATTTTATCAAATTGGATTTCAAAAAACACATATGATAAATTAGGTGTTGTTGATAACGGGTATTATCAAATGTTGCCTATCGATGATGATAGAATAAAATATTTGGAATATCATAGGACTTCAGTTTTTAAGGGGTAGAATAAGAAAAAAAAGTCTATTCTGGCGAATCAAAAAATACTGCACTTTTGTATGAATACTGGCTTTTCTTTGAACTAAGAAAAATCATATCTGAAATTGATGATTGTTCTGTTATCCTACAAGATGAAGCAGATTCCTTTATTAAAGAAAATAACGGGCTTACAATTTCTCTTTGCCAAGATAAAAAATCAGTTCAGCATTTTGAAACTGAAAAGCAAAAAATTGATTTGTATTACAACAGGACTTTCAGGCATAAGGATTTTAATAAGTCAAAATATGATGGTTCTTATTCACGACCATTTCGTCCAGATTACACAATTGCAATTTTTCCAAATACGTATGACGATGAAAACAAAGCTATAGAAGATGGTGCTGTAAGTTATATTCATTTTGATGCAAAATACAGATTAGAAGATTTAAGTCAATTTATAAATAAAAATGAATCTGAAGATGAAATAAATAAAGAAATTAGCATAGAAAAAAGTGAAAGCGTAATGGATACCTACAAACGCGGTGACTTATTGAAAATGCACACATATAATGATGCAATCCGTAGAACTGTAGGAAGTTATGTTTTATATCCTGGAACAGATAATAAAGACGGTAAGTGTTTTTCTATATATGAAGAAATATTACCGGGTGTTGGAGCATTTGCAATCCGTCCTAGTGATGTTAATAATAAAGAACTTAATGCTGGTGAAAAAGCTGTTCAAGATTTTATAAAGGAAATTATCGATTTCAATGCGAATCCAGCAAGCAGAAATGCAAGAACAGATTATTTTGATAAGATGATTATGGAAACTCCGGGCTTAAATGAAATTACTAATAGTGTCGATTCAAAGTTAACTATGATAGGTTATGTACGACCGGAGTATTATAACTATCTTATTAATTCAGAAAACATAATTACTCGTTACAAAAATAATGAATCTGATATTGAGTTCTTTTTTTATTATCATGCAATAAAAAAAGGTAAAGTGTATACGCTCCATAAAGAAACAAACAAAGCAAATTATCTTAGATTAACAATGACTGATTATTATCATCCGCATGAAGAGTATGGAAAGAAATATGTGGATTTGGAGCCAATAGAAGCCGAGATTGTTTCATCAGAACTTGTTTCAAAGGAAAAACTTAAAGAATTATTAAAACAGTATCCAGGAAAGAATGATTTTCAAGCCGATTATTATTATTTAGTAAAAGCAAGAGTGATAGGTATTTATGATAAAAGTGGAATAACTTCAATTAGTACAGATGAGAATGATATTATAAGCCCTTACTCTCCAAAAATTGTTCAGCTTCCAGAGGGACGGAATTTATCTGATGATTGATTTTTGGGTTGCTGGATGAAGATCCGGAAGATTTGTTTGAAGATTTTGATGAAGGCATGATAGAAAATCTTCCTGATAATGTTGAATGTAATTCAATAAATAATGATTTCGAAGTTGGTGCAGAGTTTTCGATTGATATAAATCCAAAAACAACGGATGAAGATGAAAGAGATTTATTACCTAAGGTTTTCGGGAATAAATGTTTTATTCCTTTTTTGTTAGGTGAGAATAACACTACTTCTGATTCCTTTGACTCTGACGACAGTATGGGAGAAGCTATCAGTCAGGCAATTCTGTCTTCTGCGAAGTGCCGTATTTTTATTGGTAAGAATCTGATTCAAAAAATTGAAACTGCATATATTGAAGGTTTGGGTGAACTAAATTACATAATTCCTGTTTATGATTACGGAGACTCATTTTGTCTTGAGATTCCATTTGTTGTAATTATGGAAGATTCATTTTATAAAACAGATAAGATTCTGATTGTGAAAGGGTAAGACTAAAAACAGAAGTGGGAGATTTTTACATTTTTTCCAAAACTTGTATTTTTAACCACTTTTGGAAAAAATGTAATTGTTTAATTTTCTATAAAGAAAGTAAACTGATAGATGAACTGGGGCGTTGCGGGGTAGCGCAGGTTGAGTGTTGTAGTTTTATCTGATAATGTAATTTATAGGAATTACAGTTACCCCGCAGAGGGGGTAGTGGAAGCCGTAAACACTTAAAGGTGGCTGGCAATTTTTAGAACGGCTTCCATGAGTTTTTCGGAGAAAAACTCAGAGCAATTTTTACGGCTGGAGCGAGGGGGAGACTTCCCCCTCCTGGATTAAAAAAGGGAGAAATATTATGGATGAGAAAAAAGTAAAGCTGGACAGCATCATCAGCGGGGAAGGGATTGTGGTGCGGTGGCCGAAGAAGAAGGAAGAAAAGCTTGCGGTGCTTGATTATCTGATTACAAAGTTTGAGCCTGGGGTTGAGTATAAAGAGATGCAGGTGAATATGATTTTGAAAAAGTGGCACAGCTTTGGAGATCACGCGCTTTTGAGAAGGGAGCTTTACGACAATTTTTATATGGACAGGAATCCGGAGAAAGGGGTGTATTGGGTGGAGAAGAAAGGGAAGGGAGTGGAATAGTTTTTTCACTTCATTTCTGGCGATTTTTATGGTATATTATATGTATAATCAGTCTGAGGAGGTTTTTATGTCTTTCAGTGCATTAGAAAAAGAAGTTCAGAGTTTACCTGAAGAATTGCAGAATAGTATTGAAATGTATGCTCTTTTTGTTATTAATCAGTTCAAAAAATCTTCTCAAAAAAGCGAAAAAAAACGATCTGTATCAGAAATTGTTGATAGCCTTACAGGTATTATTTCTTCCCCTGAACCATTGACAATAAAAGATATCAGGGCGGAACGACTTAGCCAAAAGTATGGATTATAAAATGACAGTTTTTCTTGATTCAAATATCATTCTGGATATTCTTCTCAAAAATTCAGATTTCTGTGATGAAAGTAAAAAGGTATTGAAACTTGCAGATACGAATCCTATTGATTTTTTTATTTCTGCGACTTCAATTACAGATATTTTTTATATAGCTCACAAACAGGCAACAAATGATGAAAAGCAAGATGTGAAAAAGCATCTACAGGATTTGTTAGAAATTATTTCTATTGCTGGAATAGATGAATCCTGTATAAGAAACGCATTAAACTCATCATGGACAGATTTTGAAGATTCTGTTCAACACGAAGTTTCAATCCAGATAGGAGCTGATTACATTGTAACACGTAATACAGATGATTATAAAACTTCTATTATTCCTGCTATTACTCCTGCAGATTTTTTTAAAAAGTTTGGAAAATAAAAAAAATGAAAGTGCCAAAACGCCAAATGAAAAACGGCCAACTCGCCAAGTAAAAACTTGCCAAATCGCCAAATAGGACGTTAATAGTGCGCATTATCAGAGTTATTTGATGTTTAAATATTGCGTATTGTCAGAGTTTACTTGAAGAATTGCAGAATAGTAATGCAATGTATGCTCTTTGTAGATAACATCACAGGGGCGTTGCGGGGTAGCGCAGGTTGAGTGTTATATTTTTAACTAAAAATGATTTTATCTGCGCAAGGAGTTTTGCGAAGCAAAACTCCGGTAACTTTACCCCGCTGGAGGGGGTAGCGGAAAACGGCGCGAGCCGATTGGAGCGAGGGGGAGACTTCCCCCACCTTGGGTAGTAAATCAATTTTTTTCATTTTTTTTCTCACATTGGTTTCCGAGTATCACGAAATGAGAGTGCGGGGTGGTATTATTATATGTGAGGCATTTTCTGGACGGAGGTAAAGTTCTGATTATGAAAAAGCTTTTATGGCTGGATGATTTCAGGAGGCCAGAGGATTTTATTAACGGCGAGTATGATATCACCTGGGTGAAAAATTATGAGGAGTTTTGCAAGTATATAAATGCGAACGGGCTGCCTGACATCATCTGTTTTGACCACGATTTGGGGGAGGAAAAATCGGGGTATGATTGTGCGAAGTTTGTTGTGACTTACTGCCAGGCGCATCAGCTGGATATCCCGGAGTTTGAGATTCAAAGTTCGAATGTGGTGGGGAAGGAAAATATAAGAGGAGTGTTGAATGCGTGGCATAGGGTGTTTGTGGGAGAGAAGTGAAAGATGATTTATATTACCGGGGACACGCATAACGTAAATGATATGGCGAATCTTTCTGTGGGGAAAATGAAGCTGAACTGCAAGATGCAGGGGGTGGATTATTCTGCAATTAGTTACGCAATCGTGCTGGGGGATTTTGGGCTGCCGTGGTATGAGTGTGCGGTGGACGAGCAGGGGATTCATCCGACTGATAAAACGGACAGGTATCTTCTGGAATGGTATAACAGCAAGCCGTTCAAGATTTTTGCGGTTCCGGGGAATCACGATAATTACGATATGATTGAAAAGCTGCCAGAGGTGGCAATGTTTGGAGCTGCGGTCCGCAAGGTGAGTGAGAATGTTTTTTATTTTAAGCGCGGCGAGATTTATGAAATTGAAGGTTCGCGATTTCTGGTGTTGGGCGGTGCCTTAAGCGAAGATAAAGCATTCAGGACCCTGCACGAATCCTGGTGGCCGCAGGAACGCTGGACTAAAAAAGAGGAGACTGCCTGCCTTGAAAAGCTGAAGTTAGAAGGAACTAACTTTGATTATATCCTTTCTCACACCGGACCGTCTGCCGGGATCGCCTGTATAGATCCTTATTTCCTTGATGAAGAAAATCTTGAAGCGCTTTCTTTGGATTCCACCGTTGTTTTTAATGATAAAATCGATTCGCTGGTTACGTACAAAAAGTGGTTTTTTGGTCACTGGCACAGCGACTGGGGGTGTGAGCATTTTGAGGAGAGTGCGTATGTGGGGGTGTATAGGGGAGGGGTGGTGGTGAGAAACTATAAATCATCGAATTAAAACTTGCTGAAATCTCAAATGGATAATAAAATAGAAATTACTAAAAAGGGATTGTAAGAAATACAGATTTGGATGATTCTGAGGATACTCGAATTGATATTGAAGTTTGTAAACAACCTATGACGGATAATCCGGAATCATCTTTTTTTAAAGAATAGAAAACGCAATAGTTCTGTCCAAAGCTATTCCTTTGTAAATACTGATTTTGATATAAGCCATATTTGTAAAAAATTGATTTTATCAATAAAAATATGGTAAATATGATAATCAGTGAAGATAATAAGATTCTTCCAAGTCAGTGGGATATAGGAAAGAAGTATTATACAGATATTAAAAAAGATGCTCTTAATCATGAATTAAGGCAATTTCTTAATAAAGCGTTAGAAAAATTAGATGAGATTTTTTTAGAGGATTGTAATGAACAAAATTAATTATACTCAAATATTTTCATATTTGAAATCAAAGAATGTGCAAGACAGAAATCTTTTTAATATTTATAAAGAGAAAAAGAACAAAGGATATTTTTCATTCGAGAAGGCAATTATATATAAAACTGATTTAGATATAAAAAATATACATTATTCAATAAATATAGAAAATATTAAAAAACAAGTACTACTTCCTGATTCAAAAAAGAACGATGAATTACTTGAAGCCTATAGTGCATTATACTATTTTAATCATTTTGTTATCGATACAATTAAAGGATATTGTGCAAAACTTGTAGAAGAAAAAGAAGGTCGAAAACGAGAGCTTTTAATTGCAGAATATAAATCCTTTAAGAAAAGTCTATGTTTGACAAAAGAAGCTATCCCCTTCAAATTATGCAGACAAAATGTAGATACATGTTTTGAAGACAATAATGGGAATATTATTGATATGATTCAAGAAAGTTCAATATTAGATGCTATAGTAGGAGAATATTCTATACCAGAGATTTTGATTTTTTATAAAGAATGGGAATTAACTTATGAACAAAGAATATTAGAAAAGATTCTTGAGAAAATAAATTTATATATACAGAAATATTTTTATCTCTACCAGGATACTAATTCAAATTACCTAGTTGTTAAACAATTAACGTCTAACTTGAATCATAATTCAGTTTATAAAGATATTGAAACTCTATTTATCAAGTTTCACCAGATTTTACAATTAGCAATGCATCACTTTAGATTAGGAACTGAATCTAAGTCATGGGGTTATGACTTTTTCTTTGGAAAAAGTTTTGATGTCGAGGTTCCGAATATAAGCATGTCGTTTTATATGATAGAAGCATTAAAAGAGGCATTTCCTGAAAAAAATGAATTTGACATTTTATCTTTGCAACATGCTTACTCTACAATTGCTAGAGGTAAAGACTTATATAATATACTATTCAATATTATAATAAAACTAGATGAACTTCCAGATGATAAAAAACAAGTTCTTGGCAAAATTGATGAACGATATTCTAGTTTAATTCTCTTATTTGATTACAATAAAAATCTTTATGACACTTTTGTTTATAATAATGCAAAATTTTATAGTAATGATATAGAACAATTATCTGTGCTGAAATCCTCTTGGGAAAAAAAGACATTAGTTGAAAAAAAAGAAGATGAAAAAAGAATTCGCGAAGCAATTGTCAATAATGATTTTAACTTCTTTGAATTGTGTTTGAATAATAATGATGATATTGATAAATTAATGCTTGCTAAACAAGAATATTTAAGATTTCTTAGAAGATTTACAAATACAATTCCGGAAAATAAAATTGAAAACTTTATTAATACGATTGTTGAAAAAATGAAATCTTCAATAGAAGAAGAAGAAGATTATTCAAAAATTTATCAAGCACTAGAACAAAACTTTTCAAAGTATGAAAGAGTATTAAAACAGTATCCTTCTTTACTGAATAGTTTGGCATCTGCAGAATATTTATATTCAATATATATAATCAATTCAAAAGAAAAACAAGATTTTGATTATAGTTGTATCTCAATTATGTATTACATGTCGCTTGAAAATTTTCTAAATAAACTAATTTATATTCCATATAAAAAGAAAATCTTAGAATTAAATAAAGAAGACGTTATAAGTTCTAACAAATTTCTATCCAAACCCGAAAAATATATGTATAAAAAAAAGTATGGATTAGAGTTTAAGAAGACTTGTGAGTTAGGAAACCTTGCCTTTTTATGTTCAGATGTTGAAATTACCATAGAGTTTAACAATTTTCTTAGACAAGAATATTATTTAACAAATGACGATATAGAACAACTGAGAGTTTTGGGAGAAGGTATAAAAAACTGTACAAAAAATCGAAATGATGCGGCTCATGGATCTGAAATAATTTTGTATGAGAGAGTAGTAGAAGATAAAAAATGTGTTTATCCAATAGCTTCTCTTGAGGATACAAAAGGGTTGTTAATGTCTTTAATGGAAATCTTATTTGATAATAAGAAATGATTTAGAATTCATTTTTTTTAAATATTCAAAGAAATCTTCAACTAATCGATTCTCCTTAAATATCTCGCCACTCTTAGACTTTTAAAAAAAAATCATTTTTTTTGTCAACTTTATTCATATTGTCCTCTTATTATTTATAAGAGATAAGAAGCCAAAATAGGAGGAAAAATATGTATTCGAAAGCAAGAGTTCTAAAATTTGAGAAAGGCACAATCCAGTGGGGATATGCGGTAAAAGGAAGAGCAGGTCGTAGTTATCGAAGAGAGTCGTATGGTTATTGTAATGGGAACGGAATGTTTAAGTCATATCCAGAGCCATACTTCTGTGTAAGACTCTATGTCTACAAGCCTTACGGACATGTTGTAACTGTAGATATTCGCGATGAGGCATTAGAAGCTAGCGGACGCACCAAACTTACAGCATCATATTTAGAAGCAGTTTGCAATGCAAATAACGGAAAGAAAATTGGAGTTTATACTCATGGGAATACTGAGGCTGAGATTGCCAACGTCAATGAGTTAGATCTAGCTTACTAATGAATCTGAGGGGGTGTTAATGAAACCAATCTGTAGAATTATGAAAAAAGAATCAACTGGAACTTTTATGATGTGCTTATTTCTGGTACTGCTTTCTATGTGCAGCTTTTTTGTTGGGTTTTCTGTAAACGAAGTAATTCATTCAAAATCAGAAAACGAAGTTGTAGCTGGGGTTCAGTATAGGATTATACCAGAGGCTCCGGATGATAGACCTGATGTAGGATCAGTAATTCACGAAAGAGTGGAGATTTAAAAATGACAATTGCGGGTATGTCTCATCGGAGAGAATCTTATTTTTTTATGCTAGGATGGAGTTTTTTTGCATTTTTTTTCTTAAAATTATCAATTTTTTCATCAATCGATTCTCATATATTATTGTAGGCACAAAAGATGCCGGAAAAAATATTTTTTTATGGAGGACATTTATGTTGGAAAAAGCTTGTATGCTGGTTTTTGGTGGAATCGGGGCCATTGTTGGGGCTGCATTGTCAACAACTGAGAAGGGAAAAGAATTGGATGGAAAATTGAACGACGCTATGGATGTTTTTGATAACAAGGTTTCTAAGTACTTACCAGACAAAAAGACAATTAAAGATTTGATAGATGGAGGTGAATGATATGCTTACGATTATTGTGGCAACTATTGGCATTGGCCTGGGGGCATTTGTTGGAAAACTCATTGGATGATAAAAATCCTTGAAGTGACCCTTGGGGAGTACCGGACTCCTAGTAACCGGTTTTATCAATATTGCTATTTTTTATTAAGGAGAACATTATCAATGATGAATACAAATTGGAATATGCAAGAGTTTGAAAATGTATGCTCATCAATGAAAAGAATTACAGAGCAGGTTCAAAAGAAAAGACAGAATTCTCCGGGAACTATGAATTTAATGGAAATTACAAACAGACATCATCTGGAAAATCAGCACAGCAATATTTTAAGTTTTCTGCTGGACGCAAGGGAAAAGCATCATCATCCTGAATACGGAGAGGCATTTCTTGCAATCTTAAAAAACAAAGGTTTGAAAATACAGGGTACAAAAATCCTTTCGGTAACAAGAGAGAACTCAACAGAAGATGCACGCCGCATGGATTTGTTTATTCAGACAGATAAAGACTATATCATCATAGAAAACAAAATTAATGCAGAGGACCAGTTCCGTCAGATTGCTGATTATAAAGATTTTGTGGAAGAACATTATAGCAGCAGCGAAAAAGTTTTTATTGTTTATCTTACGCCGTTTGGAAAAAAACCGTCGGAAAAATCAATTTCAACTGCGGAACTTAATCTGCTCAAAAATCAGAATCGGTATATCAGTCTTTCTTATAAAGCAGACATTTTGTTCTGGCTTGAGGGACTTAAAACTCGCAATGAAGAAAAAGTGCTGAATGCTGGATTGATCCAGTATATTGATGTTATCAAAGGAATTACAAATCAAAGAGAAGAGGTATTTAATATGAATCAGGAATTATCAAAGGAACTTTTTAATGAATATGGAAATCTTACACGAGAGCAGCTCAGAGAAAAAATGCTTGCAGTTCACAGTTTTGAAAACAACATAAAACTGGTTTTGTTCATAAACTTTTTTGGAGATATCTATAAGGAAGCTAACGGGAAGATTCTACTTTTGTGTAATGGAAGAGCGGACTATAAAAACTTGGATGAATGGAAGACGGATGTGCTCAAGCTGCAGAATCGCTTTGGTGTAAGATTTGCTGGAGAAGGTGTTGATAAAGATTTGTTTGTCAGTGATTTGAATGCCGGTCGCTTTACCTTTGCCTACACAACAAATGCGGAAGTTCTTGATTCAGGTTTTGGTGATAAGGTTGTTGATGAAGCTTATGCTCAGGCTGTAAAACCAACGTCCTGGTTTTTGAATGCAATTCTTGCAGCTGGTGAGGATTGGGAAGAAAACAACGGTAAGCTTTCTACTCATGTTGTGAAAAACTGGTTTGGAATAAAGTAAAAAAAAGTATCAATTTTTTCATTATTCACTTCTCTAATATTATTGAACGATGCGATGAATGTTTTTTGACAAAAAGGGATTAAGACGGGTGGAAGGGAAAGATCAGTTGGACTCGTGATTAATTTTATATGTGACCTGGTTTAGGGTATTAAAAGATTTGATTGAAGGAGGAAACTGACATGCTCACTATTGTTATTACAGCCATTGGTATTGGAATTGGTGCGATTGTTGGAAAACTCATTGGAAAATAAAAAATCCTTGAAGTAACCTTTGGGGAGCGCCGGACTCCTTATAACCGGTTGTATTTTTCGTATTCAGCTTTAGTTTACAATTTGATTTTTTCGTGCAATAATTTAGGTACAGTAAGATTTTTGACATAAAGTTTCCTGTATTGCTGTTTTTGGAGACTTGCGATTTTTGTAAATCTATGTATTATAAGGATTTAGAAGTAGTTAATGGGATAGTGAATGGCGGAAATGGTGTAAAAGTGATGAAAATAAGGAAGACCTGCGGAAATGGCCTTGCAACTCTATATAATTTAATGAGTTACAACCCACAGCCTTTTAAAATGTGACCTGATTTAAGGGATTAAGACTGAGAATGCGGCGAATAATGTAAACCGAAAAAAATCCTCTTTTAAAATGTGACCTGATTTAAGGGATTAAGACTCAATTTTCAGAAACCAATCATTCTGAATACTGTTGACTTTTAAAATGTGACCTGATTTAAGGGATTAAGACTCATCATCAGTCCAACGAAAATATTTCTCTACGCTTTCCTTTTAAAATGTGACCTGATTTAAGGGATTAAGACTGGAGCATACTCGTGGTGAAAATAAAAAGGATACTATACTTTTAAAATGTGACCTGATTTAAGGGATTAAGACCATCATTATGGATTATATCAAAACTCATAGAAATGAAGCTTTTAAAATGTGACCTGATTTAAGGGATTAAGACTGATTCAGATTATGTTCGATTTGGTATTCTTTTCTGGACACTTTTAAAATGTGACCTGATTTAAGGGATTAAGACAGAACAGAGGCAGAAGGAATATTTTACAAATCTGCTTTTAAAATGTGACCTGATTTAAGGGATTAAGACAATCGAATATTCAAATTTATCTTCAAGAAACGATCTCCTTTTAAAATGTGACCTGATTTAAGGGATTAAGACAATAGAAAAAAAGAGCTCCAGGGAAAACCCTGGAGCCCTCTTTTAAAATGTGACCTGATTTAAGGGATTAAGACGGATGTTTGTCAGAATTTGTCGATACTATTTGCCATCGACTTTTAAAATGTGACCTGATTTAAGGGATTAAGACCAACTTCAACTTCATTGTTTTTCCAAACCCCAAATCGGCTTTTAAAATGTGACCTGATTTAAGGGATTAAGACTTCTTCTGTCAAGTTCAAATGAGAATAATTGTTTACCTTTTAAAATGTGACCTGATTTAAGGGATTAAGAAACTTTTATGAATGCATTCTGCGCTGAAAGAATATCATCTTTATAAAACATGACCTGCCTCAAGGGATTTTCTTCACAAAATTATCAATTTTTCAAAACCATTCTTCTCTTATATAAACGAAAATATTTTCGCAAAAAAGCGGGAGGAGAATGCCTATGTCAAATGTTTACATTTCAACAAAGGGACAGCTGTCTAAATGCGACCAGCATTTTGTGTTTAAGGATTATCAGGGAAAGTGTGTAAGTATACTTCCAATAAATACAGATAAGTTCATTCTGTGTAATTCTGTTTCCATTACAGGAGAGGCATTCTGGCTGCTTTCAAAATACAAAATCCCTGTTTCCATAAAAACTGGTGGCAACAATGAAAATATTTCCATTCAATATGAAGATGAAAAAAATGTCTTTTTAAAACAAACGCAGTACAGGCTTATGGAAGACAAATCTAAATCACTGGAAATATCAAAGGCAATCGTGTTGGGGAAAATTAAAAATCAGCTGGCGTTTATTCAGCGAATAAAGCGAACTCTAAAAGATGCTGATCAAAAATCACAAATTACAGAGGCAGCAGAAGAAATCAAGAAAACTTTAGGTATGGTACAAAGGTGCAAATCTGTTCAGGCTTTAAGAGGTTTGGAAGGACTAACAGCGCGGTATTACTTTTCTGTCTTGAAGCTTCATATAAAACCTGAATGGGCAGTGTTCGAAAAGCGGAGCAAGAATCCGCCGGAAACAAACGTAAATGCAGTTTTGAGTTTTCTCTATTATCTTCTGGCAGAAGAAGTGGAACTGGCTTTGCAGTCAGAAGGATTTGATTGTATGGCAGGCGTTTTGCACGAAATACAGTACGGTAGGAAATCCCTGGTATATGATCTGATGGAAGAGTTCCGAACACCTTTTGCCGATGTCATTTGCTGCCGTCTTTTCAATCACAAGATTCTGAATGAAGAAGATTTTATACAGGAAGGAAAAGCCGTCTATCTTACACGGGACAGTATGAAAAAAGTGATTGCAGAGTTTGAAGAAAAAATGTCGCAGAAAATCAAGATAGGCGATAATGAAATTACTTGCAGAGATTTGATATTCAGGCAGGCAGAAAACTTTAAAAAGGTTCTTACAGAAAAGGAAGAAATCTATAAACCATATCAGTATAAATAAGGAACGCTATGCAGGAAAAACATTTTGTAATTGCATTCGATGTTTCAGACGACCGGCGGCGAAGACTGCTCACCAGACTTTTGTTGAATTATGCATACCGGGTTCAGTATTCGGTTTTTGAAATGTGTGTGAAATCTGAAAATATAAAAGAGCTTCTGGAAGAAAGGATTAGAAAGATTGTAGATCCAAAAGAGGATTCCGTGATTATTTACGAGTTTGCAATTGATGATTGGGCCAAGAAGGTTAAGATTGGTATTCCAACGGAACAGGAAAAACAGAATGGGGCTGGTTTTTTGATGATTTAGGGGATTAAAATCGCAAGTGACTTATCAAAAAAAAGAAGAAATTATCCAAAAAAAAATCACATAATTTATCAATTTTTTCATTATTCGCTACTCTAATATTTATGTAAACGAAAATAATTTTGGAGGATTATATGATTACTGAAGCATGTATGTTAATTGGCGGCGCAATTGGAGCCCTTATCGGGGCGGGATTATCAACAACGGAAAAAGGACAAGAATTGGATGAAAAATTGAAAGATGCGATGGATGTTTTTGACAACAAGGTTTCCAAGTACTTACCGGACAAAAAGAGATTAAATGATTTGATTGAAGGAGGAAAATAACATACTCACTATCGTTGTTACAGCCATTGGTATTGGAATTGGTGCGATTGTTGGAAAGCTCATTGGAAAATAAAAATCCTTGAAGTAACCTTTGGGGAGCGCCGGACTCCTTGTAACCGGTTGTATTTTTCGTATTCAGCTTTAGTTTACAATTCGCTTTTTTCGTGCAATAATTTAGGTACAGTAAGATTTTTGGCATAAAGTTTCCTGTATTGCTGTTCTGGGAGACTTGCGATTTTTATAAATCTATGTATTATAAGGATTTAGATGTGTTTAATGGGATGTGGTATGCTAAAAATGGCGTAAAAGTGATGAAAATAAGGGAGACCTGCGGAAATGGCCTTGCAACTCTATATAATTTATTGAGTTACAACCCTCAGCTTTTAAAATGTGACCTGATTTAAGGGATTAAGACCCGACATTCCGTTTCGTTCTCCAAGCATCCATTCTTTTAAAATGTGACCTGATTTAAGGGATTAAGACATACACGCCACTGAGTTCTTTCTACACTATGTCACGACTTTTAAAATGTGACCTGATTTAAGGGATTAAAATCGCAAGTTTCTTCCCCAGAAACGCAAAAAATCCACAAAAAAAAATCAATTTTTCTATCATTCAATTCTTTAATATTTATGTAAACGAAAATAATTTTGGAGGATTCTATGATTACAGAAGCATGTATTTTAATTGGTGGTGCAGTTGGAGCTATTGTTGGGGCAGCCGTGGGTAGTACAGAAAAGGGCCAGAAATTGAACAGTATCTTAAACATCGGATGATAATGAATAAGGAGTAGGTTTATAGAGGAATAAAATGAGAACTGCATTTTGCTTAATAAATCATATATTAACAGAAAATCAAATCACAGAACTTCATGAAAAATATTCAATCTCAAATATAAACTATCCAGAGTCTAAACTTTCAGAAATATGGTCTCAAATCCCCATAACTCAGAAACTGGATAAAACTTCTATTTATGCCGCAGTAGATTGGCTGGAGGCAGCAAAAGCTGGTGATGTTGTTATCATTCAGGGTGAGCCAGGTTCAACTTTTATGCTTGTTGACTATGCATTAAAAAAGAAGTTAATTCCAATTCATGCAGTTTCTAAAAGAGTCTCAAAAGAAGTCAGAGAAGGCGAACAGGTACAAAAACAGAATATATTTGAACATATATGTTTCAGAGAATATGAATATTATTAAGAAAATATCAATTTCTCTATCATTCAAAATAACCGGTTATAATTTTACTATTCAGCTTTAGTTTACAATTTGATTTTTTCGTGCAATAATTTAGGTACAGTAAGATTTTTGACATAAAGTTTCCTGTATTGCTGGATTGCGAGACTTGCGATTTTTGTAAATCTTTGTATTATAAGGATTTAGGTGCGTTTGATGGAATAAGATATGCTAAAAATGGCGTAAAAGTGATGAAAATAAGGGAGACTTGCGGAAATGGCTTTGCAACTTTATATAGTTTAATGAGTTGCAATCCCCAGTCTTTTAAAATGTGACCTGATTTAAGGGATTAAGACCGGTATGGAAGGTTGGGGTGGCGGTACTGCAGTATACGCTTTTAAAATGTGACCTGATTTAAGGGATTAAGACTCAAGCTTTAAATTACTTGAAATTTGAGTCTGAACCTCTTTTAAAATGTGACCTGATTTAAGGGATTAAGACTAAAGCTGCATCGGCAGCAAATCAAACTAGAAAAGATATACTTTTAAAATGTGACCTGATTTAAGGGATTAAGACCTGCAAATACATTCGATAGCATCATCATTAGCATATCGCTTTTAAAATGTGACCTGATTTAAGGGATTAAAATCGCAAGTTTCTTACCCAAAAAACGCAAAAAATTCTCAAAAAAAATCAAAAAAAATATCAATTTTTCTATCATTCAATTCTCTAATATTTATGTAAACGAAAATAATTTTGGAGGATTCTATGATTATAGAAGCATGTATGTTAATTGGTGGCGTATTTGGAGCTATTGTTGGAGCAGCCGTGAGTAGCACAGAAAAGGGCCAGGAATTGGACAATATCTTAAACAATGCCTTTGATGTTTCTGAAGACGAAGATGCAGATTCTCTGTCGGATGATATGGAAAATGAAATTGATAATGAATAGGGAGCAGATTTATGGGAACAAAAGTAAAAGCAAATCCGGTAATTACAAAGATTATGGCTGGATGTATCAAAAAAATTCTTGAAGAAATACTGGCACCAAAACAGCCACGCCACAAGGATTCGCCAATAAAGTCGGCAGATATATAACAATGGATAAAAATTTTGATGAAAATAAATAACACTTTTTTTTTATGTATGATATAATAGATTGATAAGGAAGATAAAATGAAAAAAATAGTATTTGTAACAATTCCAATGCAGGTAATTACTCCGGTACATTATGCCGCTGTAGAAAACAAGGCAGTTGAATATGATGGAAAAGTAATGTGCCCAATTGATTCTGTTCTTGCAAAAGTGCTTAAAAAGGGAGATGACGTAAAAGTAGTTCAGATTATTACTGAAGGCGAAGGTTCAGATTCTAATGCAGCTGCTCAAAGAACAGAGCTGGAAAATATAAATAAATCTATTGGTTCAAATCTCAGTTTTGATAAGGTTGTGTCGCCATTTAAAGAAACATGTGATATTGTTGAATTGCGCTTTAAGCAAATTGTTGAAAAACTGGAAGATGATTGCGAAATCTTTGCAGATATGACGTATGGACCAAAGACTCTTACACCTGTTTTGTTTTATGCACTCAGTTTTGCAGAAAAGTTTTTTGATGCAGATATTAAACATATTGTTTATGGTAAGATTGTTCATAATAAGAATAAAGAATCTGTTGCTGCTACTGCTGAACTTTATGATGTTACACCTTTGTTCTATTTGAATTCACTTGCGTCTGTTATGTCTGCACCAGACAGTAAAACTGCGTTAGACCGATTGAATAAGTTCCTCTCACTATAGAAGGGTTGTATGGCAGAAAAGGAAAATAAAGAAGACAATATCAACACTCTCTGTAAGAAATGCTTTACTCCTGAATTGTGTAATGAAGAAATTAAAGAGTCTAAAGATACGTTAAAGAAAAAGATTATGGCACAATTGTATATGTTTGGTAAATGGTGTTTTAATCAACGTATTATGAGTCTTAGTGATGAAGAAAAGAAAAAATCTCCTTTAGTTAATAGGCCTGATTTAACAGATGACTCTATCATTGATGCTATTGAAATAATTTTGAAAAAAGGAGAAAACAAAGAAATAAAGGGTGGTTATTCTTCTTATTTCAAAGCAGTTATTTTTGATAGATTTTATAAGAAACAATTATTAAAGGATGAAAATCATTTTTCTTTTGATGAGCCGTTAAATTCTAATGAATCCAGTTCTGAAGATGTAGTAACTCTTCATGATTTTATCGAAGATAAAAAATATATGCCTATTGATAATAAGTATGAAAGCAGTTATTCCGTCTTTGATATTTTACAAGTAGTTGAAAATGCTTATAGAAATAAACAACGAAAAAAATATAAGGCTTGGCTTAGTCCAGTTTTGACCCGTGAGTTATTTGAAGGTTTAAAACACTTTTGCAATTGTTATGGAGAAGAAAAAATACAGAAATATACTTTTGCGGATCAAAGTATTTATAATCTGGATAAAAAACCAACCAGAAAATCGATTGCAGAATCATTTAATGTTGATCCAAGTTATTTAAAAAACGAAATTGAAAAATTTCTTTTGCCAATAAAAGAACAGATAGAAGAAAATTTGGTGGATATAAAAGAGTGTTAATCTCATATTTACCCATACACTTTTACATAAGTTTTGCTTCTTCTGTTTTTGTCGATTTTCAGCTGCTTTTTGTGTTACGCAGCGTCTTGGGAAAAGAGTTGCGTTTAATGTGCTGCATCGCACAACAATCAAAATGTCCGGAATGTATGTATAACAAAACATGCGCGTATGCTTTTTTGTTCGAAACCATTTTGGAGCAAAGTAATGAAATTGTGCCTGGACGGGACAGGGCATCGCATCCTTATGCATTTACACAGGGAAAACAGATAGCTGGAAAAAAAATGCAGGAATATGATTTTACAATAACGCTTTTTGGTAAGGCAATAGATTATCTTCCATATATATACGCAACTTTTGTTCGAGCAGGAAAGAACGGAATATTTAAGGAACGTGTATCTTTTACAGTTCAAAAAGTACTTGTGGGAAAAAAGGATATTCTTGTTTCGTCTGAACAGATAGATACGGAAGTTGCACCTTGTGTTTTTGAATATAATCTGAACGATTCTTCCTTCAAATCTTCATCCCCAAAAAAAGGAGAGGTTCTTATAGAATTAAAATCTCCGCTTCGTTTTAAAGTTGGAGGGAAATATTCGTCTGATTTTTCTGCCAGTGATTTTATGAGATGTCTCTATCGGCGTATAAATACACTGTATAGTTTATATGAGAAATCTGAAATAGATCAGATCTGTAAATATACTCCAAACGAAAATCTGAAGATAACAGATAAAAACCTTCATTGGTCCGATATCTGTCATTATTCTACACGCCAGCAAAATAAAATGGAACTTGGTGGAGTTATTGGTACTTTCAAAATCGCTGGAGTATTTACACAATCAGATTTGCAACTATTAAAATTTGCCTGTATAGCAAACGCAGGTAAAAACACAAACTTTGGACTTGGTCAATTGGACTTTTGGACAAAGTGGGAGTAGAATAAAATTATGAAGTATTATTCATTATTCTTTGAAGCAAGGGGCATCCAGTCCTATATTTTTGAAAGTGGAAAAATGAACGAAATGGTTGGTGCAAGTGAGCTTGTAAAAGATCTTTGCAACAGTAAACTTAATGACATTATAAAGCATTTAGAAATAGAAGACATACAAGTAGAATCCAAAGCTGACGCTGCAAAACTTTCCACAATGAAACCTAATCAGGTATTTTTTTCAAGACGAAGTGGTGGTGTTTTTACAGCATTATTTGCTGATAAAGCTGTACGAGATCATTTCCTTGCTTTATGGAGTATATTTGTTACTTCATATATTCCAGGGCTGGAAGCTGTTCATGCTGTTGCAGAATCAGAAAACATTAAAGAGTTAATAGAAGAAACATATGATATTTTGGGTTATAACAGAAATTGTCCTCCTGCATTCTTACCAGAAGCAACACCAATGCATGTAATGGCCCCGCGTACAGGAAAACCCGCTGTAGAAAATCGGTATGAACCAGATGGAAAACGTGTTTGGACAGATGAAGCGAGCATAAGAAAACTAGATGTTGAAAAATTTCAAAGTTCTCATGCATTGGTTGATTCTTTTCTATCTCCTGAAAAGAAGAACTTTTCTTTTCCTGAAAACCTGGAATTTGATGAAAACGGAAATTGTGATTTTCCTTTCAAAAAGGGTTCACGTTATCTTGGATTAATTCATGCTGACGGAAACGGGTTGGGACAATCACTTATAAAAATCCACAAAAGGATTGAAAATGGTGCAGAATATGCCGTTTTGCTTAGGCTGTTTTCTGACAGATTGGAAAAATCAACAAGAGAAGCAGCGCAAAAAGCAACTGAAAAGCTTATTGAAAAACATGCAGAAGACTCAGGAATGCTTCCTCTACGCCCGTTAGTTCTTGGTGGTGATGATTTAACCGTACTTGTTCGTGCCGATTATGCTATGCAGTTTACAGAAGATTATTGTAAAGCTTTTGAGCAAACAACAGAAAAAAACTTTGCAGATTTGCATAAAGTTTCTGGAGGTATAATTCCTGAAAAGTTAACTGCTTGTGCTGGAATTGCTTATATAAAAAATAATCAGCCTTTTATGGATGCATTTAATCTTGCAGAATCTTTATGTTCTGAATCAAAGAAAGTTTCAAAGGCTCTTGGACGAGACTTAATTCCAGCAACTGTAACGAGTCTTGTTGTTACCAATTCTTTTATCGAAAGTTATGAAACCTACAAACAAAAGGAACTGTCTGTTAAGATAAATGATAAAACTTTTTTTGCTACTCTTGATGCCTATGCTTTTGATGAAAATGAAAAAGAAATCCCTACATTACAAGCCTTGAGAAATCTTTGTGAGGAACTTAAAAAAGATGGTGTAACTGTATCTTCTATAAGGCAATATGCAACTATGATTTTTGGCGATGAAAATATTTCAAGCGAAAAATGGCGCAAATGGATAAAAAATTTGACCGAGAGAGGCTTGTTACAAGGGTTGTCAGATTGTATGAAAGTTTTTGGTATAGAAGATGTCAAAGAATCTCCATGGACTAATGATGGTAAAACTCCGCTTTTTGACGCGCTTCAACTTTTGAGTATGGAAGAATAAGGAGAAGGGAAGAATGCTTAAGACAACAATAATTTTAAGAATGCAAGGCTATTGGGCTGTCGGCAGCGGTAAAGGCGGTGGCAACGAAGTAGACTCCCGAATAGATAGAGATTCAGATGGGCTCCCATACGTTCCCGGCAAAATGTTAAAAGGACTTATAAAAGACGCCTGTCTTAGACTTAAAAATGCTGGTAATTCCGATTTTGATTTTGTAGATAATATTTTTGGTAGTTCAGATGAAAATAGTAATCTTAATAGAACAGCAACTAAATCTGGCAAAATATACATATCTGATGCCCAGCTATCTTCATCTTTGAGTGCAGCTTTGGCAATGCCAAAAAACAGATCTGCTAAAGATAATCTGACACGAAATCTTTATTCTACAGCAATAAATGATGAAACATTAACTGCAGATGATAAATCTCTTCGTGGATATGAAGTTGCAGTACCAATGGATTTGTATGCAACCTTAGAATGTGATTGTGATACGTCAACATTTGATTATATTAAAATGGCTGCCAGTAAGCTTGTATGTGCTATTGGTTCTCATAAATCTCGTGGTTTAGGCGAAGTAGTAATTGAATTTAAGGATGAGGCATAAAAATGGGTGAGTTTTATTTTAAGGCTGAATTACTGGATGATGTTATTTTAAGCCAAAAAACAGCAACAGTTGGAGATCATAAATCTTTAGATTATATTCCTGGTTCTGTTTTCTTAGGAATTGCAGCTGGTAACTTTTATTCACAATTTGGAAATGAAAACGCTTGGGAAATTTTCCACAGTAATAAAGTTCATTTTTGTAATGCGTATCCGTTTATAAATGGGAAACGTTCTCTGCCAATGCCTTTGGCTTTACATTCTGAAAAGGTTCCTCAAAGGGGAAAGGAAAAAACAATTGTAAATTTTGTTTATTCAGAAGTAAAAGATAAAAAAATTCAATATCGTCAGAATAGAAATGGGTACGTTTGTTTTATTGATGAAAATACAGTTAGAGTAGAAGTTCCATCAAAAACAAGTCGAATGCGTACTGCCATAGATGCAAGAACAGGAACTGCTGCAAAATCTCAATTATATGGATATGAAAGTCTGGATGCCGGACAGTTTTTTGTAGGAAAAATAGAATGGGATGATTCTGTAAACGACATTGTACAACCTATTATTTCTTTTTTTGCTTCTGGAAATGTTGTTCATATCGGACGCTCTAAAACGGCTTCTTTTGGTCGTGTTAAAGTTTCAAAAATTGATGTTCCAAAAAAGAATAATAATTCTGAAGAATCAAATGAAACTTCATTTTCTATTCTTGCAGTTTCAGATCTTTGTATTAGAAATTCCCAAACAGGTACACCGGAATTGAACCTTTTGCCATGTATTTTGGGTCTTGGCGATGGATGGAAACTTGACAGGTCAAAAAGTTTTTCAAGACCAGCATATCTTTATCAATACAATGCTTACCGTCATGAAATAGAAATGCAGAAAACTTTAATCTCTAAAGGAAGTGTTTTTACATTCAAATCAGAAGAAAAACTAACTCCTGAAGAAAAAGAAAAAATACAATCTGCAATTATTGAGGGAGTGGGCGAGTCAAGAGGAAATGGTTTTGGAGAGATTGCTTTTTTCTCTGTTGGCAAAGAATTTCAAAAAGAAGAAAATAAAATAGATATTTCTTTATATGATGAAGATCTTTCTCCTCAAGAAAAAGCCTGGATTGAATGGCTTAAGCCAGAAACTAATAATTCAAATATAGAGCAAAAGGTCAAATCGGCTGTAAGTGAATTTGAACGCCTGTGTAGATCCATAAAAACAATTCATAACTTTGGAGATAATGATATCTTCTGGCCGGGTAATAATCAGTGGGGTAGAATCCAAACCGCTTCTGAAGAATGTTATTCAAAAAATGATTTAAATAAACGATTATTTAGTGGTGATAATCCTGTCATAAAAACAATAACAATATCCAAAACAGAGAAAAACGGTGACATAAAGGAAAAGAATCCCGATAAGGAATGGAATTATAAATCTTCTCATGAAGGAAAAACTTTGCGTAACTGGCTTTATGATTTTATTAATGACAATTCTCTGAATGATAAAGATACAAGAATTGCACTACGGGGACTTGTAAAACGTTGTGAGGATAAGATTGCAGACAAAAATTGGATGAAGGGAGATCACAAATGAGCAGATTTAATGAAAAATTCTATTATTATGCAGATATTACTATAGAAGCTCTATCTCC
>JAEEGJ010010722.1_pt1 | contig 23691 bp, 21 predicted proteins | sample 8958761 | NCBI WGS metagenome assembly JAEEGJ01 (sample SAMN16246546, study PRJNA631951) | gut metagenome | biome: gut microbiome; feature: rumen; material: RS-attached | host: Bos | place: Iran: Karaj | collected 2018-10 | reverse complement strand
CTTGCCGTTCTCTTTTCAGGAGAAAATGACTTTCTCCTTATAGAGGAACCAACTAATCACCTGGATTCTAATGGGCGCGAAATAATAAAAAACTATCTGGCATCTAAGAAAGGATTTATCCTTGTATCCCATGATAGAGACCTGTTAGATGCCTGCACAGATCATGTACTTGTTCTTAACAGGTCATCAATAGAGGTTCAAACTGGCAATTTTACTTCCTGGTGGCAAAATAAGGAAAAGGCCGATGCATACGCAATATCAGAAAATGAGAAACACAAAAGAGAAATTGGAAAACTAAAAGCAGCAGCTGACCGCACAGCCAGATGGGCAGAAAAAAGTGAGAATTCTAAGATTGGATTTGATCCAATAAAGGAACCAGATCGCTGTATATCCACCAGAGCTTATATTGGTGCTAAGACTAAAAAGATGCAGTCCAGAGTAAAGAATACTCAGGAACGTATTCAAAGAGAGATTGCCGAGAAAGAAGGACTTCTTAATGATATTGAAAGTGTAACAGACCTAAAGCTTATGCCCCTAACTCATCATAAGGATACTCTTATAGAGTGCAGGGATTTATCATTAAGCTATGAGGATAAGACGGTATTTCAGCATCTAAACCTTAAGCTTTGTAATGGTGACAGGCTCTTTCTAAAAGGTCACAATGGCTGCGGCAAGTCTTCATTAATCAAAGCTATTTTAGGCAAGGCAGGATTTGTTGAACATGTAGATGAAGGTAGTATGATTCTAGATGGTGAACTGGACGTAGCCGCTGGACTTACTATATCCTATATCAATCAGGATACCAGTCACTTAAAGGGCAGCCTTCAGGAATATGCTGATAATAATGGAGCCGATTATACCCTGTTACTGTCTCTACTGCGTCAGCTAGACTTTGATAGAAATCAGTTTGGCAAGGATATAGCTGACTTTTCTATGGGACAGAAAAAGAAGGTCCTTATTGCGGCAAGTCTTATAAAACCAGCCCACATCTACATATGGGATGAACCCCTAAACTACATAGATGTGTTTTCAAGAATGCAGCTTGAGAAACTAATAGAAACCTATAAGCCAACCATGATACTGGTTGAACATGATGAAAGATTTCGAGAGAAAATAGGAACAAAATTGGTGGAATTCTAGCATGAATGATATTACCTACAGTAAGAAAAATGAAGAAATAGAATGTGTTCATTACAATAACAGCACCAGAAGTTACAAGCCACATACCCACGCAGGACATCTAACTGTAGGTTATGTGGAATCTGGTACTGTTTGTATAGTCATAGGTCAGGACAACCTAATATGCAGAGCAGGTGACGAATTTAGAATCGAGCCTAATGTACTTCATGAAGTTAAAACTATAGAGAATCAGCCATATTCAATGCTTGTTCTTTGCATAAAGACTGCGACTGATTATAATGATAAGCTTCTTAAAGAATTACAGAACAATATTTTGGAAAACCCTGAGAATATGTATCTTATTGAAGAGATGGCAAAGGATGCTGGAATAAGTCTATATCACATGATAAGGAAGTTTAAGCATGCCTTTGGCCTAACTCCTCATCAGTTTCAGATACAAAGTAAGGTGCGTAAAGCCCAAAAACTTCTAGAAGAAGATAAAAGCATCCTTGAGGTGACTTATGAGGCAGGCTTCTGCGACCAAAGTCACCTTGATAGATGCTTTCAAAAGGTTCTAGGTATGAAACCAACTGAATACAAGGCTTCCTTAGCAAAGAGCAGGGAAGAACTTGGCAAATAGATATAAGCCTTCTGGACCTGCATTAACTGCATGGTGAACTTTAGTAGGCATAATAGATATTACCCCAGGTTCATAAGCAATCTCTTTTCCGTCATTAACACATGTACCATAGCCTGCGATAACTTCATGAGTTTCAAGCTGTGGGTCATGAATATGGTCTAAGATGCTTTTATTAGGTGCGATTCTTACAAGATGAAAACTGTAGTCGCCACCTGTTTCCTTAGAAGTAAGAATATGTTTAAGTTCAACACCCTCAAATACTGGATGCTTTGACCAAGGTATATCCTCAAACTTTACTGTCATATTTGGGAGCCTAAGCTCACCGCCATTGAATGTTTCAAATGTTTCTTTCATAAAAAAAATCCTCCGTTCTTTTTGATAAGTTAACCATATCAATTCCCGGAGGATTTTTATTGGATAAAATTGCTATGTTGCCATTTTATTATTTAATCGATTTATAAACACTCGTGAAAAGAACAAACATATGAAAGCAGTAATTACAAATGCCAGGGGCTGGGCTTCCTGAATTCCCTTAAGTCCTCTTGTTTTAGAGAGTATAAGCAGTACTGGAATCAGAATAAATCCGCTTCGTAGGCTTGATGCCATAGTTGCATATAGTTTAGCTCCTGTACTTTGAAATCCCATCTCAACAACCATGGTAAATGGTGTAACCACAAGTCCTATACACATCAGCCTTAAGGCTCTTACTGCAATAACGATAACATCCGTGTCATCTCGCATCATGCGAACCAGAGTTGGTGCATATATGAATATAGGAATCAACGTAATAGTTATAACCACCTCAGAAGAAATTAGTGTCTTTTTAAATGCTTCCTTAACTCTGTCATATTTCTTGGCACCATAGTTAAATGAACTAATAGGCTGGAAGCCCTGACCGATACCAAGAGCAACAGCTACAGCAATGAAGCTTATTCTGGTGGCAATACTCATTGCAGATACCGCTGCATCACCATATACTTTTGCCTGATTGTTAAGAAGCATAGTAGCTATAGAATTAAGCCCCTGTCTAAGAAGACTTGGGAACCCTGTTCCAATTATCTCCTTAAGCACAAAGGACGAAAGTACCACCTCTTTTATGCTAATCTGAGTTTCTGTTTTTCCTTTTAAGAACATATAAAGAAGTATGCAGAAACTAATTATCTGTGATACCGCAGTTGAAAGTCCTGCACCTGCTATTCCCATATTTAATTCAAATATACAAAAGGCATCTCCTGATATATTAAGAACTGCGCCAACCATAAGACCTACAGTTCCAAGCTTGGCTTTTCCTTCGTATCTAAGAAGGTTGTTCATAGTAAGACTGGCAGTGTTAAATGGTGCCGCAATAAGAATATAAATCATATAGCTTTTTGCGTGTGGTGCAATAGTTTTAGTACTTCCTAAAATATCAAGGAGGGGCTCCATAAAGATAAAACTAAGTATTGCGATGGCAAGTCCTATGAAAAATGAAAGGAAGAAGCCTGTTGATGTATACATAGTTGCTTCTTTCTTGTTCTTAGCCCCAAGTTTTCTGGCCATAAGACTTCCGGCACCCTGACCGCACATAAATGCTACAGCCTGAAGTATACACATAAAGCTAAAGACAACACCTACAGCACCACTTTCGCTTGTACCTAAAGTTCCGATAAATGCTGTATCAACTATATTATAAATATTGGTAACCATCATAGTGATAATGGTTGGTATAGAAAGAGACAATAGTAACTTCCCAATAGGGGCTGTTGTCATCCTGATATATTGTTCGTTACTGTTATTCATAAAAATCCTTATATATTGAAAATGTAATCTCTAAAATTAACAAAAAAAGTGCGGCTGTGCCACACTTCCCATGGGCTTACATTACCATATTTTCCTTTGTTTTTCAAGTCTAGAACTCATCTTTGATATGGTGTATTAAGTATAGGACCCTTGTATTATAAGGGCTTTTGCTTAATACACTTTTTATTTCAAGAAAGGAAGAATGGACTTATGGAAGAGGGATTTATGCTGGCATTGTCTGATAAAAAGCAGATAGAACTTATTCTAAAAACTAATGATTACACCAGTAAGTTTGGCTTAACTTTAACTGAGGAGGATACCAAGCTTTTATTAGCAAAGAGAAGAGAAAGTTTATTGGAAGAGCAGCGTGTTGAATTTGGTAAAAGTGTAATTGATAAGCTTATATTTGCCTTTTGTGATTCGGATTATATTGACCAGAATAACTATGTTGAAACTATTGGTAGACTGCAAAGCATATTTTATCTATACAAGAATGAATCCATAGATGAACTTACTGATGACGAACTTATAGAGGTTATGCGAAGAGCTTTTGATGATGAATGTCACGGTTCTTTAGACTACCTAGAAGATACTTTCCTTGATGAATTCGCTAGAAATATAAGGTCGGGTTCCCATAGTTTCCTTGGGAGTGCATGCGGCGATGCAAGAAAGTATTGCAAGAAAATTGGGAGGGAGAAGTAGGATGGCAGATATATTATCTTTATTTGATATGGAAGACCTCCTCCCCATAGTAGCTAGATTAACCGATGAATATACATCAAAGGAAAGCTCATCAGTTACTTTTGAAAGAGCAAGAAAACTTATGGCAGCAGTTATGTATGCCATGGCACATTTTGAGACCAGGACCACTAGCCTAATGGGACAGAATGATCTGTCAGCAGAAGAAGTCTATAAGCTGGGCTATGAAGCAGTGCTATTAAAGGTCGATACTGTCAAAGAAAAATATAAGAAACTTATGACATTTTTTGATGGTTATAACAATCGAAATTATAAAGATACGGTAGAAAAAGCAATTCCTGGTTTCTTTAAATTCTATGATCCTAAATTTGCTCCCATGGAAAATATTATTACTATGGACTATCCCGTTTTTAAACTTGATATGAAGCTGGAAGGTATAGATATGATAAGTCAGTATATTGACACAATATGGAATGAACAGGTTTACCTGCAAGCGTTTCCAAGGGAATATGTCATATCAAAATTAAAAGAATTTCACCCAAAATATGAAAAAGAATATATTAATCTTAAGGAAATATTCGCGATGCAGATTAAGTCAGAAGTTAATGAAATAAAGGTACTTCAATCTTAATTTTGAGAATAGCCATAGATATGGGGTATAATATCTGTGAACCTATTGTGGGTATCATAAACGAGGACCGACTTAAGGACTAGAAAATGATAATCAAAGAATACGGTACTAATAAAAAAGATACGATTATATTGCTTCACGGTGGTGGATTATCATGGTGGAATTACAGGGAGGTAGCTGAGCTTCTTCAGGAAGAATTTCACATCATACTTCCAATTCTAGATGGACACACAGGAAGTGATAGACCATTTACTTCAATAGAAGATAATGCTAAAGAAATCATACGATATATAGATGAAAAATGCGGCGGCTCAGTATTAATGATAGGAGGCCTTTCTCTTGGCGGCCAGGTTCTGCTGGAGATTCTATCACAGAGAAAAGATATCTGCAGCTTTGCCTTAGTAGAAAGTGCCATGGTAATACCATCTAAATATACCCATGCCATGATAGGGCCAGCATTTGGCTTAAGTTATGGGCTAATAAAGCTAAGATGGTTCTCAAAACTTCAGTTTAAATCTCTTCATATGAAAAAAGAACTGTTTGAGGATTATTACAAGGATACCTGCGGTATAAAGAAAAAGGATATGATTGCCTTCCTTCAGGCTAATACAGCATATGAGCTAAATGAAGCAATTAATGCTTGCCAGGCAAAAGTACATGTCTATATTGGTCAGAAAGAAATAAAAGGAATCAAAGAATCGGCTCATAAGATTCATAAGAACATACCTGATTCCAAACTAACTGTACTACCAAGACTTTATCATGGAGAGTTCTCCATAAATCACGCATACCAGTATGTGGACCAGGTGCATAAACTGGTTCGAGGAGAATAATACTTCTATGGAAATAAAAAGATTAAAAGAACTTGCTGACAGAAGCTATAATTCTGGTATGTATACCTTTACTGACTTTTTGGATATGGCTCAGCTGTCAGAATTCTACGAACATGAAAAAGAGTTATCTTATGCTAATCCGGAGGCCTATGGGGGCTACGAACTTGCTGAACGTAAAATTATCAGGTTTGGGAGTGAGGAAAGTCTGGGTTATAGTCAGAACTACCCTATTACAGCTCTTTCCATACTCCCGGTAAATAAGAAATTTTCTGACAAGCTTAGCCACAGAGATTTTCTGGGGGCCCTCATGAACCTTGGGATAAAGAGAGAACTCCTTGGAGATATATTTGTCAGGGACAATGAAGCTTATGTGTTTTGCCTTGACAGTATAGCTGAATATATAATCAGTAATCTTTCCAGAGTAAAGCACACTACAGTTAAGGTACAGGTTTGTCAGGATGTCTCATCTATCTCTACACCCAAAACAGAAGACAAGCTTATTCAGGTATCATCAGTTAGAGCAGATGCAGTAATAGCAAGAGTATACAACCTGTCCAGACAGGAAGCTTATGCATTATTCCCAGAAGGACTTGTTTATATCAATGGAAGGCTTACCACGGAGAATGCCAAAGGTTTAACTGCCGGCGACCAGATATCTGTCAGAGGTAAGGGAAAGTTTAGATTTGAGACAGAAGGAGGCCTTTCCAGAAAAGGAAAGATAAACTGTCAGATTAAGATATACATATAAGTCAGCGGCTATGTATAATATATTATATTGAAAATATAAGATGATAGGAGATAAGTTATGCCAAAGGATCCGGTTATGCTTCTTAGCTATGTTAATACCCAGCTTCGCGACAACTATACAAGTCTTGACGAACTTTGCGCCTCAGAAGGTGCTGACAGAGCTGAGATTGAAGCAAAGTTAAATTCTATTAACTATGAATATAATGCTGAGTTAAATAAGTTTGTGTAAGTTATGACTAACACAAATTGTGAAAAACAACCTAAAATTCCACAAAAAGCTGTCCAAGAATTGAAAGTTCTGTGGACAGTTTTTAATATATCTTATATAATTGTTACGGTTTATTTCGTAGCTGTGAATCATAAATTGCTATGAATCATAGCCACGTAGGGCATATGTCAGTAGTGACAGCCTAATATACACATTATTCTATAAGGAGAAAATATATGAGTCAGAAACCAGTAGTATTAATGGTGCTCGATGGATATGGACTTTCAGACGAGCATGAGAATAATGCCATCTATATGGCAAAAACACCAGTTATGGATAAGCTTATGGCACAGTATCCATTTGCTAAGGGTTATGCATCAGGACTTTCAGTAGGTCTTCCAGACGGACAGATGGGTAACTCAGAGGTAGGTCATATGAATATCGGTTCAGGCCGTATCATCTACCAGGATCTTACACTTATTACTAAGTATATTGAAGATGGTGTATTCTTTGAAAATGAAGAACTTCTTCGTGCAATTGATAACTGTAAGAAGAATAACTCAGACCTTCATGTTTGGGGTCTTCTTTCAGACGGTGGTGTACACAGCCACAATACACATCTTTATGCTATTCTTGAGCTTTGCAAGAAGCAGAATTTTGAAAATGTTTATATTCACCCATTCTTTGATGGCCGTGATACACCACCTGCATCAGGTAAGGGATACCTTGAAGAACTTGTTGCTAAGATTAAAGAAATCGGTGTTGGTAAGGTTGCTTCACTTCATGGTCGTTATTATGCAATGGACAGAGATAACAACTGGGATCGTATTCAGAAGTCTTATGATGCACTTGTTCTTGGTGAAGGAAACAAGGCTACTGATCCGGTAGCAGCTATGCAGGCTTCTTATGATGCTGAAGTAACAGACGAGTTTGTAATTCCAACAGTTATTACTGATGAAGCAGGTAAGCCACTTAGCACAGTTAAGGCTAATGACTCAGTTATCTTCTTTAACTTCCGTCCTGACCGTGCAAGAGAGATTACAAAGGCATTCTGCTTTAGTGATGCTGATATTGCAGCAGCTGATGGTGATGCTAGTGATACAAAGTGCGTTAAGTTCCTTAAGAGAGCTAACGGATTTATGCCTATTACATATGTATGCTTCAAGGATTATGATGAGACAATCGGTAACAAGTATGTTGCATTCAAGAAGCCAGAAATTAAGAATACATTTGGTGAATATCTTGCAAACAATGGTCTTCACCAGCTTCGTATCGCTGAGACAGAGAAGTATGCTCACGTAACATTCTTCTTCAACGGTGGTCTTGAAGATCCTAATAAGGGTGAGGATCGTACACTTGTTAACTCACCAAAGGTTGCTACATATGACCTTAAGCCAGAGATGAGTGCTCCAGAAGTAAGCGAGAAGCTTGATGCAGCTATCACATCTGGTACATATGATGTAATCATCATCAACTTTGCTAACCCAGATATGGTTGGTCATACAGGTAAGCTTGACGCAGCTATCAAGGCTGTTGAGAGAGTAGATGAGTGCGTTGGTGCTGCATATGATGCAGTTATGAAGATGAACGGTGTTCTCTTCATCTGTGCTGACCACGGTAATGCAGAACAGATGTGGAACAAGGAGACCAATGCTCCTCACACAGCTCATACAACAAACCCAGTTCCATTCATCCTTTGCAACTATGATGATTCATACACAATTAAAGAAGGCGGTAGACTTTGCGATATCGCTCCAACACTTCTTCAGGTTATGGGTCTTCCTCAGCCAGCAGAGATGACTGGTGAAAGCCTTCTTATCAAGAAGTAATCTTTAATAAAGAAATACAATAATTAATAGGCTGCAGGACCTAATGGTCCTGCAGTTTTTTATGTTATAATGGTCCTATGAAAAATAATCTTGTAGCAGGTATACTTGCCCATGTAGATGCTGGTAAGACCACCTTATCAGAAAGCCTCTTATTTAATACAGGGGTTATAAAATCTGCAGGTAGAGTAGATTCGAAAAATACATATCTTGATACTGATCAGGTAGAAAGAAGCCGAGGCATAACCATCTATTCTAAGAATGCCAGACTTCCTATTTCAGACTCGTCAGACTTAATTCTTATAGATACACCAGGACATGTGGATTTTAGTACAGAAACAGAAAGAGCACTTTCTGTTCTTGATTTTGCAATATTACTGATTAGTGGTTCTTCAGGCGTTCAGCCTCATACCAAGACTTTGTGGAATCTGTTAAAGATATATAATATTCCAACTCTTATATTCGTAAATAAGATGGATATGCCAGGTACAGACTCGGATAAACTTTTATCAGAAATTAAGTCTAAGTTATCCGACTGCGTGGTAGCATTCTCAGACTTTTCAAACGAAGAATATATAACTAGATCAGAAGAAAGCGTATACGAAGATGTGGCTTCATGTGATGAGACTATTATGGATAAATTCTTATCAGATGGAAGTCTTAATAATGATGACATTAATAAGCTTTTTTATGAAAGAAAGATATTCCCTCTTTTCTTTGGTTCAGCCCTTAAGAACCAGGGAGTAGACATATTTATAGACTTTTTAAGAAAGATAAAACCTATAAATGAGGCTAACCAAAACCAGGATGAGTTTGGTGCCATGGTTTACAAGATAAGTCATGATGATCAGGGAAAAAGGCTGACATATTTAAAGATTACATCCGGGTCTCTTAAGGTTAAATCTATGCTTGGAGAAGAGAAGGTTAATGAGCTTAGGGCTTATTCGGGTATCAAATATACTTCTTTATCTGAAGCTGTAAAGGGTGATGTAGTTGCTGTGCCGGGGCTTAATAATACCCATGCAGGCGATACATTTGGTATAGCAGTAAATAGATTTTCTTCTATACTGGCACCGGCCCTTTCCTATGCGGTTCATTATCCGAAGGATATGGATAATACCCGTATGCTACAGATTTTAACTGAACTTCAGGATGAAGATCCTTCGCTAAATGTAGCCTACAATTCAGAAACCAGAGAGATTAATGTATCTCTTATGGGTGATATACAGACAGAGGTTCTTAAGAATACTCTTATTACAAGATATGGAGTTGATGTAACCTTTAGCGATGGAAAGATATGCTACAAGGAAACTATAGACGGCTCAGCTATTGGCGTAGGGCATTTTGAGCCACTTCGTCACTATGCGGAAGCACAGATTAAACTTGAGCCTCTTGAAAGAGGTGCAGGTATGGAGTATGACGCTGACCTGTCTACTGACCTGCTTGATAAGAACTGGCAGAGACTTATCCTTACCCATATGCAGGAAAGGTGGCACAGAGGTGTTCTTATAGGTGCACCGCTTACCGATGTCAAACTAACTTTAGTAGCAGGCAAGGCTCATGTTAAGCATACCGAGGGCGGCGATTTTAGACAGGCGACTTATAGAAGTATAAGGCAGGGACTTATGAAACTAAGAGAAATGGGTGCCTGCAGGATTTTAGAACCATACTATGAATATACACTTAAGATTCCTGATAATCTTGTGGGAAGGGCTATGACTGATATAGCTTCCATGAATGGAACATCTTCCATTACAGATAATGATTATGAAAACAACCTTACTACCCTTACAGGCAAGGCTCCGGTATCTACCATGAATGGATATCTTAAAGAAGTTACTGCTTATTCTAAGGGACTTGGAGAATTATCATTGTCTCTTGCAGGTTATGAGCTGTGCCATAACGAAGAGGAAGTTATTGCTTCCCATCCATATAATCCGGAAAGTGATATAAGAAATACTCCTGACTCAGTATTTTGTATGCATGGAGCAGGTACAGTGATTCCTTGGGATCAGGTGGATGAATATAAACATGTAGCATACGATGAATCACTTGGGACAGCTTCTCTAATATCGGATAAGGAATCTCTTAACCTGTCTAAGGCTGCCAATGAAAAAAGGAAGCAGTTTGAGAAAACTACCAATGATGACTTATTTGTGTCAACTGAAGAGATAGATAAGATTCTTACTCAGAATTCCCTAGCCAATGCCAGTGTGCAAAGAAAGAACTGGGGCTATAGACCTTCTAAACCAAAACCAGTAGCTGACGTGGTATACAAGGGAACTGTATACAAAGAAAAGTATATGCTGGTAGATGGTTATAATCTTATATTTGCCTGGGAAGAACTTGGAAGTCTTGCGAAGGAATCTCTTAATGCTGCATCAGGCAAACTTAACGATTTACTATGTAACTATCAGGCTATTACAGGAATAAATCTGATTGTAGTCTATGATGCATATAAGCTTAAGGGACATAAAACAGAGGAAAATCCTTATCATAATATTACTGTTGTATATACCAAAGAGGCTCAGACAGCTGATCAGTATATAGAACGATATGCTAATAAGCATGCAGGCAAATATGATATTACAGTTGTAACTTCTGATGGCCTTGAGCAGGTTATAATAAGAGGTCAAGGCTGCAAACTAATCTCTTCAAGAGAATTTATAAAGCATATGGAAGTTACCAGTAAAGAATTCAATGAGCTTCACGGGGTAAAGTAAAAGGAATATAGATGATAGCTACAACACTTTGCTATATAAAAAATAATAAGGACGAATATCTTCTTCTTCACAGAGTAAAAAAGGTTAATGATATTAATGAAGGAAAGTGGATAGGAGTTGGAGGCAAGCTTGAGGAGGGCGAGACTCCTGACCAGTGCGTAGTTCGCGAGGTATACGAAGAAACAGGGCTTACTCTTACAAACTACCACTGCCACGGCCTTGTAAAGTTTATATCTGACCAATATGAAGCTGAGGATATGTATCTGTATTCAGCAGATGGATATGAGGGCAGCCTTATAGAAGACTGCAATGAGGGAGAACTTGTCTGGGTTCATAAGGATAAAGTTCTTGAACTTCCAACATGGGAGGGAGACAAATACTTTCTTAAGCCTCTTTTAGAAGGTCAGAATAGAATAGATATGCTTGTGGAATATAAAGGGGATGAACTTGTAAGATGTGAAAATCTTGCTAGTCCGGTTAATACCATAAAGAGTAATGTATTAATCTATCCTCATGGATTTTCAACAAGAACTGGCGGGGTAAGTGAAGGTATTTACAAGTCACTTAACCTTGGTATGAAACTTGGAGATGATTGGAGACGAGTATGGGAGAACTATAATCGCTTCTTATCATCTGTTGGAATAAAGCAAAGAGCCTTTGTATGTGGTAATCAGGTTCATGGTAATTCTGTTCACATTGCAACTTCTAAGGACCTTCGAGTAGCTTATGGAAAAGGTAATATCTATGAAGTAGATGGATATGTAACTAATGAGCCTGGAGTACCTATTGTAGTATTTACAGCAGACTGTGTACCTGTTCTTTTAGAAGATAGTAAGCATGGAGTTATAGGTGCCCTTCACTGTGGCTGGAGAAGTACAGTAGCAGATATAGAAAAAGAAGGCATAGATAAGATGGTACTTCTAGGAGCTAGAAAAGAGAATATACATATAGCAATAGGACCTGCAATAGAAGCTTCCTGCTTTGAAGTTGGAAGTGAAGTTGTAGAGGCAGCAGAAAAACTTATAGGTAATGCCGCCAGCAGGTTTTATGAAAAGGAAACTGACAAAGTAACTGGAGAGATTATCCGGGGCAAGTTTTTACTAAACCTTAAAGGAATAATAAAAGAGCGTTTTACTCAGCTTGGAGTAAAAGAAGAATCTATAGAAATAATTAATGAATGTACTATGTGTAATCCAGACAAATTCTGGTCTCACAGATATACTAAAGGGCAAAGAGGAAGTCAGGCTTCTATAATCTCTATTCCACCTCTAAAATAAAGGGGATAAAGGGAATAAAGCTATAAAAGGGAATCTTTATGGAATATAAAATATATCCAGCTAAAACAGAAGAGTGGGAAGATGCTATGGCTCTTTCCTGGAGAGTGTTTAATATATACGAAGCTCCAGAATACAGTCAGGAAGGCGTAGACAGTTTTCTTAACTTTATTTCAGATCAAAACCTATACAAGATGTTTAGCAGAGGGTTCTATAAACTCTATCTTGCTAAAGATAGTGATGGAAAACTATTAGGTGTAATAGGTGTTAGAAATAAAAATCATATATCTTTACTATTTGTTGACAGCAAGGCTCATAAACAGGGAATAGGTTCAGCTCTTATGGATTATGCCTTAAAAGAAATACGAGGTTATTATCACTTAGAATATGCTACGGTTAATTCCTCACCTTATGCAGAAGGCTTTTATCACAAACTTGGTTTCGTTGATATGGGGCCTAAGCAGGAGAGCCAGGGTTTAATTTATACCCCAATGCAAATTATCTTTTAATATCACTTCAAAATAAAAAACCACCAATCGGTCGTAAAAGTACGAATATATAGTTGCAATCTTTTTTGGAATACCTTATTATATGTATAGAAGATATTAATAAGTTTTTTTCGCATACATATTAGGAGATATTACATGAAAGAAGACTACTTAAAGAAGTTAAGACTTTGCGGTATATTTGGAATCATTAATTTCTTATCCTATCTTACAGGAGTTCTCTTTGCACCGCTTGCATATCCAAGATATGACTGGATGAGCCAGGCAGTAAGTGATTTATCAGCAGACACAGCGCCTTCACTTATGCTTTGGAAACAGCTTACAGCACTGTATGGATCCACAGGACTTGTTTCTGTTATGGCTGTCCGCATATATGTTTCAGTTACAAAAGCTGGAAATAAAATATTCAGAGCAGGTATCTATTTATTTGCCATAATGAACTGGATATCAAGTGTTGGATATGAGATGTTTCCACTTTCTAAAGCGGGGAAAGAAATTAAGGGTTTCCAAAACATTATGCATGTATATGTTATAACTGCAGCAGTAGTAGTTACTTCTATAGTTTCGCTGATACTCATTATAGTTGGAGGTTTCAGGAAGACTAAAAATATAGAAACTGCAATCTGGGCAGCTATAGCTTTAGCCATGATGTTTATAGGTGCTATAGGTACGGGAGCTGTACCTAAACAGTATTTTGGTATAGTAGAAAGATTCAGCGTCTTTGCTGCTGTAGGATTTGATATGATTCTGGGTATACAATTACTTAGAGGAGCATACAAAACCCAGGAATAAATATATATAATGATATAAATTAAAACCCTATGGAGGCAAATTTCATGCTGACATAGGGTTTATTTAATTTATGTTAATTATTTTAGAGAAATTCTTATAAAAATGTGGTAAAATATCTTAAACTTTATAATTAAGATAAGTGTCTTTATTTTTAAGGTTGGTAATCGGGGGAATAGTATACAAATGAATAAGGATCAGATTCCTGAACAAATAGAGGGCATAGATGTTCAGGCAGGAATCACTAATTCAGGCTCGGAGGAAATCTTTCTTCGTGGTCTGGTAGATTTCTATAAGCTAATTGAAAATAAAAGCTCAAAGATTGAAAGCTGTATGTTAGAGGGTAAGGTTAGGGAACTTATTATAGAAGTTCATGGCCTAAAGAATACAGCCAGGATGATTGGTGCCTTGGAGCTTTCTGAAAAGTTTAAAAAAGTTGAAGAGATGGAAGGTCACTTTGACGATGAAGAGATTTTTGAAAGCGCTGACCAAGTACTTGCTTATTATAAATCATTTATAGATATACTTAAGCCTATTGCTGACTCAGATAATGATGAAAAGAAGCACATCAGTAAAGACGACTTTATTAGCCTTCTTACAACTTTAAAAGAAGCTATGGATGACTTTAATCTAGATGGTGCTGATAAAACCATGAAAGAGTTAAACGGTGTAGTTATACCTGATGCTCTTGTAAGTGGCATAAAAGAATTAGATGCCTTAGTAGCTGATGTAGCTATGGAAGAGGTTATCAATCTTACTGAAAAGTTAATAAAAGAAAGTGCTAATTGTTTCTAAGTTAAAAGGGGAGAAACTGTAATGGCAAAGATGAAGTTGCTGTTAGTGAGAAGCAAGGCGGGATTCCTAGTTAAATCATTTGCAAAGTATATTGCTTCTGACGAGGTGGATCTAATAGAAGTAGATCCTAATATCAACGCTATTAATGCTGTTGTTGACGGTGCCGACGGTATTATCGTATATGCTGGTTTTGGTATCGAGGAACAAAAGGATGTAATTGTATATATTAAAGATAAGGTTATTGAAGAGAGCTTGCTCTTATTCCTTATTGAAGGTGATTATGGAATAGAAGATACCTTGTCTTTACTTACCAGCCAGTCTGTAACTCATATCTTCAGAAGACCTGTGGATATTAAAGAAGCAGCTCTTGTTATAAGAGACTATGTGGAGCAGGATGGAAGAAAGAGTAAGAAGACTATTCTGGTTCTTGATGACTCAGGAGCCATGCTTCGAAATCTAAAATCTTGGCTTGGTAGCAAGTACGTAGTTGTTCCTGCTAACTCTGGTATTATGGCAATAAAATACATAAGCAGAAAGATTCCAGATCTTGTACTTCTCGATTATGAGATGCCTATTGTTGATGGTAAGCAGGTTCTGGAGATGATACGAACGGAGACGGAGTTTGCAGATATTCCTGTTATATTCCTTACAAGTAAGGGAGACAAGGAAACTGTTATGGGAACCATGGCTCTGCATCCACAGGGATATATGTTAAAATCCCTTAGTCCTTCTGATATAGTAAAGAATGTAGACGACTTTTTTGAAAGAAACGAGAATGAGAAAAAGCAGAAAAAAATATAATATTTAAAAGCTAAACAAAGGAGAACCTAACTTATAGGTTCTCCTTGCATTATTTACGGGCATAAGAACATTGATTATAATATAGAAAAAACTTTAGAAGCGAGACAGAAAAAATGAAGAACATTGGTGATATCAAACCATTTGAAAAGAAACTATATCTTAGTTCTCCAACTATGCACGGAGAAGAACTTAAATATATGACAGAGGCGTATGAGACTAACTGGATGAGTACAGTTGGTGCCAATATCAATACTCTTGAAGAAGAAGTGGCTGCCTATGTTGGTGTTAAATACGCAGTTGCTCTTTCATGCGGAACAGCAGCTCTTCACCTTGCAACCAAGCTTGCTGGAGAAAAGTTATATGGCCAGGCCAGACCAGAGGTAGGAACACTTCAGGGGCATAAGGTATTCGCAACAGATATGACCTTTGATGCAACTATTAATCCTATAGCTTATGAAAATGGTGAGGCTGTCTTTATTGATACAGAAGCTGACACATGGAATATGGATCCAGATGCACTTGAAAAGGCATTTGACATGTATCCCGATGTAAAGCTTGTTGTAGTAGCTCATCTTTATGGTACTCCAGCAAAGATGGATAAGATAAAGAAAATATGCGATGCTCATGGAGCACTTATTATAGAAGATGCAGCAGAAAGCCTTGGCGCTGAGTATAAGCTTGATGGAGCATGGGTTCAGACAGGTTCTCTTGGAAATTATAACTGCATATCATTTAATGGAAATAAGATTATCACTGGTTCTTCAGGTGGTATGTTCCTAACAGATAGTAAAGAAGATGCTGAGAAGGTTCGTAAGTGGTCTACTCAGTCAAGAGAGGCAGCGCCTTGGTATCAGCATGAGGAGATAGGTTATAACTATCGTATGAGCAATGTTATAGCTGGTGTTGTAAGAGGACAGTTCCCATACCTTGGAGAACATATTGCTCAAAAGAAGGCAATTTATGAAAGATACAAAGAAGGATTTAAGGGACTTCCAATTAGGATGAATCCATATGACGAAGCTAATTCAAAACCTAACTTCTGGCTCTCATGTGCTCTTATAGATGAGGGGGCTATGTCACCTATGGTTCGCGGCGACCAGGACTATCTCTACACAAGCGAAAAAGGTAAAACTAATCCTCACGAGCTTTTAGAAGCAATTGCTATGTTAAATGCTGAAGGCCGTCCAATCTGGAAGCCTATGCACCTTCAGCCAATTTATAGAAGTCATAAGTTTGTAACTGCCAGGGGTAATGGCCGCGGTCAGTCCAATGCTTATATCAGTTCAGATGGTATATCAGATGTAGGCGCAGATATATTTAGAAGAGGTCTTTGCCTTCCTTCTGATAACAAGATGACACCTGACCAGCAGGACGCTGTTATCGACGTAATAAAAAGATGCTTTGAATAAGACTGGAAATAAAGATGAAGATTATTGGAAAGATAGTTAAATTTACTGTAAAGGTTGGGCTTATAGCTGGAGCTATAGCATTTGTCTTTGATAGGATAGGACAGAAAAAAGAGACAAAGAAGAGCCATGTTCACAGATATAATGGACCATATGAAAAATACGTAAAAAGACCACTTGACTGCTTTGTAGCAACCTGCGCTCTTGTTCTTCTTTCACCTCTTATGCTTGTTACATCATACCTAGTTAAAAAGAAGCTTGGCTCACCTGTTTTATTTAAGCAGGCAAGACCAGGTAAGGGTGGAAAGATATTCAACCTCTATAAGTTTAGAAGTATGACAGATGAGAAGGATGCTGATGGTAACCTGCTTCCTGATGAAGTTAGACTTACAGGCTTTGGTAAGAAACTTAGAGAAAGTTCACTTGATGAACTACCTGAATTAATAAATATGGTTAAGGGAGATATGTCCCTGGTTGGTCCAAGACCACTTCTTGTTCAATATCTTCCACTTTATAATTCATATCAGGCCAGACGCCACGAAGTAAGATCTGGTCTTACAGGACTTGCTCAGGCCAACGGTAGAAATGCTATTAGCTGGGAAGAGAAGTTTGATTATGATGTTCAGTATGTAGACAATATAACATTTAAGGGTGATTTAAAGATTATTCTTGATACATTCTTAGCTGTAATAAAGCGTGAAGGAATTAATGAAAATGGAAGCGCTACCATGGAACCTTTTAAGGGAAATGAGTAGACAAATAAGTATAATGGGAAATAAAAATAATGAGTAATGTAGTAATTATCGGAGCATCAGGCCACGGAAAGGTTGTGGCTGATATTGTTAATAAATCAGGAGATAAGCTTCTTGGTTTTCTAGATGATGATTTATCTCTTGGATATGAATTTTGTGGTTATCCTATTATGGGGTCAGTAAGTGATTATGATAAGGTTATTGGCGCCAGCTTTGTTATAGCTATAGGTAATCCGGAAATAAGAGAAAGAATAAGCCAGTCTATCAAGGCTCCTTTTTATACAGCAATTCATCCATCAGCTCAGATTAGTGGTATTGATGTTACTATTGGAGAAGGAACTGTTGTTATGCCTGGGGCTATTATTAATAGCGGTGCCAAGATTGGAAGACACTGTATTATTAACTCGGCAGCAGTTGTAGAACATGACAATCTTATAGCTGATTTTGTTCATGTATCGGTTGGTGCCCATATAGCAGGTACAGTAACAGTTGGAGCCAGAACTATGCTTGGAGTTGGCTCTGCAGTTAAGAATAATGTATCAATTACCAGTGACTGCACTATAGGTGCAGGTGCAGTAGTTGTAGATAATATAGAAGAAAGTGGAACATATGTAGGCGTTCCAGCTAAGAAAGTTATATGAGTCGAATCTTAATTCTTGCAAATAATGATGTAGGTCTCTATCAGTTTAGAAAAGAACTGATAGGAGAGCTGCTTAAAGATAATGAAGTAATCATATCTCTTCCAAAGGGAAAGTTAGTAAAACCCCTTATGGAGGCAGGATGTAAATTCTTAAATACTCCTGTTGATCGTAGAGGTATTAATCCAGTTACAGATATAAAACTATTTTCAAAGTATTTTAATATGCTTGGTAAGGTTAAGCCTGACCTTGTTATTACTTATACTATAAAACCTAATATATATGGCGGCCTGGCAGCGAGACTTAAGAAGGTGCCATATGCAGTTAATATAACAGGACTTGGAACAGCTTTTGAAGGAAACGGGCTTCTTAGAAAGCTTGTTACTATTATGTATAATGTTGCTCTTAAAAAAGCTAAAGTTGTTTTCTTTGAAAATAGTTCAAATCGTGAACTATTTGTAAATGAAGGAATAATTCCAAGAAGAAGAACCTGTGTATTAAATGGCGCAGGAGTAAATCTTGAACATTATAGCCTTGCAGATTATCCGGCAGATGGCGACGAATTCAGATTCTTATTTGTTGGTAGAGTTATGAAAGAAAAGGGAATAGATGAACTATTCCAGGCTATGAATAAACTTACTTCTGAAGGTTACAACTGTAAGCTTGATGTTCTTGGTGGCTATGAAGAAGACTATAAGGACAAGATGTATGAATATGAAAAGGCAGGCTGGTTAACCTACCACGGTTATCAGGAAGATGTAAGACCTTTTATACATAAGGCCCATGCATTTGTTTTACCATCATGGCATGAAGGAATGGCTAATACTAATCTTGAATGCGCTTCAAGCGGAAGACCGGTTATTACAACTAATATTCCTGGCTGCAAGGAAGCGGTGGAAGACGGTGTTACAGGTTTTCTTACTAAGGTTAAAGATGAAAAAAGTCTTGCAGATGCTATGAGAAAGATGATGAATCTAACTGTAGAAGAAAGAAGCAAGATGGGAAAACTTGGAAGAGAACGTATGATAGAGCATTTTGATAAGAAGAAGGTTGTTGAAAAAACAATCAAACATCTTAAGTAGCTCTTTTATAAACTTTTATCTCCCATTATTGTAGTTTGATAGTGAGCATTTCTATATCTCTTTGGACTGTCGTTATAATATTTTTTAAAGACTCTGGCGAAGTGGCTGTAAGAAGAAAAATGCAGTATATCTGATATTTCTGCTACAGAAATATCAGACAGGCTAAGCATATTCTCTGCAGCTTCCATACGCCTATCCATAACATATTCGGTAATATTCTTACCAACTTCTCTTTTAAATAGTACAGATAAATAAGACTCATTAAGACCAACCATATCCGCAAGCTCTGTAACAAGTATAGCTTCGTGGAGGTGGTATTGTATGTAGTCCATGCACTGAACAATTGGCTTTGAAAATACGTGAGCTTTTTTAACTGTAGCAACCTGCTTGGTGAAGTATTCAGTAACTTCAAGTCTTAGGGCAGCCTGCTCTTCGTATGTTTTCAACTTATCCCCTCTTCTTATGAACAGGTCACTGGCATTGTAAGCCTTCTCAGGATCCATACCTCCTTCAACAGCAAATCTTGTGCAGAGGGTTATGTGACATATATTTAGATAGAGCATATTGGTTACAGGGTTATCAGAAAGATGACCTGCACTTCCTGATTCCATAAGCTTTTTTGTCTGCTCAACCGATCTTAAATCACCCTCTTTTAAGTAAACAAACTGCATCATATCTTCACTGTATCCGTGATGATGGAAGTTGTTTTCTCTGTTTGTATATTCCAGGTATGCAACCTGTTTATCCATACTTTCTTTCATAGGAGACCCTCATAAATAAAGCATAAATCTCGTTTCAGTGTTAAATAGTACGAAATTAGTGTAAGTGGAATTCTTATTTTATATATATCGTATCATATAAATTAAAAGAGACAAGATATTTGACTAAAATATAAGATATGTGCTGTAAATGCTTTCGGCTTTTTGCTTTAATTAGCCTCAGAAAGGCGGAATCAAGATATGAAAAATGCAATTAAAATGACAGAAGGAAACATATTTAAATGTATCATATACTTTGCAATTCCAATTCTTATTGGAAACATATTTCAGCAGTTATATAACGTAGCTGACGTTGCTATCATAGGCCATATCTTAGGAGATGATGCCTTAGCAGCAGTTGGTGCAGTAACACCTGTATATGGACTTCTTATAGGACTTGCAAGTGGCATTACCAATGGATTTGCAGTTATCATTGCAAGATTCTTTGGAGCTGATAATGAAAAAGAGATGAACAAGTCGGTAGCTCTTACTTATGTATTATCAGGCATCATGGCACTAATCCTTACGATGGTAAGTCTGATTTATATAAGACCTCTTATGAAGTACTTAAATACTCCTGATGAGATTATTGATAACTCAGTTGCTTACATGAGAATAATTGTTATATTCCTTGTAATTACTATTGCTTACAACATGATGGCAGGTATGATGCGTGCTATAGGAAATAGCAAGGCACCACTTTACTTCCTTGTAATATCAACAGTAATCAATGTTGGTCTCGACTTCCTTCTTGTTAAAGGATTCAATATGGGAGTTGAAGGAGCTGCATATGCAACAGTTATATCTCAGGGAATTGCTGTTGTACTTTGCTTTATATACGCTCTTAATAAGTGTAACTTCCTTATATTCAGAAAAAAGAATCTGTCATGGGATGGAGCTCTTATTATAGAACTTGTTAACACTGGACTTTCCATGGGGCTTATGTATGCCATCGTATCTGTTGGATCAATTATCTTACAGGGGGCTGTTAACAGCTTTGGTAAGGCAACAATTACTGCCCATACAGCAGCAAGAAAGATTGATGACATATTTATGATGCTTCTTGGTACAACAGCTATGGCATCTTCAACATTTGCCAGCCAGAACTTTGGAGCAGGTAAGATGGACAGAGTTAAGAATGGTATTAAGTGCAGCATACTTATTGCTGAGTTTTGGAGCCTGCTTTCATTAGTTATAGCGTTAACATTTAGAAAGCCACTTATTCAGGCTCTTACTAATACATCAAATCCAGAAGTAATAGCAACAGCATCAAAATACATCCTTTGGAATATACCTTTCTTCTTCGTACTTAGTATACTTCTTGTACTTAGAAGCAGCCTTCAGGGAGTTGGCAGAAAGATTGTTCCTATTACAGGCAGTATAGTTGAGTTTGCTATGAAAGTAGTTGCTGTTAAGTTCCTTGCACCATGGCTTGGATACTTTGGAATCTGTATACTTGAGCCTATTATCTGGATTGTATGTGCTCTTATAGTAATAGGAGACTTCATAGTATTTACAAAACAGATTAAAGGTAAGGAAGTAAAGATACGGAAACAGCAGAGAATAAGGGCTAAGTGGCAGCCGCAGTCTAAGCTTCTTCATAATATTAAAAATATATAAAAACAAAAAATGCCAGACAGGAAACTGTTTGGTATTTTTTTGAGTACAATCCGGGATATATGTTGACAGATTATATTGTGTAAAATATAATTGCATTAAAGATAAGAAAAGCAAAGAAACAGTAGTTACAGGATTTTAAGGGAGAAAAAAACACTCTCTACCTGGCGGTAAAAATGAGTGTTATGTAACCCTGAAAGCCCACAGTAGCAAGGTGTTCGTTAATTGACACCCTATAGGCTATATGCTATACTTTCAAGTGCTGACCTTATCGGGTAACTAGCGTAAATTTGGTAATTGAGTATTGTTATTCATAACAATATTTTAAATACAAATTAATTTTTAAAATAAACAAGGAGGAAAGAACATGTTGTTAGAGAATCAGGCATGGGAATCATTCAAAGGTAGACTTTGGAGAGAAGAATGTAACGTAAGAGACTTCATCCAGAAGAACTACACAATGTACAATGGCGATGAAAGCTTCCTTGAAGGACCTACAGAAGCTACAAACAAGCTCTGGGGCAAACTTCAGGAACTTCAGAAGGCAGAGAGAGAAAACGGTGGTGTTCTTAAAGAGGACGCTGACGTAGTATCTTCAATCAATGCATATGCACCAGGATACATCGATGAGTCATTAAAGGATCTTGAGCAGGTTGTAGGTCTTCAGACAGACGAACCACTTAAGAGAGCATTTATGCCATACGGTGGTATCAAGATGGCTGAAGAAGCACTTGAGATGTACGGATATAAGCCAAATCCAGAACTTCACAAGGTATTCACAGAATATCATAAGACACACAACGACGCAGTATTTGATGGTTATACACCAGAGATGAGACTTGCTCGTAAGACACATATCGTAACAGGTCTTCCTGATACATATGGTCGTGGACGTATCGTAGGTGACTACAGAAGAGTTGCTCTTTACGGTATCGATCAGTTAATCGCTTGGAAGGAGCAGGATAAGCTCTACTGTGGCGATGGAAACATGACAGATGACGTTATTCGTCTTCGTGAAGAAGTTTCAGAGCAGATCAAGAGACTTAAAGAGATGAAAGTTATGGCTCAGTCATACGGATACGATATTTCTAAGCCAGCTACAAACGCTAAGGAAGCATTCCAGTGGTTATACTTCGGATACCTCGCAGCTATCAAGACACAGAACGGCGCTGCTATGTCAGTTGGTCGTATCTCTACATTCCTTGATATCTATGTTGAGAGAGATCTTCAGAAGGGTGTTATTACAGAGAAGGAAGCACAGGAACTTGTTGACCACTTCGTAATGAAGTTACGTATGGTTAAGTTCGCTCGTATTAAGTCATACAACGAACTCTTCTCAGGTGACCCAGTATGGGCTACACTTGATATGGCTGGTATCGGTGTTGATGGACGTTCAATGGTTACAAAGAACGACTTCCGTTTCTTACATACACTTGAGAACATGGGACCTGCACCAGAACCTAACTTAACAGTATTCTGGAGCCCAGATCTTCAGGATGGTTTCAAGAAGTATGCTGCTAAGATTTCAGTTACAACATCTTCTATCCAGTATGAGAACGATGATGTTATGAAGCCAATTTGGGGTGATGACTACGCTATCTGCTGTTGTGTATCTGCAACACAGACAGGTAAGGAGATGCAGTTCTTCGGAGCTAGAGCTAACCTTGCTAAGGCACTTCTTTACGCTATCAACGGTGGTAAAGATGAGAACCCTAAGTTTGCTGATAAAGAAACAGGTGAACCACTTCAGGTTGCTCCAGAATGGGCTCCTATCACAGATGAGTACCTTGATTATGATAAGGTAATCGCTAAGTATAAGGTTGCACTTGATTGGTTAGCAGGACTTTATGTAAATATCCTCAACCTTATCCACTACATGCATGATAAGTATTACTATGAATCAGCTGAATTAGCTCTTATCGATACAGACCTTCGTCGTACATTTGCTACAGGTATCGCAGGTTTCTCACACGTTATCGATTCACTTTCAGCTATTAAGTATGCAAAGGTTAAAGTAATCAGAAACGAGAAGACAGGCCTTGCTGAGCACTTCGAAATCGAAGGCGAC
>JAEEGJ010010717.1_pt1 | contig 23699 bp, 17 predicted proteins | sample 8958761 | NCBI WGS metagenome assembly JAEEGJ01 (sample SAMN16246546, study PRJNA631951) | gut metagenome | biome: gut microbiome; feature: rumen; material: RS-attached | host: Bos | place: Iran: Karaj | collected 2018-10 | reverse complement strand
GCAACTGGTATATGAATGATGGTACTGGCGAGGTTTATATCTATGGTACACTCGACAAGAGCGGTGCCGAGAAGAATTTCGAGAGTCTGGGCATCGAGGTGGGCGACGAAGTAACCGTTGAGGGTCCCAAGACCACTTACAACGGTACTGTTGAGCTTGTGAATGTCAGCGTTGTCAAGATCAACAAGTCACTCATCAAGGTCGACTCTCTGACCATTAATGGTGCTGTCGCAAAAGAACTGCCTCTCGGAGGTGGTGATATCGTGGCTAACCTGACCTGCAAGGGTACAGGTGTGGCTGTGGAGATTCCTGCTGAGGCTCAGAGCTGGTTGGGTGTTGTTAACTCTACCGTAGGTGCAAATCCTACTGTCACCTTCCATGCTGCTCCGAATGCGGGTGGTGAGCGTAGCACAACCGTTATCTTCAAGACCACCGATGGTAAGAAGGAGTACTCTGCCGAGGCTACTATCACACAGGAAGGTGCCATCGTCGATGTTTCTGTGACTGACTTCCTCGCTGCTTCTACAGGCGACGCTCTATATCGCATCCAGGGTGTCATCACCAAGATCGACAATCCCACCTATGGCAATATCCACATCAGTGACTACTCAGGCGAGGTTTATGTCTATGGTATCGGTGAGAAGGGTGCCTTCGAGGGCAGCGGCCTGGTAGTAGGTGATGTTGTGACTCTCGTCGGCAAACGCGGAGAGTACAAGGGTACACCCCAGATGACGAATGCACAGACTGAAAGTTACATCAAGGTTCACCCCGTCACGATCGCCGAGTTCCTGACGATGGAAGACAGCAAGGACACCTACTACATGGTATCTGGAACCGTCGATGAGATTGCCAACGATACTTATGGCAACATCTACATCAACGATGGCACGAACCGTCTGTACATCTACGGCTGCTATCCCGGATGGGGTGCCAAGGGCGATGCCCGTAAGGGTGCCGTTGCGAAGTTTGGCATCGCAGTAGGTGACAAGCTCACCGTCATTGGTCCGAAGTCTACCCATAATGATGCACCTCAGGTGAACAACGGTGTATTCTACTCTCTCGTGAAAGCTAATTAATCAGATATTAGAATTATCCAACGGGTACACGTGCATATCATTCTGCCACGTGTACCCGTTTTTCAGAATAAGATGAAGCGTTTTCTCCTTTCTCTGGTATCGACCTTTTATCTGCTAGTTATCAGTGCGCAGGTTTTTGCCGAAGTAGCAGCCTACTATCAGCCTGCTGATGGTAAGAAGGGCGCAGAACTGAAGACGGCCCTGTTCCAGATTATCAGTCCCCACACAATGCAGTCCTACACCCCAGGTGTGTGGAATGCCATTAACTCTTACGATATCCGTGAGGACGGCAAGATCTGGGAGATCTATTCCGCCATCTCCAATTTCACCCCTGTCGTTGACCAGGACAAGGGTCAGGAGTGTGATGAAGGTGTAAAGTATAATCGCGAGCACGCCCTGCCAAAGAGCTGGTTCAATGAGGATAAGTCGGACAAGGATTATCCCATGTATACAGACCTTCACCACCTGTTCCCCACTGACCGTAATGTCAACGAAATTCGTTCCAATTATCCTTACGGTGAGGTGGGAGAGGTGTCAAAGCAGTCCAAGGAGGGTTTCTCCAAGCTGGGCACCTGCGTTGACAGTATAGGTTATACCGTGGCAAATCGTCCAGGCGTTGTCTTCGAACCCAACGACCTGTATAAGGGCGACCTTGCACGGGCCTATTTCTATATGGCAACATGCTATGAGGCCTATAAGAACGGCTTTGGCAAGGATCGCAGTCTGAAAGACTGGAGCAGCCCGATGCTTTCCGGCAATGTCTATCCTTTCTTCACCGACTGGGCATTGAAGATGCTCCTGCGCTGGGCTGCCAACGATCCCGTCAGCGAGAAGGAAACCAATCGCAACAACGCCATCTTCGCTATTCAGAAGAACCGCAATCCCTTCGTGGATTATCCAGGTCTAGAACAGTATATCTGGGGCAACATGACAGATGTGGCATTCAGTAGCGACAACTATCAGCCTGTATCCACAGGCATCTCATCGCCTCACAAGCATATCTTCCACGATACAGACGATACGCTCTACAACCTGCAAGGTCAGCGCGTCAATGCCAAGTCACCCAGGAAAGGCATTTATATCCGCAAAGGCAGAAAGGTCATCAAATGATGATCTTTCTTTTTTATATGGAGCGCGGGTACGCATTTTTTTCTGTTTTTTTTGCTATTACAAAATATAATGTGTACCTTTGCACCAAATTAGAAAACTTTCAATAACTGGTTATGATGAAAAAAAGATTGTTCATGATGGTTGTATCGCTTCTGACATGTACAGTGGCAGCCATCGCTCAGGTAACAACATCAGGTATCAATGGTATTGTAACGACTGGCGACGAGGAAGCCATCGGCGCTACGATTACCGCCAAGCACATTCCCTCGGGATCAGTCTACCGTGCCGTGACAAACATTGACGGACGCTATACCATTACGGGTATGCGCGCTGGTGGTCCATACGAGGTAGAAGTATCTTATATCGGCTATCAGACGACAAAGTTCACGGATATACAATTGGCACTGGGCCAGAACACCGTACTCGACGCGAAGCTGTCTGAGGAAGGTGAACTGTTGCAGGAGGTCGTCGTTGTGGCAGCCGCACGTAACGGCATGCGCTCTGACCGCTCAGGTGCTGTGACCAACCTGAATGCCAATCAGATGGCAGCTATCCCTACCATAGGCCGTTCGATGACCGATCTTATGAAGATGACCCCGCAGAGTAGTTCTGCCAGTGGTATGGCTATTGGTGGTGGTAACTACCGTCAGTCGAGTGTCACCATCGACGGTGCCTCGTTCAACAACTCCTTCGGCTTAGGCGCCTCTCCCCTGCCTGGTGGCGGTACGCCTATCTCACTCGACGCCTTGGATCAGATGACGGTTTCTATTACCCCTTACGACGTCCGTCAGAGCGGATTTACGGGTGGTGGCATCAATGCCGTCACGAAGAGTGGTACCAACCAGTTCAAGGGCTCTGCCTATACCTATCTGACGAGTACTTCGCTGAAGGGTGCACGCGTGGCCACGACGACACTGCCCGTTGACGACGGCCACAGCAACACCTACGGACTTACCCTCGGTGGCCCGATCGTCAAGGACAAGCTGTTCTTCTTCATCAACGGTGAGATTGAAGACAATGTCACCACTGGTCCTGCAGCCCGTGCCGGCGATGGTTCCACGCCTTATACCAACACCAACCACCGTCCGCAGCTTGAGGAACTCGAGAGCCTGTCATCCTATCTGCAGAACAACTACGGACTGACCACAGGTCCTTGGCAGGGCTATAACGTGAAGACACCTGCTTACCGTATCCTCGCCCGTCTCGACTGGAACATCAACGAGAACCACAAGTTTAATGTCCGTCTGACAAAGTCAAACCGCAAGAGCTCCAGCCCTGCTTCAGCTTCACGTTCCATCGGTAGCAATCAGGCCACAAAGATCTACGGTGGTAACCAGAACACCTACGGCAGCAATACCAATTACGGTATGTCGGCACTCTCCAGCCGTTACTATGCAGAGTATCGCTTCACCTCAATTGCAGCCGAGTTGAACAGTAAGTTCGGAAAAGTACAGAACACCCTGCGTGGCACCTATTCTTTCCAGGATCAGCCACGTTCAACAGAATATGGCGATGCAGCACCTGTTGTCGAGATCGTCATGAACGACGGTCAGGATCACTACCCCACTTGGGCGCTCACAGGCGATGTCTTCACCTACGGCAACCTCGCTCAGACGAAGAATACGGTGATCACCGATGAAGTGAACATCACACTGGGCAAGCACAACCTTTTTGCAGGTCTCCAGTTCGAGCACAATTACGCCGCCAACGGTTATGCACAGGCAGCAGCAGGCTACTATGCCTTCGAGGCCTCGCCCGAGGAAGTGGCAACAGGCAACTGGGGAGCTGTCTTCGGACGTGCACCACGTGTATTCGGTATCACCTATGGCAACAACGAAGGTCACTCGATGTTCACCTCGAAGATGAATACCAACCAGTGGTCACTCTATCTGCAGGATAATATCAGTTGGAGCGAACGCTTCCGCATGTCACTGGGCGTGCGCTTCGAGCTGCCCTCCTACCCCAGCCTTGAGAACAATTTCAACGAGGAATATTATAAGATCGACTTCGGAGGTCGCCATTTCCGTACAGACAACGTGCCCAATGCCAGTGTCAGCTTCTCACCACGTGTAGGCTTCAACTGGGATATCACGGGCAATCGTAACCTTATTCTCCGTGGAGGTACAGGTCTCTTCGTAGGTCGTATGCCGTTTGTATGGCTCGTGTCAGCAGTCGGAAATTCCGGTATGGGTCAGACCTCTTATGTCGTCAATGGCGAAAAGGCTGCAAACCTGCGCTTCACCACCAGTCAGGATGAGATGCTCAAACAGATCAATGCCACCAGCCAGACCACCGTTCCTGGAAGCCCGACGATTCTGAGCGAGGATCTCCGTATGCCGAAGACGTGGAAGGCTTCTCTGGCCGTTGATGCCAAGTTGCCTGGCGACATCGACTTCACCCTCGAGGGTATCTTCAACAAGGATCTGAATCCCGTTGTCGTATCCAATGCCGATATCTACTGGGATGGTTCCTCAACTGTAGACCTTGGTCATGGCGACGTACGTCACAAGATGTCTTATTACGATGCCAACCACTCGGCCTATTTGCTCGAGAATGCAGGTTCCAAGGCTTACTACTGGTCAGTCAGCGCCCAGCTGCGCAAGTCGTTCGACTTCGGTCTCGACCTCTCTGCCAGCTATACCTTCTCGAAGGCCAAGAGCTATACTGAGGGGATCGGTGATCAGGTATCTTCAGCCTATAACAACTATCGTAACTCCATCAATGCCGTCAACGACAACGAGCTCGGCTATGCCACCTACGTGGCCCCTAACCGTCTGCTCCTCTCTGCCAGCTACACGCTGAAAGAGTCGAAGTACACCACCTCGCGTTTCAGCCTTGTCTATGATGGTTATCAGTATGGTTACCTCGGCAGCTACGCCTACAGCCGCTACAGCTATATCTTCAGCAGCAATGTCAACAGCGATCCCTCAGCACCTGGCAACCTCATCTATGTGCCTGCATCGCGCGAGGAGCTCAACAGCTGGGACTTTGCCGAGAGCAGCTACGGCGATGCCAAGAGCCCGTCTGTTTATACAGCCGATATGCAGCGCGACGACTTCTGGGCTTATATCAATCAGGACAACTACCTGAAGAACCGCAAGGGTCAGTATGCAGAGCGTGGCGGCGCCAAGATGCCTTGGCATCATCAGCTCGACTTCAAGTACCTGCGCGACATGTCGCTTGAGATCGGAAAGACCAGGCACGCCCTCCAGTTGGGTATCGACATCGAGAACCTCCCCAACTTCCTCTGCAAGGACTGGGGACTCTTCAAGCAGGTTACAGGCAACGCCCTGTTGTCATACAACAAAGGCAAATACACCTACAACACAGTTGACAACGCCCGTCACCTCGAAACCTCTCAGAATTATCTGAGCACAGCCTCCACCTACAGGATTATGTTCACCATCAGATATCTATTCAATTAAATACTGACAATCCCCCGCTCACACACCGAGCGGGGGATTTTTTTATTTTTCCATCGGCCCTAAGAGTTCTGTAGCCCACACACCCTTCCACTTTGCGCTCCAACGCTCCAACGCTCCAACGCTCCAACGCTCCATTTGGTGTTTTTCTACGTTCGCCGCTTCAAGTTGAATACTATATTTTTATATAATATTTAATAGAATTTATATATAATATAGGTATAATATAGTCTATATATTATATAGATATAATATAATTTATAATATAATTTATATATATTATAATATATATAAATTTAATAATATACTATTATGACCAAACAATGCAGCATCAGAATTCGCAAATGGAGCGTTGGAGCGTTGGAGCGTGGAGCGCACTGCTGATCGACAATCGTTGGGAAGCGAATTGGCAGTCGTTGGGAAGCGGATCGGCGATCGTAGCCGACTAAGCGAAAAATGAAAGAACGAAAAACAATAGAGAGACACCCCATCGGATGCCTCTCCATTGTTTTTGCAACTTGGGGCCTGGCCCCAGAGGATAGTTATGTTACAGACGGATGAGGGTAGAGCCGAGCTTGCCGAGCTGTACGGCATAGACGCCCTTCTGGAGCCCTGTGAGGCTGACGCTGCCAGCCTGGACGGTGGTCTGGCGAACGATACCACCTGACAGGTTGTAAAGCGTAACGGCAGTGCCGTCTTCTGCTCCCTCTGCAATCAACTGACCGTTCTCAACGCGGAAGGTGATGTTATCCGGCTGTTTCTGGCTGAGTCCCTGAATGCCGGTGCTGAGATCGAGCACATAGAGCAATCCCTTGTAGGCATTGATCTTGCCAGCTCCGAAGCGGTGAGGCGCAGCCTTGGTGAATTCATCAGTGTCGCAACTGTGATTGAAGATGTCCTTAATATCGGCATTGGTAAGGGTCTTGCCCTTGTCGGCGGCTGCCTGTACCCAGAGGGCCACGATGCCGGCGGCAGTAGGCGTAGACATCGACGTGCCATCAGACAAGCCCCAGTAGTATGGCCAATCTCCACTCTGCCCTTTGAACTGGTCATGGAAATTCCCCTCGGCAGAAATTTCTTCTTTTTTTAATTCAGAAGATAGCATCATCGAGTTGATGGCAGCGCTGATTCTTACTCCTGGCGTACAAGCATCTGGGAACTTATGCCCTGCATAGTCGACACCCCAACTGGAGAAATATGCAATATCGCCAACTACATCTTTGCTTGTCTTGACGTCTTTATTTTCATTGAGGTCGATATACTTGTTGTTGGCTGCCCAAGCTCCGATAGATACCGCATCTCCCGTCGTGCCATAGTCTCCCATTGATATGGTGGCAGAACCCTCTGTATAGCCTTCGGCCTTGATATATCCAGGATCTTGGCCATCAGACCACGAGAACAGCTCGCAGCTCTCATCAGGTGTGTAGTGCAGGACAAAGCGATAGGAGCTTTTCTTCATGTCTTTCTTGTCAGTCACCAAGGCTCCTTCTACATAAATGCGGTTGTTGCCCTTGCTATCCTTGCCTGTACCAGAGGCCAGTTGAATCCAAACCGTTCCATCAAAATAGGGCTGCAGATCGTCACAAAGTTTCTTTGCCGCAGCACTCTCCTTACCAGACAATTCCGCCTGGTTTAAAGCGAAGTTAATTTTATCTGATGACGAGAGGGGGTCTGAGAGGTAAACTTCTTTCTGCTGCTCCACGTCATAGACACCTAACCTCAAGGTGACAGGCTTCTGGGTTACGAAGAAACTAAATGATTCTGCTGCGTTTTTTGTGCTTTTCATCATCAGTTTCAGTGTCTCACCGCCTTTCAAAGTCTTATGGACATGAATGGAGTCACCCCCCTCGTTACTGGCGCAGACGATGGCAATGTTACCCTCCTGACAGAAGTTCTTTACGGCCTGGGCAACTGCACTCGTACCGTCGTGGAAGCCATTATGAGAGTTCTGGCTCCAGCTGAGCACGACTGGCTTCTTCTGGGCCTTGGCATATTCAGAGATATACTTTAATGCGAGTGATTGAGACAGACTGTGCGCAGCATCCTCGCCGTATTTTTGATTCATGATACTGTCGGCTTCTACATTTAGCAGGATGAGGTCGGCCTTGGGAGCCATGCCGCCGAGGGGCTTGCCTGTAAGGCCGGTCACACTTGCTATATGGCTGCCAGCAGCGCAGGATGCGCAGTGGGTACCGTGCACACCTTCTTCCATTAGCAGCAGCGTGTCGAGGATCATTTCCGATTTGTCGAAGAGCGACCCATCTACCTCCTTGCCGTCGAGAGTGGCCTTATTGCTGCCTTTGACAGTCGCGCCAGGATAATAGACGGACTTGATGCGAAGGTTGTTGTTTTCATCCTTGAATGCGGGGTGGGTGAAATCATAGCCTCTGTCAATCAAGGCAATGATGACACCCTCGCCCGTATAGGCCTGTGGCAGGTTGGCACCGCTGCCGTCGAGCACCTCGTCGACATGCGAGACAGCACGGGAGTGATCGGTACGATTTGTCGGCTTTGACATTCTCTCCACAAGGTCTACACCCTCTACGGCAGCCACCTGCTCGAGGATGTCGCCCGTGAGGGCTACGGTCATCTGGTTGCCCAGCGTTACTTTCACTTCTGCTCCCAGAGCCTCTATGCGGCTGGCCACATCGGAGGGCTGTGCGCCTGGCTTCAGTCGCAAGGTCACGATGGTCTGCTTGGCAGCCTCTGCACTACGGGTCTTCGCAGCAGTCTTGTAACTCTCAAGATAGGCGTTCACCTCTGGCGAAAGGTTCGACTGTGCCTGTGCGCTCATGAAAACACAGACGGTAAAAATAGTAGTAAAGATTTTCCTCATTTTGATGAATTTTGAATGTTTAAACTATCTTCCTCCCGAAGTCATCGGGGAAGTAACAAGTGCAAAGTTATGAAAATAAATCCAAACGTCGCAACAGTTTGGGCGAAAAAAATTCTTAATTTACAATTTTTTATCGTATCTTTGCGCCCAAATTTGCAAAACAAACATAAATTATGGCACAAGAAGATGTTTTTAAGAAGATCGTAAGCCACTGCAAGGAGTATGGTTTCGTGTTTCCCTCAAGTGAGATTTACGATGGTTTAGGCGCCGTTTACGACTATGGTCAGAACGGCGTAGAGTTGAAGAACAATATTAAGCAGTACTGGTGGAAGGCCATGACGATGCTGCACGAGAATATCGTGGGTATCGACTCGGCTATCTTCATGCACCCCACGATATGGAAGGCATCAGGTCACGTGGACGCATTCAACGATCCCCTGATCGACAACCGCGACTCGAAGAAGCGCTATCGTGCTGACGTGCTGATCGAAGATCAGATTGCCAAGTACGACGAGAAGATCCAGAAGGAAGTGGAGAAGGCTCGCAAGCGCTTCGGCGACAGCTTCGATGAGGCGAAGTATTTAGAGACTTCGGAGCGTGTGAAGGAGACGAAGGAGAAGCGTGACGCCCTCCATGCCCGTTATGCTGCTGCCATGCAGGGCCCGGATCTCGACGAACTGAAGCAGATTATTCTCGACGAGGAGATCGTATGCCCCATCAGCGGAACCAGGAACTGGACGGATGTGCGTCAGTTCAACCTGATGTTCTCTACGGAGATGGGTGCCTCGGCTGATGCTTCGATGAAGATCTACCTGCGTCCTGAGACGGCTCAGGGTATCTTCGTGAACTACCTGAACGTGCAGAAGACGGGCCGCATGAAGATTCCCTTCGGCATCGCCCAGATTGGTAAGGCTTTCCGTAACGAGATCGTTGCCCGTCAGTTCATCTTCCGTATGAGGGAGTTTGAGCAGATGGAGATGCAGTTCTTCGTACAGCCCGGCACGGAACTGGAGTGGTTCCCGAAGTGGAAGGAGACACGTATGAAGTGGCACCAGGCTCTGGGCTTTGGCGCTGAGAACTATCGTTTCCACGACCACGACAAGCTGGCCCACTATGCCAACGCTGCTACCGACATCGAGTTTAAGATGCCGTTCGGCTTCAAGGAGGTGGAGGGTATCCACAGCCGCACGAACTTCGACCTGTCGCAGCATGAGAAATACTCTGGCAAGAGCATCAAGTACTTCGATCCTCAGACCAACGAAAGCTATACCCCGTATGTTATCGAGACCTCCATCGGTGTCGACCGTATGTTCCTGAGCATCATGTGCCACGCTTACGAGGAGGAGAAGCTGGAGAACGGCGAGACCCGCGTGGTCTTGAAGTTGCCCGCAGCGCTGGCTCCCGTGAAGTGCGCTGTGATGCCGCTGGTGAAGAAGGATGGTCTGCCCGAGAAGGCCCGCGAGATCATCGACAGCCTGAAGTTCCACTTCAACTGCCAGTACGACGAGAAGGATTCTATCGGCAAGCGCTATCGTCGTCAGGACGCTATTGGTACACCGTATTGCGTCACCGTCGACCACGATACACTGAACGATGGTTGCGTCACCCTCCGTTTCCGCGACACGATGGAGCAGGAGCGTGTGAAGATCAGCGAACTGAACAGCATCATCGAAGACAAGGTGAGCATCGCAAGTCTGCTTAAAAAGCTTCAGTAATGAACAAGCTATTGTCATCTATCTTCACCTGTATCCTTCTATCATCCTCTGTCTCCTTGCTTTCTTGCAGCGAGGAGAATACCGAGGAAGATGAGTTTGCCAACTGGCAGGAACGTAACGAAGGAACTACCGACCGCTGGGCCGTTCAGGCCAATAACGGCAATTTCCAGAAGATCCTGTCATATTCGAAGGACGCATCGACTACGGGACTGACGAACAGCGACTATGTCTATTACGAGGTGCTGGAGAAGGGCGAAGGCACGGGGAGCCCGATCTTTACGGATTCTGTCCGTTTTGCCTATCGCGGCCGTCTCATCCCGACGACGAACTATAGTGAAGGTTATGTGTTCGATCAGACATACCTCGGTGATTTCGACTGGAAGACGGTTAGCATGCATGAATCGGTGACTTCCGGTTTGGTGACGGGTATGACTACCGCTTTGATGAACATGCATCCGGGAGACCGTTGGCGCGTTTACCTCCCCTATCAGCAGGGCTATGGCACTACGTCGCAGACCACGATACCTGCTTATAGCAACCTGATCTTCGATATTGCTCTGCAGTCGTTCTGGCACCCGGGTGAACAAGCGGGAAAGTTTAAAAGTCGATAGATTTTGCACAAATAATAAGCCGAAAGTTTTGAACTTTCGGTTTTTTTGTGTATTTTTGCCCCATAAAAACCGACGACTATGCAAAAGTATGCTGACTATATCCGGCGGATAGAGATCGACTCGCTCTGGAGCGGGAAGAAACACGTGGTGTGGGAACTGAACCGGCAGGTGAATATCCTGAGCGGTATCAATGGTGTGGGCAAGAGCACTATCCTCAACAAGGTCATCAAGAGTGTGAACACCAACGGCGACATCATCAACCACCTGTTGAAGGGGGTTCATATCGATGTGGAGCCTGCCGATGCCACACATATCCGCTTCGACATCATCCGTTCGCTCGACTCTCCGATGCTCGACAATGAGACGCTGAACATGGTGGATAGCCGTATCCGCTCGGCGCTCGACTTCCAGATCTTCCATCTCCAGCGGAAGTATCTCGACTATCAGGTAAACATCGGCAACCGTATCATCGAGCAGTTGCAACAGGGTCATGCCGATGCCGCCCAACAGCTATCTGAGAAGAAGAGTCGCTTCCAGGATATCGTCGACGACCTCTTTACGGAAACAGGCAAGACGATCGTGCGGACGGAGAACGAGATCCGTTTCTCGCAGATTGGCGAGACGCTGGTGCCCTATCAGCTATCGAGTGGAGAGAAGCAGATTCTGGCTATCCTGCTCACCGTGCTGGTGGAGGATAACCAGCCCTATGTACTCTTTATGGATGAGCCAGAGGTGTCGCTCCATATCGAGTGGCAGAAGCGGCTCATCGACCTCTGCCTGGAACTGAATCCGAACGTACAGATCATCCTGACCACGCACTCGCCGGCTGTTGTCATGAACGGCTGGGTGGATGCCGTCACGGAGGTGAGTGATATCACGATGTAAGGAGACAAGGAGACAGGGAGACAAGGAGTTCAAGACGTATGTTATGTCCAACAGACTGAAGGATAATTTGAATAGCAGGTACTTCGAGGCGGCGAATGCGCTCACGTCGAAGAAGGCCCGCCATAGGATTGTTGCCTATGTCGAAAGCTATGATGATATCTACTTTTGGCGAACGGTCCTCTCTGAGTTTGAGGACGACAAGCGCTACTTCGAGGTCATGCTGCCGTCGAAGAAGAGTCTCACCCGTGGGAAGAAATCGGTGCTGATGAACTTTATCCAGGGGGAACCATTAGGTAAGGACATGATTGCCTGTGTCGATGCCGATTATGACTATCTGTTGCAAGGCACGACGCATTCGTCGCAGCAGGTACTCAATAGTCCGTATGTGTTCCATACCTATGTCTATGCCATTGAGAACTACCAGTGCTATGCCCCTTCGCTCCATAATGTCTGTGTCTCTGTAACGCTCAACGACCATCGTATCTTTGACTTCCGCGAGTACTTCCGTCTGTTCTCCGAGGCCATCTTCCCGCTGTTCGTCTGGTCTGTCATGGTCTATCGTAATGGTAACTATCCGAAGTTCACCATCACCGATTTCAATCGCATTGCCGATCCCGGAGGCTTCAACGTGATAAAGCCTGGGCCGTCGATAGAGAACGTGAGGCGGAAGGTTCATACGAAGATTAGCGAACTGCAACGCCTTTTCCCGGATGCCAAGGAGGAGTATCTGGCTACGAAGGACAGTGTCAAGGCCTTAGGCGTCACGCCGCAGACCACCTATTTATATATACAGGGCCACCATCTGTTCGACACTATTGTGTCGCCGATTCTCTCGAAGGTGTGCAACTTGCTCCGCCAGGAGCGGCAGACGGAAATCAGTCGTGCCAAGGCGCATCAGACACAGAAGCACAACGAGATGACCTGCTACGAGAATTCGTTGCAGGACATCAAGGTGATGCTCAAGAAGAACAGTGGCTATATGGCCTCAGAGCAGTTCCGACGCATACAGGAAGATGTCCGGAATTACTTGGAGAAGGCCTAAACGTAAGTCTCCAGGAACTTGACGGCCCCCTCAACCTTTACTTCCTTCGTGGTGGCAGGCAACAGGACGGTGTCTCCCATACGGAGCGGCTGTTCCTCACCATCGCAGATGATCTTCCCCTCTCCCTTGACGGCAATGAGGATGACAAACGAGTCGAGCTCGGAGTAGTCGAGCGTCATCGGCTCCGTCAGGTCATAGACAGCTGTGGTGAAGTATGGACAGCTCACTACCTGTACGCCCTCATTCTGCTTGGGCTCGTAAACGGTACGATAGTCGGGTAGCACGTTGTAGTCGATGCTCTCGGCAGCCTCTTTGGTGTGCAGCTCACGATAGTTACCGTCCTTATCCTTACGCTTGAAGTCGTAGATGCGGTAGGTAACGTCTGATGTTTGCTGGATCTCTGCCACAAAGCAGCCTGCTCCAATGGCATGGATACGACCTGCCGGGATGAAGAACACGTCGCCCTCATGCACTTCGTAACGGGCCAGGGCGTCGGTGATGGTGTCGTTCTCCACCATCTCCTTATATTCCTCAGGCGTGATCTTCTGCTTCAGACCATTATATAAAGAAGGCGTCTCCTTGTCTCCCAGACAGTACCACATCTCCGTCTTGCCGCGTGGCTTGCCTTGACGGTGGGCAATCTCGTCGTTGGGGTGTACTTGTATCGAGAGGTCTTTCTGGGCATCGATGAACTTGATGAGCAACGGGAACTCATCACCAAAGCGCAGGTAGTTCTCTTCGCCTACGAGCCGTCCTTTCTGCTCGCGCACCAGTTCGTTGAGGCTCTTGCCTTTATCTGGTCCGTTGGCCACGATGGTCTCGTTGCCGCTGACACCGGAGATTTCCCAACTCTCGCCGACATGGTCTGTCGTGACGTCTAAATGTTTGAAGGGGACGATCCTGTCGCCTCCCCAAAGTGTTTGTTTTAATAATGGCTCAAATTTGTACATGGTTGTGTAGTAGTTTAACCTTTCTATTTTCTTACCTTTTTACTTTTTTACCTTTTTACCTTCATCAGTTTTCCTTCCAGAAACTCCTCGTAAACAGCACCAGCACCGTCATAATCTCCAGACGTCCCATCAGCATGAGCAACGAGAGCACCCATTTCACATATTCTGGCATACCCGACCATGTGATGTTTGCACCGATGTCGGTGGCAAGCGACGGACCGATATTGCTCACGCAACTCAGGGCGATGACGATGCTGTTGATCATGTCGACACCCGAAAGGAGCATGATGGCAGCGGTGACGAGGATCATCAGCATGAAGAGCGTGAAGAAAGCAAACAGCGACACCATCCTGGCCTGCGGCACACTCTGACCGTTGATCTTCACGGGCAGCACGGCGTTGGGGTGGAGGATCTGACGGAAATTGTTACGGAGCGACTTCAGCGTCATCACCGCACGGATACACTTGAAACCACCGCTGGTGCTGCCGGCACAGGCACCGACGAACATGACGGCGCCCAGGACGATCCATGTGATATGAGGCCACTGTGCCACGTCGTCGCTGAAGATGCCGGTGGTGGTCATGAACGACACCACCTGGAACAGACTGCTGCGGATGGCGGGCTCCAGCTCGTAGCCTAACTGGAAATAGAGCACGGTGGCGATGCCGGCTGCCGACAGCAGCAGGACGCTGATATAGAACTTGAACTCAGAGTTGCGGAACAGACCAGCAAACTTTGCCTTGAAGATCGAGGCATAGAGCAGTGTGAAGTTGATGCCCGCCAGGAACTGGAAGATGATGGCGATATAGTCGATGGCAGGGTCGCGGAAGAAAGCCAGCGAGTCGTTGTGGATAGAGAATCCACCTGTGGCGGTGGTCGTCATCGAGTAGTTCGTCGCATCGAACCAGTCCATGCCAGCCAGCCAGAAAGCAACGCCGCAGCCTATCGTCAGCAGCAGATAGATAGACCAGATCCACTTCGCCGTGGTCGTCAGTCTCGGGTGCATCTTTGCCTTCACAGGGCCCGTCGCCTCGGCAGCGAACACCTTCACACTTCCTCCCACCAGCGACGGTAGGATGGCAATGGTGAAGAACACGATTCCCAAACCGCCGATCCATTGCATCAGCGAACGCCAGAACAGAATGCCGTGGGGCAATACCTCTACGTCGTCGATGATCGAGGCGCCCGTTGTGGTGAAGCCCGACATCGTCTCGAAGTAGGCGTCAGTAAGATTGGTGATGCTGCCATGGATGAGGAAGGGGAACATACCGAAGACGGAGAAGATGGCCCAGACGGCTGTCACCAGCAGGTAGGCATCCTTACGGCTCAGGGCGTTCTCGGCGTTCCGACCCCATAGCAGGAAGAAGAATCCGCTTCCGAAGGTAATCAGCAACGACATCAGGAAGGCAATCTGGTCATCTTCATGGAAATAGATAGCCATGGCTGCACACCAGGTCATGAAGAAGGCCTCGATGAACAGCAGCGAGCCGATGATCTTGCTGATGATGCGGAAGTTAATCATATGCTAAAAGAGCGATGACTTCTTGAAGAATTTCTCTATCTGGTTGATGTTCTGCTCATGACAGAAAACCATGACGCAGTCGCCTGCCTTGATCTGTGAGTTACCGTTGACGAGCATACCCGTTCCGTTGCGCACGAGTCCGCCGATGGTGGCGCCGAAAGGCAAACCCAGGTCTTTCACGGGCCGCTTTGTTACCTTCGAACCCTCGGCGGCAGTGAACTCCGCCACGTCGGCATCAACGAGCATCAACGACCTGAGGTTGTCGACATCGGCATCGAGCATCATCTGGAAGATGTGACTGGCGGCAATGGTCTTCTTGTTGATAATCGTGCCGATATCCAGCCCCTCGGCCATACTCACGTAGTCGAGGTTCTCAACCATTGCAACGGTCTTGCGCACACCGAGCTTCTTCGCCGTCAAACAGGCGAGGATGTTCGTCTCGGCATTACCCGTCAGGGCCACAAAGGCCTGGGTGTGACGGATGCCTTCTTCCTCAAGCAGTCCGAGGTCACGGCCGTCACCGTGGATCACCATCGCATCCTCACGCTCGAAGAGCTCGTTCAGCTTCTCACAGCGCTGGGCGTCCTTCTCGATAATCTTCAGGTTCATGTATTTCGGTATGGTGAGGGCAGCGCGGACGGCCGTCTTGCCACCACCCATGATAATCACGTTCTTTACGTCGGCATAGTGCTCCTTGCCTACGATCTTACGGACATAGGGGATGTATTCCTTGGTGGTCATGAAGTAGACGAGGTCGTTGACGTGCAACTCGTCGAGACCACCGGGGATCAGTGTATCTCCGTCGCGTTTGATGGCTACGATATGATAGGGATCGTCAGGACCGCAGAGGTCTTTCAGTGGCTGGTTCAGGATCTCCGCCGTTTCACGGATCTTGATGCCCAACAGGATGAGGGCACCGCCATGGACATCCCACCGCTGGCGCACCCACGACAGCTTCAGACTGTTCGTGATGTCTGTAGCCACCAGCACCTCAGGGTAGATAAGTGAGTCGATGCCTATATTCTTGAAGAAGGGCTGCAACTCTTGCGACAGGTATTCATAGTTGTCGATGCGAGCCACGGTTTTCTTCGCACCCAAGGCATGGGCGAGGATACAGGCATTCATATTGACGCTCTCTTCAGGCGTCACACCGACGAAGAGGTCTGCATGCTGAGCGCCGGCTTCCTTCAAGGCTTTGATACTGGTGGGTGATGCCTGATAGGTCATCACGTCATATTCGCTGAGCGCACTCAGGCGCTCCTCATCGTCATCGATGAGCACACAGTCCTGATGGCCTCGCGACAACAGCTTCGACAAGTGAGTTCCTACGGCACCTGCACCGACAATGACAATCTTCATAGACGAATGGCTTTGGCAATGGATTCGGGGTCAAGCCCGACAATCTTGTTCAACTCGCACACCTTGCCGTGTTCTACAAACTCATCTGGCAAGCCTAAGCGGATCACCTCGGGATGGTAGCCGTGGTCGTTCATCCATTCCAGCACGGCAGAGCCCAGACCGCCCACCTTCACACCGTTCTCCACCGTGACGATGCGTTTGAACTTTCGACCTACCTCCTCGAGGATAGTCTCGTCGATAGGCTTGAGGAATCGCATGTCATAGTGGGCGACGGATATGTCGGATAATCCGGCGATGGCCTCTGTGACATTGTTGCCGATGGGACCGATGGAGAGCACCGCCACATCTGTGCCGTCTTTCAGCTTCCGGCCTGTGCCCACCTTGACCTCTTCCAACGGACAGCGCCAGTCCTGCAGCACACCGCCACCACGGGGGTAACGGATCACAAACGGTCCCTTGTTGGGCAACTGGGCCGTATACATCAGCCTTCGCAACTCGTGCTCGTCCATGGGCGACGAGATGGTGAGGTTCGGAATCGGCCTCAGGGCTGCCAGATCGAAAGCACCATGGTGTGTGGGACCGTCTTCTCCAACCAGTCCGGCACGGTCGAAACAGAACACGACGTTCAGATTCAATAGTGCTACATCGTGGATGATATTGTCAAAAGCCCTTTGGGCAAAGGCACTGTAGATATTACAGAAGGGCATCAGTCCGTCCTTTGCCATACCACCTGAGAAGGTAACGGCATGGCCCTCGGCGATACCCACATCGAATGTGCGCTCGGGCATCTCCTTCATCATGATGTTCATCGAACAGCCGGAAGGCATGGCGGGCGTCACACCCACGATCTTCGGATTCTGCTTGGCCAGTTCCAAAAGGGTATGACCAAACACATCCTGATATTTCTGAGGTTTGTTGGGGTCGTTGTCCACGAGGCGTTCGCCCGTGTCGGGATTGAACTTGCCCGGGGCGTGCCAGATGGTCACATCTTTCTCCGCAGGGGCATAGCCGTGACCTTTCTGAGTGTGTAGGTGCAACAGCTTCGGACCCTTCATGTCCTTGATCTGCCGGAGGATACGCACGAGCTCCTTCACGTTGTGGCCGTCGAAGGGACCGAAGTAGCGGATGTTCATACCCTCAAAGATGTTCTGCTGGTGCGAGATGGCGCTCTTCAAAGCGTTCGACAGGCGGATGATGCCGTTCTTCCTGTCGTCGTTGAGCATGCCCTTGCGGTTCATCCAGCGCGAGGCCTTGAAACGCAGGGCGTTGTAGGTCTTGTTGGTGCTCAGGTTCAGCAGATATTGCTTCATGCCACCCACGCTGCGGTCGATGGACATATTGTTGTCGTTGAGGATGATCAGCAGGTTGTTGGGACTCGACGACACGTTGTTCAGACCCTCAAAGGCCAGTCCGCCGCTCATAGCTCCGTCGCCGATGACGGCCACCACGTGGCGGTCTTCCTTCTTTTCAAGCTTCGCTGCAACGGCCATACCCAAAGCGGCCGATACGGAGTTGCTCGCATGTCCGCAGGCAAAGGTGTCGTATTCGCTCTCGGTAGGCGAGGGGAACGGTTTGATGCCGCCTAACTTGCGGTTGGTGCAGAACTGTTCCCGTCGTCCTGTCAGGATTTTATGTCCGTAGGCCTGATGCCCCACGTCCCACACGATTCGGTCTTCCGGAGTGTTGTAAACATAGTGCAGGGCCACGGTGATCTCCGCCACGCCAAGACTCGACGCCAAATGACCGGGATTCACCGCGACTTCTTTCACGATGTCCTCGCGTAATTCCTTGCATAGCAGAGGCAGTTCGTCCACCGACAACTTACGCAAATCCTCTGGGTATTGGACCTTATTGAGTAGTGTAAATTCAGACTTTTCCACCTAATTCTTTAATTATTTTGCTGCAAAGTTATACATTTTTTATCAATATACAAAAAAAAATACTAATTTTGCACCCAGAAATATAAAAATATGAGATACGGAGTAATCGGAGTAGGGGCCATTGGGGGCTATTATGGCAGCAAGTTAGCTTATAGCGGTCAGGAGGTGCATTTCCTGTCGCATAGTGATTATCAGTTTGTGAAGGAGCGTGGTATGCAGGTGGATTCCTGCGACGGATCGTTCCATCTGGACCATGTCAACGTCTACCAATATTCGACTGATATGCCGAAGTGCGACGTGGTGATCGTGGGGTTGAAAACAACCAACAATCATCTGCTTCCTGAATTGCTATCCCCGCTGCTTCATGAGCATACGGTGGTTGTGCTGATACAGAATGGTATCGGCGTTGAGGCTGATGTGCAGCAGATGTTTCCAAATGTGCAGCTGATAGCTGGTTTGGCGTTTATCTGCTCTGCTAAGACGGAGCCAGGACGTGTGAGTCACCAGTGCTATGGCAGCATCAATCTGGGCAACTACTCTTGTCGCGATGAGGTGACCTTTAATCAGATACTAAAAGACTTTACAGATGCAGGTATCACTTGTGCTTCTGTGCCCTATGACGAGGCTCGTTGGAAGAAGGCGGTGTGGAATATGCCTTTCAACGGAATGACCGTTGCCTTGAATACGCGTACAGATTTGTTGCTGAAGAATCCTTCTACCCGACAATTGATCCGCGACCTGATGATGGAGGTGGTTGAGGCTTCCCGTGCCTTGGGCATCAGTGGGGTGGATGAGGCGTTTGTCGAGAAGATGATTGAGACGACGGATGTCATGACACCCTATAGTCCGTCGATGAAGCTAGACTATGACTTCCACCGTCCGATGGAGATCCACTATCTCTACACCCGTCCCATCGAAATAGCCCGTGCCGCTGGTTATCGCATGGCTAAACTCGAGATGCTCGAGGCTGAATTGAGATTCATCGAGGCTGCCAATCATAAGTGAAAGGGAGTTAAAAGCAGAGAAATACTTGGTCATTACATAAATTCTTCATATTTTTGCAAAAAAGTTCAATGAACGCTGCTTAAATATGAAGTATGTGGTGCTGCCTGACGAGAAGATTCGTCCGTTGTCGTTTTACCTGGCGATGGAGGATTATCTGGCCCAGCACATGGAAGGCGACGACCTGTTGATGCTTTGGCAGGTGGAGCCCAGTGTGATCTACGGGCGCAATCAGGTGGTGGAGAACGAGGTGAACCTGGACTACTGTCGTGAGAACGGCATCCGGGTGTATCAGCGTAAGAGCGGCGGTGGCTGTGTGTATGCCGACAAGGACAATCTGATGCTGTCGATGGTGACGAGCGAAGATGATGTGGGCTTTGCCTTCAACCGTTTCGTGACGATGGTGCTGCTGGTGCTCAGGAAGATGGGCATCGAGGCGACGGGCACGAGTCATAACGACATCATGATCGGCGATCGGAAGGTGTGTGGCACGGCGTGCAGAAAGACTCCAAAGGGTTGCATTGTACACTCGACCATGCTCTACGACACGAATATGGCGCACATGTTGAACGCCATCACTCCCGGTCCGGAAAAACTGGAGAAGAAGGGTATCCAGAGCGTGCGTCAGCGCATCACCTTATTAAAAGACTATACGTCGCTGAGTCTTGAAGAGGTGAAGACGCTCATCAGAGAGACGCTCTGCCAAGGGGAGAGACGGATAGAATTGTTTACAGTTGACGGTTTACAGTTTACAGATGAAATGACTGATGGCTGTAGTACCGCAGAAGTAATCAACTGTAAACCGTAAACTGTAAACAGTAAACAAAATATAAAAGTATGGCAGTTAGACAAGAATTAGAAAAGAAAGACAAGGTGACCTGCTTGCACGATAAGCATGTGTCGCTGGGTGCTACGATGGTATCGTTCGGAGGCTTCGACATGCCGCTTCTCTATCAGAATGCGGGCATCGCACCAGAGCATCAGGCTGTGAGAGAGAAGGTGGGCCTCTTCGATGTGTCTCACATGGGTGAGGTGACGGTCAAAGGTAAGGATGCTGAACGTTATGTGCAGCATATCTTCACCAATGATGTGGCGGGTGCTCCCGTTGGGAAGATCTATTATGGCATGATGTGCTACGAGAACGGCGGAACGGTCGACGACCTGCTGGTGTATAAGTTGGGTGAGAATGACTTCTTCCTCGTGATCAACGCCGCCAATATCGATAAGGATTGGGCGTGGATGCAACAGCACGCCGAAGGCTTCGACATCGATCTGCAGAACCGTTCTGACTACTATGGCCAGATTGCCGTGCAGGGGCCTGAGGCGGAGGACGTGATGGAACGTGTGCTGGGCCTCGCCTGCAAGGAACTGGTGTTCTACACCTGCAAAACTATTCTCCCTCCACCCTCCACCCTCAACCTTCCACCTGTTATCATCTCTCGAACCGGCTATACTGGCGAGGATGGCTTCGAGGTGTATGGCTCGCACGACTTTATCCGTGAGTGCTGGGACAAGCTGATTGACGCTGGTGTGCAGCCTTGTGGTCTGGGTTGCCGTGATACCCTGCGCTTCGAGGTGGGACTGCCGCTCTACGGCGACGAACTCTCTGAGGATATCACACCCGTGATGGCTGGTCTGACGATGTTCGTAAAGCTCGACAAGGAGGAGTTCATTGGTAAGGAGGCGTTGGCTAAGCAAAAGGCCGAGGGTCCTGCCAAGAAACTCGTGGGCATTGAACTCGTAGACAAGGCCATTCCCCGTCACGGTTATACGGTGCTGAATATGGCGGGTGACCCCATCGGTGAGGTGACCACGGGCTATCACACGCTCACTTCCGACAAGAGCGTCTGCATGGCGCTTGTCGACGCAGCATATGCCAAGCTCGACACGGAGGTGCAGATCCAGATCCGTAAGAAGGTGTTCCCTGGCAAGGTAGTGAAAAAACAGTTCTATAGCAAGAGCTATAAGAAATAGATAATTTTTTGTTTACGGTTTACGGTTTACAGTTTACAGTTGAAATGACTGAAGGCTGTTTCTCCCGTAAAGGTAATCATCTGTAAACCGTAAACTGTAAACTGTAAACAATAAAAAAAATGGCAAAAGTAATTGAAGGACTCTACTACTCGGAGTCGCACGAATTTGTAAGAGTAGAAGGTGACTATGGTTTCGTGGGTATCACCGACTATGCCCAGAACGCACTGGGTAATGTGGTGTATGTCGATATGCCTGAAGTGGATGATGAGGTGGAAGCTGGTGAGGAGTTCGGCGCCGTGGAGAGCGTGAAGGCTGCCTCAGACCTGATTTCGCCCGTTAGTGGTACGGTGGTGGAAATCAACGAGGCCCTTGAGGACCAGCCCGAGCTGATCAATCAGGATGCCTATGAGAATTGGATCATCAAGGTGGAACTCTCTGACAAGGGCGACCTCGATAACCTCATGGATGCCAAAGCCTACGAGGCTTTTTGTGAGAAGTAGTTTGTAAACTATGGATTATAAGTATTTTCCCCATACGGAGGACGACTTGCAGGCGATGCTGGCGAAGGCAGGGGTGAAGAGCCTCGACGAGCTCTACGCCCAGATCCCTGAGAGCATCCGCTTCAAGGGCAACTATGATTTGCCGCGGTCGGCCAGCGAACTGGAGGTAAGGCAGATCTTCGAGAGACTCGGAGAGGAGAACAAACAGCTGACCTGCTTTGCCGGCATGGGTGTGTATGATCATTACACGCCTTCTGTGATTCCAAGTCTGTTGCAGCGGTCGGAGTTTCTGACATCCTACACACCTTATCAGGCAGAGATCTCGCAAGGTACACTGCACTATATCTTCGAGTATCAGTCGATGATGGCTGAACTCACGGGCATGGACATCAGCAATGCCTCGATGTACGACGGTGCAACGGCCTGTGCCGAGGCGATGATGATGGCGGTGGCAGCCGGTAAGAAAGCGAACAAGGTGCTGGTGTCAGGATGTCTGAATCCCCTGACATTCGAAGTGCTGGAGACCTACGCCCTGCATCATGGCATCGAACTCGGCGTGCTGCCCGTCAGAGACGGTGTGACCAGTCTCGACGATGTGAAGGCGGGATTGGCTGAAGGCGGTGTGGCTGGCGTCATCGTACAGCAACCGAATATCTATGGTATCATCGAAGACTTTACAGGCTTCGCCGATGCCTGTCACGATCAGAAAGCGCTCTTCGTGATGGACAGTGTGGCTGCAGACCTGGCGGTGTTGAAGACGCCGGCAGAGTGGGGCGCAGACATCGCTGTGGGCGACGGACAGAGTCTGGGTATCCCCATGCAGTTCGGTGGTCCCTATGTGGGTTATATGTGCTGCACAGAGAAACTCATCCGTAAGATGCCGGGCCGTATCGTCGGCATGACGAAGGATTCGCGCGACCAGCGTGCCTTCGTGCTCACCCTCCAGGCCCGTGAACAGCATATCCGTCGTCAGAAGGCTACGTCCAACATCTGCAGCAATCAGTCGCTGATGGCGCTCTTCGTGACGATCTATTGCTCGCTGATGGGTAAGCAGGGCCTGAAAGAGGCAGCCCAGCTGTCATACGCTGGCGCTCACTACCTCTGCGACGAGTTGTTGAAGACGGGACGTTTCAGTCTGGCATTCGACAAGCCCTTCTTCAATGAGTTCTATGTGAAGTACGACGGCGATGCCAACACCCTCTATCAGCGATTCATCGAGGAGGGTATACTGGGCGGTATCCGTCTCGAGGAAGGCTTCCTCTTCGCTGTTACCGAGAAGCGTACGAAAGAAGAAATTGATAACCTTGTAAAGATTGCAGCCTTATGAATAGCAAACTATATGGAAATCTGATTTTCGAACTCTCTAAGGAGGGTCGCAAGGGCTACAGTCTGCCAAGGAACAGTTACGGCGACTACGAGATCCCTCAGGAACTGTGTCGTGCGGAAGAGGCCGCCCTGCCCGAATGTGATGAGCTGACGGTGGTCCGCCACTATACGAACCTCTCAAATAATAACTTTGGTGTCGATACGGGCTTCTATCCCCTCGGATCGTGTACGATGAAGTACAATCCGAAGATCAACGAGGAGATGGCTGCCCTGCCACAGTTCCAGAACCTGCATCCCCTGCAGCCGGAACACACGGTGATGGGTGCCAGGGCGCTGATGATCCTGTTGGAGAAGTCGCTTTGTGCCCTCACGGGTCTGGCTCATTTCACCTTCAAGCCTTATGCCGGTGCTCACGGAGAACTGACGGGTCTGATGGTGATCGACAACTACCATCGCTCTCGTGGCGACCTGCAGCGTAAGAAGGTGATT
>JAEEGJ010010716.1_pt1 | contig 23702 bp, 18 predicted proteins | sample 8958761 | NCBI WGS metagenome assembly JAEEGJ01 (sample SAMN16246546, study PRJNA631951) | gut metagenome | biome: gut microbiome; feature: rumen; material: RS-attached | host: Bos | place: Iran: Karaj | collected 2018-10 | reverse complement strand
AATCGTCGTTGCATTATGGTAACGAATAACGAGGTGTCTGCCGAAGAGGAAACAAAACTAAAGAGAAAGCATTTGCGCCCAGGAATGGAGGAATGGGACAAATGGGGCATTGCCAGATTCGTGAACTGGCCTCGTACTAAATGCAGTATTTTAGGAATTGATGTTAACGGGAATCCTTTGACAGGTTCTTATCAGACATATTTGAAGCAGGAAAAGGAGAAAGACAGAACTATTAGGCAGATAACGCTGATAGATGACCCCTCATCACTGAAAACGCAACAAAAGAAAGAACTTGTTGCACTGACCTGTCAGGGCAAACTGCCACAAAGCCTTGTGAAGGCTGATTCCAAGTATATTGTTTCTGAGGATCATCCCTGCTCCATTCTCTTCGATGCCAATTATGCTGAGGAATGGTTAGAAGCATTAGATGGGATGGAGCATATTACAGAACTATACATTGTCACAAGAAATAATGGTGTGTTCAAGCAGATTAAAACTGATGTAGAAGAAATATTAGGCAAAATCATTGTGGAAGAACCTGTACAGCGTCCCATGTCAGAGGGTTTTGAGGCTAACGTAAAATACTTCAAGCTGGGTTTCCTTGATAAGCATGCAGTGGCTCTTCATCGCCAGTTCCGTGAGTTGTTGCCTATTCTATGGATGAAAGCGGGATGTATAGGCGAATGCCCTGTTCTACATGGTAATGACATCCCTGATGCCTTGGTGTTTACAGACAACAAGATGGCCATTCTGACCAATGAGGATGAGTATGCGGACTTCCGTTCACAGTTAAAAGGGAGGAAGGATATCGAGAACATCTTCATTATTGCCAAATCAGCAAATGCCTTCCTTGAAATGGCCCAGCCATTCACATGGGCTAAAACTTACCATCTATATAAGGATTATTTAGACAATTTCAGTATCAACTACGAAAGATAGACACTTATGAAAGTTACATTGATAGATTTCCAAGAAGAAAAGTTAGACGAACTACGTGAGTATTGCAATGATGCACAGGCAGAATATGGCAAACGGGGCAAGCAGCAGATTATATCCCTGACAGCACCAACAGGAGCAGGCAAAACCATCCTGATGTCAGCTTTGATTGAGTCTGTCATGTGTGGAAATGAGAAGTACGTAGCCCAACCTGATTCGGTTTTCATCTGGCTTTCTGATATGCCTGACTTGAATGAGCAGTCAAAACAGAAGATTATGGACGAGACTGAGAACAGTATTGGCTATGGGAACTTCGTAACGATAAAAGATGAAGAGTTTGACCAAGAAATACTCAATGATGGTGTCGTGTATTTCCTGAATACCCAAAAATTGGGAATTAACAGTAATCTTACCAAAAAAGGAGGTGGCGACAAACGACAGTTTACCATTTGGCAGACCCTGCAAAACACCATCAGAGAGAAAGGTAATCGACTCTATCTGATTATTGACGAGGCACATCGCGGCTCGTCAAAGCAAACGGATATAGAGAAAGCCAACACTATCATGCAGAAATTCATCAAAGGCAGTGAGGATGACGGACTTGACAGATTGCCAATGGTGATTGGCATGAGTGCAACCATTGAAAGATTCAACAAATTGGTTGCAGGAATCACCAGTGCAACCACCAGGAGTTGTGAAATAGAGGCAAAGGATGTTATAGAATCTGGACTCCTAAAAGACAACATAGAGATAGAATATCCTGCACCAGGACAATCTGAGAGAGTAATGACAATGCTCCAGCTTGCCACAAGGGAATGGATACATAAGTGTGAACACTGGCAAAAGCACCATGAAAGGAATGGTGGAGAAGAAGTGAATCCTATATTCACTATTCAAGTAGAGAACAAGGGTAATGATTCCTATTCTGTGAGTGACCTTGATGAATGTTTGAGAGTGATAGAATCAGAATTAGGCAGAAAATTAGAACGTGGCGAAGTAGTTCACTCCTTTGGCAATCCTCAAACAGAGATTAAAATTAACAACCTCATCGTCCCCTATTTGGAGGCCTCACGTATACAAGATAGCGATGAAGTTAAAATCGTATTCTTCAAGGAGAGTCTTTCTACGGGTTGGGATTGTCCTCGTGCAGAGACAATGATGTCGTTCAGAGTAGCAACGGACTACACCTATATAGCACAATTGGTAGGAAGGATTGTCAGGACACCATTGCATAGGAGGATAGAAGATGATGTAACCTTGAATGACGTTCACCTGTTTCTTCCACGCTTCGATGAAGAAACAGTAAAAAAGGTTGTCGCCTCTCTTCGCTCTGAAGGAGTTGCTTCTGGAGTTTCTACCAGTAGAGGCGGCGATAAGGAATACCAGACACTGTATGTTGCAGAGGATAAGCGCGATGTGCTGGAGTGGATTAACAGTATGGGCCTCCTTACTTATGTAATGAGTAGCAGTAAAATAAGTTCTTATTTGAATTCTGTATATAAACTGGCAAATATGATAAAGAATGAGACACCAGACAAGACTGTCAAGCGGAATCTGACAAAGGAAATCGTCAATATAATGTGCAGTTATGTAGAGAAATTACAGGCATCAGGAGCGTATGAAGAAAAGATAAAATCTTTCGATGAATATATTGTTAATGGCGGAAGTCTAGCTTATCTGAGATCCGAAGAAATGGAAGGAAGAGGGTCTCGGATTTGGCGTACATTAGATTATGACATTGAGAGAGAGTATAAATTGGCAGACCACAAACTAGCCCAAGGAGAAATAGCAACGGACTATTTGGCAGTGGCCTCAGAACATTATGACATCATGGAATGTGAAAAGCAAGTTGTTCTTTTTGTCAATAATTGTTTGGACGAGTTAGAGTCATATGCGAAAGAACGATTTAAAGAACTGAAAAAGAACTATCGCAAAGTTCTTACAACTAGGAATGAAGTAGTTACTACTAAGTATGAGCGAATTGTTAAGCAGAATCCTAATCCCGAAAGTACGTGGAAGCTTCATGAACCATTTATTCTCCCTAAAGGAGAGGTCGCATACAAGCACCATTTGTTTGTTGACGCTAATGGTGAGGCAACCTTTAACTTTACGAGTGGTTGGGAGAGCAAACTGCTAGAAGCAGAATTTGCTCGTGAAGATTTTGTATGCTGGATTAGAAATGTTGAGGGCAGGCAGGCACCTCTGACATTAATCCGTAAAGAAGGCAAACAGGAAAAGAAGTTCATTCCAGACTTTATTGTTATAAGGAAAGAAAACGGCAGTTACACTTTCAATATCTTAGAGCCACATAGAGCTAATGAGGCAGACAATTACTCGAAGGCTGAAGCGATGGTTAACTATGCCAAGAAGGAAAGTCAGGTGGACGACATTGAACTGATCAGGATAGAAAGAGATGACAAGATTGTACGTCTGGATTTCAACGACGAAGATGTCATAGAGGAAATGGCACATGTTAATGACAATGCCCAATTGACAGCGTTATTTAAGAAAATGAATGAATAGAGGAAACTTTAAAACAAAAATAGAATGCCGTACGAAGACTTAAATCCACCTTTCATTTGCAAGGATAGTTCTAGCTATTTTGACACTCTTAAAATGCGTCTTGAATCTTATCTTTCCTATTTGCGTTTCAATAGTTTTCAAGAAAAACTATCTGAAAATGATTTCAATATTTATAATAGGATTATAGAGGACATATTGCAAGTTTTAGAATTCTATTTGTCCGGAAAATCAGGAGAAGCATATAAAAGATTTGAGCATTTAATGTCTCTCATTTCTGATGACTGGAATAGAATGTGTTATACTATTAACAATGAAAACTCTTTTATTAGAATAAGGTCGATAACAGCGAACTTAAACAAACGGTCTGATATGTTCCATGTTCCTTTCAACAAAAGAGAACTAATATTAAAGCAAAGATATTCAATAGAAGGATTTCCATGTTTATATTTGGCTGGATGTGCTTACACAGCTTGGCTAGAACTGAATAGACCTGAATTTAATACGATTTGGGCTTCTTCTTTTCGCCCTTCAAAGGATTTAAACATATTGGATTTGGCAATAACATTAGATTCTATTGAACAGAATAGTTTAAATATAAAAGACTTATTGAAGTTGTATTTCCTAGTGATAGCAACGTCCTTTCGAGTAAAATACCCATCTGCATATTTCCATGAAGAGTATATTATTTCAGGACTTTTGTTACAGTGGATAACTTTGCGATCTCCATTTGTTGGACTACGATATCTAAGCACGAAATTAGAATACTATGATTCAAAGAAATTATGGTGTGCTTCAAATATTGTGATACCTCCACGTGACTACGATTTTAAAGAGAAATATAACAAATTCCTAAAGGAATCATTTGTTTTGTCGCTACCGCAGCATTGGTATGTATTGATGTCGTACTCTAATGCAGGTAGTGTTGCATGTTTGGAATGTGCAGGTGATTACTTTAAGGAAAAAACGATTTTTCCTAATAAAGGTATGGACACCGTTAACAACTTAGATAAAGCCATTTTTGAAAACTATAATGCAACTAGTTTTTACAATATCGATGGATATCTGAGGAGCATGTTTAAGATGGACTTTATAGAAGAATAAAAAAAAAGAAATATAAATGATGTCGTACTATTTTTGTTATGGACTTATACAATAAAGAAGAATATTCGTTTGATGATATTGAAAAACTTATCTCAAATGAGGTGGAGGAAAACATACACCTTGATTATAAGGCGGCTGGTGCTTTAGACAAAAAGGATGATAAAAAACGCAATGAAATAACAAAAGATATTTCTGCGTTTGCTAATTCTGATGGTGGAATTATAGTTTATGGAGTTTCTGAAGAAGATCATAGACCCAAAGGAATTAGTCCTGTTGACGGTAGAATATACACGAAAGAATGGTTGGAGAATGTAATACAACTGATTCAACCAAGAATAGATGACCTGAAAATATGTCCAGTCAGAATAAATGATTTGGAACAATCTATATATGTAGTGAAAATTCCAAGAAGTGGAAATGCGCCACATATGGCAAGGGATAAACGCTACTATAAGCGATTTAACTTCAAGTCTGAACCAATGGAAGATTATGAAGTTAAAGATTTGTATAATAGAACCTCAATTCCGAAATTAGAAATAACAGGCTGTCTTTTTAGCCCTAGGGAAACTGATAATGAAGTTGAATATGAATTAGTTGCAGAAATTGTTAATAGTGGTAATCACGTATGTGAATCTTACAAATTAAATTTTTATATTAATACAGCAACGTATTGTAATAAGATATCATATAAGCCATTAGAAGTTAAAAATTCATTTACTATCATTGACAAAAATAGATTGAAACTAAGTTCTCCTTCACAAGAACCTATTTATCCAAATGAGCAATTGAATATGGGGCATTTTGAAATAACAGTAAAGAAAGAGAACAATGCTCTATTTTTGAAAGGACTTGTAATAGATATGATACTCTTTTATCCCGGCGGTAATTATGATTTAGCTTATATTCCTTCCACAAAAGAGTTCATTGAAGGACGAGATAATATTAATAAGGTATTGGATAACATATAATAATATGGGCAAAACTGTAACAATATATAAGATAGACGGAGATCTGAAATGAACTCTGCAAGTGTTCATCAGCTATAAGACATCTTCTTTAGAAAGGTTGAGCAATCAGCTTTATCCTCCTGAACCAATCTAAAAAATACAATTTATCGAACTTCGAAATAGGGATGTTTAATGAATAGAAATGGAAAAATCCCTTCTATTTGAAAATAAATATCCCTACAGGAGCGCTGTCTTGTGATTTGAAAAATTCTCAAACTAGAAATTTGTTGAAAAATAGGTATTAACTACACTAAGCGAGTAAACAAACTGATATACTGAATGTTAGACCATGTAGTTAAACTACATTTAACTACATGGTAACTACATAGAAACTACATGCTAATTCGAGGAGATCTGCAGAATAAGGGATTTCTGCTTGAATTGGTGTTCTTATCAATTGTGTTTCAATGAGTTCCGAATTAGTTCCGATATTGGGAACTGGGAGTTCCGATAGGAGAAACTGTCAGTTCCAATAGGCGGAACTGTCAGTTCCCAAGTTCGGAACTGACGGGAACTGACGTTAGTGAAAATTCAAATCAGCATGTCTTGGATGCCAAAATGAAGTTAGCATGTAGTTAGTATGTAGTTAAGTGTAGTTTAACTACATGTGTTATCTTATTGATTATAAGACGTTTCAAGTTAGCAGTGTAGTTAAAACCTATTTTTTTAAAAATTTCTCGTGAAAGTTTGCAAATGACAAAAGATTTTTGTACCTTTGCAGCTGACTATGATAAAACAAAACAAAGAATATTTATGGACACAAGAGTTACAATCATCAAACAATACCGCAACCGCGAGACACTGCGGCTGATGGAAACGGAAAACCTGGTGGAAACCATTCGTTCCTGCCAATACCAGGGAGGGGTGGACGCCATGCGCCACTACTACCCCATCATGAAAGACCATCGAAGTGAAGACGGCACGCTGACCCAGTTTACCACACAAACCAAACAGCTGCCACGCATCTGCATTGCCCTGCAGATGGAGACCGCTAACCAAAGCCGGTTGGTGAAAGGCTACTCAGGACTGGTGCTGCTCGAAGTGAACAACCTGCCGGGCATAGAAGAAGCCGAGGCTGTGCGCCGCGGGGCTGCAGAGATGCCGCAGACGCTGATGGCCTTCGTGGGTGCCGAGGGGCAGTCGGTGAAGATTGTCTGCCGGGGAGAGCTGTTTCCCAACGAGGGAGGCGGACTTCCGCGGGATGAAAAGAGCACGCGCGACTTCCACCAGAACCTGTATGAGCGCGCCCGACTGATTTACAACGGACAGCTGGGCGTGACCGTCGAGAAACTGAATCCGATGCCCGAACGCATCTGCTATATGGCCGCCGACCCGCAAGTGGTGTATAACCCACTGGCCACACCCATCTATGCCCGTGCCGAACCCGTGACGAGCACCAACCTCCATGCCCTGAGCGACCCCTTCGATTACGAGATGAAAACGGAGAGCATCGTGTCGGTGAGGACAGCCTACGAGTTTAATCTTTCGAAGGCGATGGACGATGCCGAGGGCATTGCCGACAAGGACGAGCAGCGCCATGTGGTGCTGACGCGGCTGGCCGAATACTGCCAGCAGACGGGCATCCCGATGGCATTGGCACGCCAGATGGCCAAGTCGCGCTCGTGGCTCAACAGCGACCCGCAGCTGGTGGACAAAGTGTTCGAGAATGCCTACCGACAGGAGCAGAGCAAGCGCTACAAGGCGCGCAAACACCTGCCGCTGACGGGCCAGATACCTGCCGAAACGCTGCTGACGATGAAAGTCAACCTCTTTCTGAATGCCAACTACGACCTGCGCAAGAACGTGATGCGCGGCGTGGCCGAATACCGCGAGCGCAGGGGACTGGGATTCAGCTACCAGGACCTTACCGAGGAGGCCCGCAACAGCATCACCATGCGTGCCCACGAGCATGGCATAAAATGCTGGGACAAGGACATCCGCCGCTACGTGAACTCGAACGACATACGGCTCTACGACCCCATCAACGAATATCTGGAGCGGTTGACCTTCTGGGACGGCGAAGACCGTGTGACGCCATTGGCACAGCGCATACCCACCGAATGGGCCGAGTGGCCACACCTGTTCCACATCTGGATGCGCTCGATGGTGGCCATGTGGCTGGGCAAGGGACAACTGACGGGCAACGCCCTCGTGCCCCTGCTGATAGGCCGCCAAGGCTGCGGAAAGACCAGTTTCTGCCGATTGCTGCTGCCCCCTGAACTGATGAACTACTACAACGACCGCATCAACTTCAAGAACGAGTCGGACCTGAACCTCGGCCTCACCTCGTTCGCGCTCATCAATCTTGACGAGTTCGACAAGATTACCCAGCGGCAGCAGATTGTGCTGAAGTATCTCGTCTCGACAACCGACCTGAACTACCGTCCACCCTACGGCAAGGCCTACCAAAGCCACCGCCGTTACGCATCGTTCATCGGCACCACCAACGAGCAGATGCCCCTCACCGACCCCACCGGCGCACGCCGCTTCATCTGCGTGAACATCGACGGCGACATCGATTTCCAGACACCCGTCTATCACGACATGCTCTATGCCCAGTTGCGCCATGAAATCGACAAGGGCGAGCGTTACTGGCTGACCAAGGAAGAGGAGCAGCAACTGATGCAGCACAACCTGCAATACCAGCAGCTGAACGGACTGGGCGAGATGCTGCTGTCGGTCATTCAGAGGCCGCGAAAGGATGAAGACGGTCAGTGGATGTCGTTGAAAGAGATATCCGCCCTGCTGAAGAGCCACTTCAAAGGCTATCGCGAGGAAGAATCCTCTTTCCGGAAAATCGGCCGTTTCCTGAATCGTCCCGAATATCGTTTCGAAAGTCGCCGCACCAGCAGCGGCATGACGTACTGGGTGAAGCTGAAAGAATGAAAATAATAGATAAAGGTATGCAATAAATGACACGGTATTGAGTTATATAATAAAAAAGGGCTAACAATACCATGTCACTGAATCTGATGTACATTACCAACAATCCTGAAGTGGCAAAGATTGCCGACAGGAATGGTGTGGACAGAATATTTATAGACCTTGAAACGAGGGGAAAGGCAGAGCGTCAGGGACATATAGACTCTGTGAAGTCGCATCATAACCTGACGGACATCGACATCGTGAAAGGACAAATCGAGCGGGCCAGTTTGCTGGTTCGCTGTAATCCTTTGTACGAAGGAAGCCGAAAAGAAATAGACGAAATTATCAGCAGAGGTGCCGACATCGTCATGCTGCCAATGTGGAAGACGACCGATGATGCACGGCGTTTTATTGACTATATCGGAGGACGTGTCCGAACCATGCTGCTGCTAGAAACAATAGGCGCTGAGAAATCGCTCGACGAAGTGTTGAACCTTGACGGTATAGATGAAATACACATTGGTTTGAACGACCTGCATCTTGACTACGGGCTATCATTCCTGTTTGAACTGTTGGCCAACGGAAAAGTAGATGAGATTACGGCAAAATTGCGAAACAGGGGAGTCTTCTTCGGATTTGGCGGCATTGCCACACTCGACGGCGGACTCATATCTGGTCGTAACATCATTGCCGAGCATTATCGGCTTGGCTCGCAGATGGCCATCCTCTCACGGGCATTTTGCGATACATCGAAGATTAAGGACCCCGGCGAGATAGAACGAATATTCTCAGACGGTGTCAAAGGTATCAGACAGTTTGAAAAAGAGCTGTGCTGTTTGCCAGCCTCCTATTTCGAAGAAAATCACTTAACGGTGTGCCGAAAGGTAAACGAGATAGTTGACAGAAAAAGAAATAAAGAATAAACAAGGAAACAAATCAGTGGAACTGAGCTATAACATATTAAACGATATAAGCCGTAGTCATGGCGATGCGTTCTACCTGCTCGACACCGAGCAGTTCGAACTGAATTTCCATGAGCTGCTGAAGGCATTCAGGAAATACTATCCAGAGACATATATCGCCTATTCCTACAAGACGAACTACACCCCGCGGCTATGCCGGATGGTTGACGACATGGGGGGATATGCCGAAGTGGTGAGCGATATGGAACTGGAGATAGCCCGGCGGATTGGCGTGCCCTACAGCAAAGTGCATTTCAACGGTCCGGTGAAAAACTTCGAGGCCGTCAGAGAAGTGATTCTCGGCGGAGGCATCGTAAACCTGGACGACTATGTGGAAGTGCCCGCCATCACAGAACTGGCTGCACAGCATCCCGACATGACCATCAATGTTGGACTGAGGTGCAATTTCCAAATCAACGACGGCACCCTGTCGCGTTTCGGATTCGATGTGGAGAAAAAGGAATTCAGCGAACTGGTGGCACATCTGAACAGCATCGGCAACATCCGCATTGCCGGACTCCACTGCCACTTCGCATCCCGACGGGGCGAGACCTGGAAGCCACGCGCCGAAGGTATATGCCGACTGGCCGATGAACTCTGCCCTGAACTGCCCGGACATGTTGACCTTGGCGGCGGACTCTTTGGCAAGATGAAGAACTCGCTGAAAGCACAGTTCGGCATGCACATACCCACCTACAAGGAATATGCCCAGGAAGCCGCGGCCACCATAGCCCAGCATTTCGGCGGGTGCGAGCATCAGCCCCAGCTGTTCATTGAGCCGGGAAGTGCGCTCGTAGGCGATGCCATGCGATTCGCAGCCCGCGTGAAAAGCATCAAGGACATACGGGGCAAGAAGATAGCCACGCTGATGGGAAGCATCTACAACATCAACCCGACACTCAACAAGAAGAATCCGCCCCTCACCGTGATGCACGACGAGACGCTGCCCACCAGCGAATACGCCGACCTTGATTTCGCGGGGTTCACCTGCATTGAGTCGGACTATCTGTATCGTGGCTACAACGGTCCGCTAAGTCTGGGCGACTTCGTGGTATTCGAGAATGTGGGGTCCTATTCGGTGGTGCTGAAGCCACCATTCATTCTGCCCAATTTCCCCATCCTGGAGCTGAGAGAAGGCAGGATTGACGTGATAAAGCGACAGGAAACGTTCGACGACCTGTTCCATACATATACTTTTTAAAGGAAACTGCCATGAAGATATGGGTGATGATTAACAATTTCATTAAGCGCGTGTTCGACTTCGTGTCGGCACTGGCAGCGCTTATCGTGTTGTCGCCTGTTCTTCTGGTCTGTGCCATCTGGATAAAGACCGATTCGAAAGGACCGGTTATCTTCCGACAAGACCGCCGCACACGCCACGGACGTATCTTCCAGATGCTGAAATTCCGCTCGATGGTAAACGACGCGGAGAAACAGGGTGCAGGACTGTTCAACTTCGAGAACGACCCCCGGGTGACACGCTCGGGCCGGTTTCTGCGGAAGACAAGCCTTGACGAGCTGCCACAACTGTGGAACGTGCTGAAAGGCGACATGTCAATAGTAGGGCCTCGCCCCTGTGTTTCATACGAACTGGGAGATTTCGACACGCTTAATGCCCGTTTCAAGAAACGCTTCGAAGCCGTGGCTGGCATTACGGGTTACGCCCAAGTTCAAGGCCGCAACGACCTCCCCTGGGACGAAAAGGCCGATTTCGACGGCAAATACATCGACCTGTTCCGTAAATGGGGATGCCTGATTGATATCTATATCATCGGCAAGACAGTTATAGATGTCTTTCGCCAGAAAAACATCTACGAGAACAAGCAAGACGACAGTCTGACCGACTCGGAAGCAGCAAGGATGGCTGAAGAGGAAATCATCAGGCTGGCTCATGAATAAAAAAGAATAAACATAAGAAAAATACAACAATAATTGTGGACAACAATAAAAGACTGATATGGCTGGGCGGGGAACTGATTCCCGTGACGGAGGCGAAAATCAACGTGCTCTCCCCCACTTCGCAATTCGGTGCCAACGTTTTCGAGGGTATCCGCTGTTACTGGAGCGAAGAGGAACAGCAACTGTATGCTTTCCGACTGGACGACCATTACAAGCGGCTCCACCACTCCATCAAGATATTCAGGCTGAAAAGTCCTTACACCACCGAGGACTTCAAGCGCGGACTCATAGATGTGGTGAAAGCCAACAACTACCGCGAGGACATACAGGTGAGACAGACCGTTTTCGTTGACGGACTTGGCGGCACCTGGAGTTCATGCGAACCCATCAACATGTTTATAGCCCCCATTCCCAAAGGACGCACACTCATCGAAGGAAAGAAGGGACTGCGCTGCCAGGTTAGTTCTTGGGAACGTATCAGCGACAGGAACCTGTCACCACGTGCAAAGGTCGGCGCCAATTATATCAACAGCCGAATGGCTCACCTTGAAGCACAGCAGAACGGCTACGACACGGCAATATTCCTGAACAATCAGGGCAAGGTGGCCGAAGGTCCGGGCTCATGTTTCTTCATGGTACGCGACAACACGCTCTACACCCCGCCCTGCACCGCATCGGTACTGGAGAGCATCACCCGCGACACCATCATCCGCATTGCCCGCGAATTACTTGGGATTGAAACCATCGAGCGCGACATCGACCGCACCGAACTATATATCTGTGATGAAGCCTTCCTCTGCGGTTCAGCCATGGAAATCACGCAGGTCATCGATATCGACGGCTATCCCGTAGGACAGGGCAAATGCGGACCGCTCACGAAAAAGCTGTTCGAAACCTACTACGAGGTCCTCACAGGCAAACATGCCGAGTATAAACATTGGCTCACTCCTATTTACTAAAATAAAGAATGACACAACAAGCCGAAGCAACCCAAACGCCAAAGGTTTCCATCATCGTTCCTGTCTATAATGCAGGTCGTTTTTTGGAACAAACCTTGCAGTCGGTATTCCAGCAGGACTTTACCGACTGGGAGTTGCTGCTTGTTAATGATTGCTCTACCGACAATTCCATAGAAATCATACGCAGGCATGAAGATGACAAACGCATCCGGCTTATCAATCTCGACAAGAACGGGGGCGCTGCCGTAGCCCGTAACAAAGGCATTGCATTGGCAAAAGGCAGATACATTGCTTTCCTCGACAGCGATGACATCTGGAAATCCGACAAGCTAAGCAAGCAAGTGGATTTCATGGAAAAAGAAGGTTGTGCGTTCTGTTTCACGCAAATCAGAATGACCAACGAAGAAGGACATCCTGTCAGCAAGGTGCGTGCCATTCCTGAAAGAGTGGATTATCAATACCTGCTTCGCAAGACCGTGATAGCCACATCGTCGGTAATGCTCGACAAACAAGCTTTCGGAGATTTCTCTATGCCGTTGCGCCGCTCGGGGCAAGACTACGCCACTTGGCTGATGTTGCTTAAGAGAGTGCCGTGCGCCTACTGTCTTCAGGAACCTCTCGTTGACTACCGGGTGGTAAACAACTCACTATCCTCAAACAAATTGGCAAGTCTCAAACAAGTATACGACATACAAACAACTAACGAACGCATACCCAGCTGGCGTGCAGCCTACAACACGTGCTGCTTCGCCATCTATGCATTCAAAAAACATTTCTGCTAATCGTAAAAACAAAGAAAATGGCCATATTCTATAAACTCACCCATTGGTATTTTTCGAAGGATGCACTCCCTTACTGGTGTGTATTCATCTTCGACTGTTTGGTGGTGATTGGATCTGGGCTTCTCTGCTACATATTAGATCACGGTGCCGTTAACACGTCGAAGGTATTCCTGCCTCTGATGGGAACATTGATATTCTATCTGATACCGTATATCATTGGGTTCCGTGTTTTCCACACTTACTCGGGAGTAATGCGATACACCTCGTTTGCCGACATCCACCGCGTGGCTCTTGCCAATCTGATTGGAGTGGGAACCATTGCGATTCTCAGATACTTTTTCAATTTCGACAACTGGCTCATTCCAATCCGTATGCGCGAATTGGGAATGACCTTTGTGTTGGCCACAGGTATCATGTGGTCGGTGCGTATGGTTGTGAAGTACATGTACGAATACTACAAGACCGACCAGGATGCCAGAGGCGTTTTCATCTATGGCGTGAAGACCGGCGGTCTGAGTATTGCCCGTGCCCTCTCGTCGCCTACCAATAATACTTTCAAGCTGAAAGGATTTATCAGCGATGCCGAAGACATAGTGGGAAAACGACTGATGGGCGTGAAAGTGTACGAGAATAACGACAAGATTATCAAACTGATGGAGCAGGAGAACGCCAACACGCTTTTCGTATCGCCTCTAAAACGGGAAAAGTTTGTGAAAAACCCTGAGATGGTGGACCGGCTGATTGAAAATGGCATTGCCATCTACACAATGGATACGGCTACGAAATGGGACGGCAAGAGCGACATCTCCACAGCCCAGCTGAAAGAGATTGACATCGAAGACCTGCTGCCGCGCGACGAGATACAGATTGACCTGACTGCCATCGAGGAACTGCTGAAAGACAAGAGCATCCTGATAACAGGCTCTGCCGGCAGTATCGGCAGCGAAATAGTCAGGCAGATTGCCGAGTTTAACCCCCGGCAGATGGTGCTCATCGACCAAGCTGAGACGCCACAGCACGACTGCCGCCTGATGATGGCCAGCCAGTATCCTGACATCAAGGCCGAAACCATCGTGACCTCCATCTGCAACAAGCGCCACATGGAAACCATTTTCCGGAAATACCATCCCGACTACGTGTTCCATGCCGCTGCCTACAAGCATGTGCCGATGATGGAAGACAATCCCTGCGAGAGCATACAGAACAATGTGGAAGGCACGAAGATTATGGCCGACCTGGCGGTGAAATACGGCGTAAAGAAATTCGTGATGATCAGTACCGACAAGGCCGTGAATCCCACCAACGTGATGGGATGCTCGAAACGTATCTGCGAAATCTACGTGCAAAGCCTGGACAAGGCCATCAAAGAGCATCGCCACGAAGGATGCACACAGTTTGTCACCACACGCTTCGGTAATGTGCTGGGTTCAAACGGCTCGGTGATTCCACTGTTCCGCGAACAGATTAAGAATGGCGGTCCCGTCACGGTGACACATCCTGACATCATCCGCTACTTCATGCTGATACCCGAAGCCTGCAAACTGGTGCTCGAAGCCGGGACAATGGGCAAAGGCGGCGAGATATTCATCTTCGACATGGGGGCACCTGTCAAGATTGCCGACTTGGCCAAGCGCATGATTAAGCTGAGCGGTGCCAAGAACGTTGAAATAAAATACACAGGACTGCGCGACGGCGAGAAACTCTACGAAGAGGTGCTCAACGACGAGGAAATCACGATTCCCACCGAACACGAGAAGATCAAGGTGGCCAACGTGAGAGAGTATGATTTCTACGAAGTGAAGAGGCAGATAGACAAGCTGATTAACGACAGCTATCTCTACGACGATATGGCCACGGTGAGCAGCATGAAGCAGATAGTGCCCGAATACAAAAGCAATCACTCCATCTACGAGAAGTTGGACAAACACACGAGCATCCCGGCATGAAAAACCTGACCGACCTGTTAAAACGACTGATAGATTGCCTGTTGGCTGCCATCTGTCTGATTATATTCTCCCCTCTTTTCCTTTATTGCTTTATTGCAATCAAGCGGGAAGACGGCGGGCCTGCCATCTACAAGCAGGTGCGCATAGGACTGCACGGGAAGCCTTTCTACATCTACAAATTCCGGAGTATGCACACGGGTGCCGAAGAAGACGGCTACCATCTCTTCACCGGCGACGAGGACGAACGACTGACCCGCATAGGCCGTAAGCTGCGCGACCATCATCTCGACGAACTCCCCCAGCTGTGGAATGTGCTTATCGGCGACATGGCCTTCATCGGACCACGCCCCGAGCGTCCCTACTATATCCGGCAGATTCTGGAAATAGACCCACGCTATGAACAACTTTATCAGATTCGTCCCGGAGTAACCTCATACGCTACGCTCTATAATGGTTACACCGACACGATGGAGAAAATGCTGCGCCGGCTGGAACTTGACCTGTACTATCTGGAGCACCGTTCTATCCGTATGGATGCCAACATCCTGATGAAGACATTCCTCAACATTGTTTTCGGCAAAAAGTTTTAAGGCGCTTACATCTTCTTAAAGTATAACCGCAGCGTTCCGTTACTAAGCGTCATCCTGGAACCCGACAATTCTTCCACCCTGAATGTTTCCTCCAAAGCATTAAGTCCGTATGGGGAAATGTCTTTCACGTTCTCTTCCGTGACCATCTCGTTGCCTTCATCACGATTATAAAGACAAGGCTGAGTAACCTTGAGTTGTCCGTTTTCGTGGTTGAAACGAGCCATGTAGATGGGAATGTGATACGAGCGGTCGCTAAATTGCAGAAGATTCACCTGGAACGACCAGAAAAACAAATCCTTGGAAGTGTCCTTCACACCACCGGTCTGCAAGGTATCGACCTGAACCAAATGCCAAAAGCCGTCGAGGTCGCCATTGCCAGAAGTCTCCAGTTCGCAACTCGTAAACGAGAAAACGAGAAATGCAGATAATGAGAAAATGAGATATTGAGATATTCTCTTGGAACGGTTCTTTTTCATCGGGGACGTTTGGTTAAAATTCCTGTTTTGGTGATTGTTAATTGGAAACCGGCATTATTGCCGCGGATTTTCCCGAAGTCCATGGCGTAGGCACCGCGAATGCTCCAGCCACGCAACTTAGGTTGTGTGAAATGATAGTCGGCCTCAGCGAGGAAACTGGTGTTATAGCGGCGCTCGGTATAGGGGCTGATATAAGAACCCAGTCCGTCCTGCCATGTGGCCAGCAACCTATAGCCAAGATTCTCTAAGATATTGCCGTTCATACCCAGATGAAAGGCCATAAACCGATTGTTCTTCACCTGGATATCACCATCGCCATTATAAATCGGCGAGAGGTAGAGCGGATTGCCCATCACCTGCCCCCAATGTTGCCAGCCCGTACTGAAATAATGGTTATAGAAATTGTCTTGTCCGCTTACATGGTCTTGCCAAGTGGCATTGTGGTCATGGTAAACTGGACCGCTCTGATATTTCGTATAAAGGTATTCAAAGACCAGTCCCTTCAGCCAGGTGCCGTATTTCATGTTCAGCTCGGCTCCCAGCATCCAGTCCTTAAAAACGTAGAGCAGGTAACGACGCTTCTTCTTCACGTTCCATTCCTCACCTTCACCATATCCGTCGTAGTCGAGCTGGAGCATCGACGAATGGTCTTCGAAATATTTGTCGGCATAGACGCTGAAACGCCAGGTGTCGGCATCGTAGTTGACGCGCAACAGCCAACTGCCCAGATGGTTGCCCTCTTCGTTCATAAAAACGGTTCCCTGTTCGTCGACTTCTCCGCCGCCGGGAATAAAGGCTCTATAAAAAGCCTTTAGATTAGAACGTGCCTCTTGTGGTGTTAGTTCTCCATCGATAAATCTATAGGAAGTGCCGCCGAACATACAGGCCATCTCCAGTCCCATCTCTACGGAAAGGGGATAGAACCTTTCTTCGTTGCCAATCTTCAGATAACCGGCCTTGGAATGATAGAGCACGCCCTCGGTGTAATGAGACGTCTGATGGGTGAAATCTTTCTGCCAGCCGTCGTCGGTGGTCTTACCATAGGCAATGTGTCCCTTCAGGTGGAGCCAGCCGTTGAGAATGGGCAAGCGCCAATAGTCGGCCAGGGCAATGCGTACCTGCGGAACGGGACGCGCATTGATGCCAAACGTCTGGGAACCGCTCGACAACTGGTTGTTTTTCAGTTCCATCGGATATTCTTTGCTGCCAATGGAAAGCGTTCCATGCAGCCAACGGCCTTCCACAAAAGCCTGCTGCACAATGGGTTTGCTCGTATAATGATAGGCAGCAGCCACATCCACTCCGTAGCCCACACCCCACTTTCGGGCGGAATCCACCTCCAAGGGACGGATTACGGCACCGCGCAGGTAGCCATTGGTCTTCTCCAACGAAGACAGGCCGTATTTGTTGGCGTTGAGCCAAAGCGGTGTTGTGCCGTCGGAAACGCTGGCCTGCGCCTCAGCTTTATATTCGATGCCCTGAAGCGGCTGCAGCGGTCCTTCGTACTGAGCGTATGCCGCCACCGTCACCCCAAGCATAAAGAGAGATAAAAGATGTCTCATTTCACATTATTTATATACTCTATAAACGAAAAAAAACTGCAAATATTACATTGTAGGGAAAATCCCAAACAAAGTAGGGAAAATCCTTTGCAGGGGTGACAAAAACTTCGCACTTTTGCATCAGAGAAATAAAAAACGTAGTATAAACCAATAAAACCATAAGAATATGAAGAAGTTGATGATGACGCTGATTGCAATGGTCACAATGACCTTCTCAGCACAGGCAATGAGTTACGAGCAGGCCCGCGAGCAGGCTTTGTTCCTGACCGACAAGATGGCCTACGAACTGAACCTCACGGAGGACCAGTATGAGGCAGCCTACGAGGTGAACCTCGACTACCTGCTCGGTGTTGAATCACAGGCCGACCTTTACGGAGAATACTGGACACGCCGTAACCTTGACTTGAGCTATATCCTGCTCGACTGGCAGTACAATGCCTTCTGTGCAGCAAGCTATTTCTACCGTCCGCTCTATTGGGACGCTGGCTACTGGCACTTCGGCATCTACGCCCGCTATCCCCATCGTACTTACTTCTACTTCGGTCGTCCACATTTCTGGTACACCTATCGTGGCGGACATGCATGGCATCGTGTAGGCGGACGCGGCTACTATCACGGACGTACCTTCGGACGCGCTCACCACTCGGCTGCCGGCCATCGTGGATTCGGAATGCGTAGCGGTTACGATCGCGGTGACTACCGTGGACGTTCAGGCCACATCGGCGGTCACAACCAGGGAAGAGTAGGCGGACGCGGCCAGGGCAGAATCGAAAACCGTTCTCATGGAAATATTGAACGCGGAAGAAGCGGCAACTACAACCGCCGTGACAACGGAAACATCAATCGCGGTAGAAGCGGTGACTTCAACCGTCGTGAAAACGGAAGTTTCAATCGTGGAAGAAGCGGTGACTTCAACCGTCGTGAAAACGGAAGCTTCAATCGCGGAGGTAGCAGCGACATCAACCGCAGCAGAAACTACAACCACGAGAGCAGCACACGCCACACCGTAGGTGCCGACCGCGGAATCTCAAGATCTGGTTCCAGCATGTCGAGAGGCAGCAGCGCTCCCAGCCGTTCATTCGGCAGTGGCTCCTCAAACCGTTCGTTCAGCCGCAGCAGCGCCCCCAGCCGTTCATTCGGCAGCAGCTCTTCAGGCCGCTCATTCGGTGGTAGCTCTTCAGGCCGCTCATTCGGTGGTGGCAGCAGCCGCGGAGGCGGTAGCTTCAGCGGTGGCGGTCACGGAGGCCACGGCGGACATGGTGGAGGCCACGGCGGTCGCAGATAATAAATTTGATCACCTTCTATAAATCCAGAATACGGATTTCAGCATTGGCCATGCGGGGAACTTCCCGCATGGCTTTTTTGTAGAATACGGCCTGAATGGCCTTGTTGATGATGCCATGCCCCACGGCTAAGACCGTCTTATCGGGATACTGCTGCCGGATGAAGTCCAGGAACTGCCGAGCACGGGCTTGCAAAGCGTCAAGCGTCTCGATGTCGTCGGGCCAAACTTCATCTTTCAGGTCGGGAATAAACCTTCCGGTAAAACCTCCCCAGTCGCGTTCGCGCAACAAGGGCGTCTGCACCACCTCCATATTATATGGTTCGGCAATGATACGGCAGGTATCTACCGAACGCTTCAAGTCGCTGCTGACGAAGGCATCGAAACGTTTCCCGCATAACTGGTCGCGCAGCTGACGGGCCTGCTCCACGCCCTCTGCCGTGAGTTCCCCTTGGGTCTGACCTTGCATAATCTGGTTCACATTATCCACGGTCTGACCATGGCGTACAAGATATAATTTCGTCATGTTGGGCACAAAAATACAAAAAAAATTGGAGTTATCAATAGGATTTACTATTTTTGCATCAAAATTACGACTATGAGAATACTTCAGAGTTCTGTATTTCGCGCACTCTGCGCAATTGTGTTCGGCTACCTGCTCGTCATCTACCGCAACCAGATGCTGCATTGGACCACCATAGCCTTCGGTGCCCTATTCTTTTTGTCGGGTCTGGTATCGGTGATTGCCTATTATGCCGAAAAGCGGCGCGCGGCCAACATGGCAGAGCGACTCAGTGCCATGTCGGAAATGAGAGGCAAGGAAATGGAGACTCCCTCCGAGGACAGCATCCGCCACTCGCTCATGCCCGGTTTCCCCATTGTAGGAATCGGCAGCATGGTGCTCGGTGTAATCCTGGCCATCATGCCCACCACGTTTATCCACGGAATGATGTACGTCATTGCCGGTCTGCTGGTGCTGGGAGCCCTCAACATGATGTTCAACCTTTCCATGGCACGGAAATTCGCCTCTATCGGCCTGGGCTTTTGGATTATGCCCCTGCTGCTGCTCGTCTTGGGCGTGCTGATGATTGCCAAACCCGATTTGTTTGCAGCCATGCCGTTCCGCATACTGGGATGGGCACTCATCGTGTATGGTGTCATCGAATGCATCAATGCCATCAAGATTCACAACTGCCGCAAACAATACGAGAAGATTCAGGCAGCCCAGCAGGCAGCATCAAAAGCTGAAATAGAGGATGCGGTAATCGTAGAAGACAACCTGCCATCCACCACCACCTAACACCCATCATCTAACACCTAACACCCATCACCTAACACCCCATAAGAAAATGACCATCATTGGAATTGCTGGAGGAACGGGCTCCGGAAAAACAACCGTTGTCAGGAAAATCGTCGAGGCGCTGCCGCCCCATTGTGTGGCCGTGGTTCCACTCGACTCGTATTACAACGACACCACGGGCATGACGCCCGAAGAGCGCAGCCAAATCAACTTCGACCACCCAAACGCCTTCGACTGGCAACTGCTACACAAGCAAATTGCGCAACTGAAACGCGGGGAGGCCATAGAGCAGCCCACCTACAGCTACGTAGAAAGCAACCGCCAGAAGGAGACCATCCACGTGGAGCCCAAGCCGGTGATTATCATCGAGGGCATCATGACGCTGGTGGACCGCAAGCTGCGCAACATGATGGACCTGAAGATTTTTGTAGACACCGACTCCGATGAACGACTCATCCGCAACATCCTGCGCGACGTGGTGGAACGCGGTCGCACGGTCGACATGGTGCTCAACCGCTATCTCTCGGTGCTGAAACCCATGCACGAGCAGTTCATCGAGCCCACCAAGAAGTATGCCGACATCATCATTCCGCAGGGCGGTGAAAACATGAAGGGCATCGGCATCATCTGCAAGTACATCGAGACCATTACTGCCAAAGAGCATCTTTCCAACGTATAAACAGGAAGTACAAAGAATCTTTGTTAGCAACTGAAGCACAACTGATTACAAACAGATAGTGTATACTATGTATACCTATTATATAATATTACATCATTAGTGTCCCGTTAAAATTGGGACGAGTTAAATATTAATCAAATAGCCCCGGAAAGAGGGGACAATCGAGTTCTTTGACATTGTTGAATTTAGTCTTATCGAACAGGTCAGTTAGGTGAGTTTTGTCCGTAAGTGATATGCTGAGGATTTGCAAGACTTCATAGGTCGAGCGTTCCAATTTCATATCGTGATGAACAATAGCCACAAGACAATAGGTTATGATGGCGACAGCAATCTGGATGCGAACGGCATTCTCCGTAGTGCCCCAAAACTTCTTAATTTTGAGATGCTGCTTTAGCCATTTGAAGAATAGTTCGACCAACCATCTTTTCTTGTAAAGTTCTGCGACTTCAAGAGCGGTAAGATGCTTGGCATTGGTGAGAAATGTGAATTCACGTTCTTCTTCCTCATCATAGTATCTTATAAGTCTGAATGACTCTGGATACTTCTTCTCTGACAAATAGCCTGTTAGTTTCACCTCGGCATCAGTAAGTACGTTCTTTGGCATGCGTCTCTTCCATTTGACTATCTTATACTTCAAGTTGGTCTTGGCTCTGACCACATAGAAAGAATCCGTCAGATGTATTCTGTAGAGTTCTTTGAATGAGTCATAAGCCCTGTCGAATATGTAGTAAGCATTTGGCTCATAGGTGATTGAAGACATTGCTGTTGAATCGTGCTTTGATGCAGTGGTCACTGTGTAGAAGGCTGGAACCTGAGCCTCAATGTCATATAAGACATGGGCTTTGACACCGCCTTTCTTCCTTCTGAATCTTGCCCATGGGAATGTAGAGAGACATAGGGGAATGGTCGTAGAATCAAATGCATATTTCTTTCCAGGAATATCCAGGAGATTGGTTGCCCGTTTCTCACAAGCTTCCTTCATCATGTAGAAGGCGAAATCCTCGAAGATCCTGTAGTCACGATTCTGATTTGCAGATGCCAATGTGGTTTTGGCAATCGGTTTGCTTCCTATGCCAAGAAACTTACACTTGGAATGGTGTGCCTCCAAGGCTACCACAACGTCTCTCAGACTTTCACGATTTGAGAGTTGTCCAAACATCATTGCAAGCAGTTGGTTCCAACACGAGAAGTGCTTCACGTACTTGTTTCCATCATACTTGCGAGCAAGATAGTTGAAGTGGTTTCTGTCCAAATGACTGACCAGTTGAGAGAAAACGTATTGACCTTTGTTCATTGTAGCCTGTTAAATTTGGCTGCAAAGGTACAAATTCAAAACCGTTGACTCTCAAAATTGCTCGTAAAAGACTGTAATTCAATAATTTCAAAGACCGATTAGTCCACTTTGACGGGACAGTAGTGGTTTGAGACATATTTTAATCGTTTGAACAAATTTGTCTGCAAAGTTATAAGGAATATATTAATAAAGCAAATCTTCCGAGTCGCGTTGTTGCACGATTCCGGTATATTATTGCTGATTATCAGAAGGTTAAAGGTTGTGGCGATATGCTATTTGCAACAAATTTCCTGCAACATCAGATATCTTGGTGGTCTGATTTCGTGATGGCTTTTTGTAACTGTTCAAATAACATCTCGTAGGCGATATTACGTAAAGGGCTTTTTACTGGACGCAGTTTCTCTATCCCTTTACGTGCATAAATGATTTGTGCTATATAACCAGGATATTTGCTAAGCAGATATTCACTTCGGAGGAACCATTCAAATTGTGCTGGGGTAATGGGACTGAATTTCTGGACTTTACGAACTTGTATCCATGAGCGATTCCCTTGAGAATCAATCTTCCAGAGAATATCCGTACGGTTAGTAAGGGTGTCGCGTTCAAACTTCAAACCTTCTTCCTCATACGCAATATATTCCCTTACGAACTGGATCATCTGAGTCTCAACTTCCCATGAAGACATTTCTATAAGGCTTGGCTGAATGTATCGGGCAGGAATTATATTTTCTTCAGTTACGGCATGACGTAAGTTCCACCCTGTAACATCTATTGGCTGGTATGTGCATGGATCATACTCAAACAGGCATGGCACGAGCCGACTTCTTATACAATTATCAATGAACATTCTCCTTTCCAAATCCCATTTCCAGGGTTTATCGGCATATTGGTTCCGCAATAGGTTTTCTCCGATTCTAAGATAGGCTTCAGGATACGTCAGTTGTACTGCAAACACCTGATTTCCGAAGATAATCGAAAAGTCCTCGAAGATTGTATCACTTTCATCACTGGTGAAGATATATGTATGTCCAAACAACTCCCCGTTGGGTCGCTCTGAAATACATTTCTCTATTCGTTGGATGGCAACACGTCGCAAATTACAGAAATGCTGATAACGCTTCCTTCTGTTTTCTTCACGAATCCGTTCTTCCTTTTCCCTTTTCTTACGTCTCTCTTCCCGCTGCTTTTTATTTTTTTTCTTTTTTTGCCGTGCCAATTCTTCTTGCTGTTGCATCCATCTCTCATGTTCACGACGAATCTTATCCCTCTCTTCCATGAAAATACGGTGACGTTCTTCGGACTCTCTTTGTTTTTGCTCAAACTCTTTCAGCCACTCTTGATATTCCTCTTCACCCTTTTTACGCTCTCTCTCGAAACGGAGATGCCACCTGATTCGTCTGCGGCGATAGATCTCATCACGATGTGCCGTCTGTTTCATATCAAGCCATATAAAGGTTGAGAAGAATCCAATTATGGCTGTTACCAAAGGCAACATCCACGAATACATCTCCCTCTTTGTCGTACTATGATATTCCCAGA
>JAEEGJ010010715.1_pt1 | contig 23702 bp, 20 predicted proteins | sample 8958761 | NCBI WGS metagenome assembly JAEEGJ01 (sample SAMN16246546, study PRJNA631951) | gut metagenome | biome: gut microbiome; feature: rumen; material: RS-attached | host: Bos | place: Iran: Karaj | collected 2018-10 | reverse complement strand
TCGCAATGTTTTTCATAGATTTCTTTTTTCAATTCAAAATCGTATTTCATGTAAAAACCCCCGAAGTTTGTTCAACTTCAGGGGTTCACTTCAAGGTGACAGTCCCTTTTTATATTAAAAATAAAGAGAATCAGAGATTTACGCGGAATATCCGGGGTAAGGAGAGAATCCTGCGTTCACACACAGATTGATAAACTCATTAGATCTCGAGAAGCCGTGATATACATCAAGTCTCGAGCTTCCGGTAGCCAGTCTGTTAAGCCAGTAAGCAAGGCCGTCAGCGTCACATTCTCGTCCGAGGAACGCGTTATACAGGATTCTTACATACTGTTCATCAGTCAGATTTCTGTTCTGCATCTCCTGGCTGAATACGAAGCCGTAAGCTACTTCCTCACCTGTCATACCCTCAACCTTGATCTTGTTGTACCAATAGTTAATACCAACTGTATCAGGATCTCTGTTCAATGTAGAACTGTACATGTAGATAAGGAATGTCTCTGTTCCGTCTCTTCCAACCCAGCCGCCGCTTGATGATGACGGAGGTGTGATCTCATTCGGAGGAAGTGCAACCGCTGTACCGGGCATGTTGTCGTATACAGGAATTCTGAACACTTCACCTGAATCATAGAGACCTGCTCTGATGTATGCTGTCTGCATACGTGCAGCCTCAGTATAAACAGAAGCTGTGGCTGTCATGTACTGGTGATAACCCTTATCGCGAGGTGAAGCAGGATCAAAGTTAAATCGCATGAAGTAAAGTGTTCCCTGACCTGCCCAGATGTAGTTGTCTCTCATCCACATAGCACCGCCAACGATGGCCTTACCGGGTGTATCCCAAGGAATGAGATATGTGGAATTGAATCCGGGGTCACCTGTACCGTTCTGAGCAAAATTCAGACCGCCTACAGTAGCGTCGATAACATTGGAATAAGCACCGATGTTAAAGAGGTTATAGTAACCTGTTGTACCTCTGGAAGAATTACTTCCGCCCTTACTGCACTCCTGGATGCAGTGTGCTGCGAGGAAAATCGGATTTACATCAGCGATATTGCCTGCATCAGCAAAGATATCGCAGTAGTTGATTACATCACCGTTCTGATTAGGCGCAGACGTGTTAAGGAATGTGCCGGGGAGAATACCCTGAACGTGTGAAGAAGGAATGCTGTTATCTACAGTGTATGTAAGATCGAGGAACTGGAATACCGCAGTCTCATTAAGTGAGTTTCTCGGATCCATATAGAAAGCAACGATCTCAGGGGAAGCATTAACCCATGTAGATGCATCTACAACGTTGTATGTGTTGGTAGCCGCATTATAAGCATAATCTGCCTTAGACTTCCAAGAACCGTTACTGCTGTTGCTGATCAAAGATCCGCCGGGTCTTGTCTCGATGCCGATAGCTGTATTCCAGTCCATACCTGTATATACAGGAACGAACTGCCATGAAGGATGTGCGTTATGCATGTCACGAAGATACGGCTTATAACTTTCCGGGAAGTTAGCAATAGCCGATTCGAACGCACCGTCGGAAGGACCGGTTCCGGAAGGATCGAGTCTAACGTAGTATGCTGCAACATAACCTGATCTTACTTCACCGTTAGATGTGTAGTTGATGCTGTACCATGTTGACAGATCAGATGTATCTGTTGAAGCAGCAAAAGTAGAACCTGTTACCTGAACTCTTTCATTAAGACCTACTGAACCTAAGTTCCTGGACTGGTTTGTAGGATACTCGCGGACATTAACTCCGCTGTTACAGTTGATGATAGTCGCATTAGCGGCTATATCAGCGTTAACCGTCTTCGAAGTCAAACCTGTAAAGACTCCAAAGGTGATCGCTACAGCCAAAAAGACTGATGCGATCTTTTTAAGATATTTTTTTCTCATTCTGTACTCCTTATTTCTCTATCTTCATTCCTGAGAGGAACGCATTAATGAATCCGTCGATCTTTCCATCCATTACAGCATCAACATCCACTTCTTCATAACCGGTCCTGGCATCCTTAACGAGTGTATAAGGGCAAAATACATATGATCTAATCTGTGATCCCCAAGCAATCTCTTTCTGATCACCCTTAAGATCTTCAATCTTCTCCATCTGAGCAGCCTCAGCAAGAGCAAACAGCTTAGCCTTCAGCATGTTCATGGCAGACTCCATGTTCTGCACCTGTGAACGCTCAGCCTGACAAGCTACAACAATTCCTGTCGGATAGTGTGTAAGTCTTACGGCGGTATCAGTCTTGTTGATGTGCTGACCACCCTTACCTGTAGCTCTGTACTTATCAACACGAAGATCCTTGGGATCGATCTTGATATCAATATTGGTATCCATCTCAGGGATAACTTCACAAGAAGCAAATGATGTATGACGTCTGCCTGCGGCATCGAAGGGTGAGATTCTTACAAGTCTGTGTACACCGAGCTCAGATCTTAAGAATCCGTATGCATTCTCTCCGATTACCATGATTGAGCAGGACTTAACGCCGGCTTCTTCACCTTCGAGATAATCGAGAAGCTTGATCTGATAGCCCTTTGCTTCAGCCCATCTGGTATACATACGGTAAAGCATGCTAACCCAGTCCATAGCCTCAGTTCCGCCTGCGCCTGCCTGCAAAGACAGCACAGCATTATTCTTATCGTACGGACCTGTAAGAAGTGTCTCAAGACGCATCTTCTCGAAGTCCTGCTTAAACTTCTCAACACCTTCAGTAAGCTCGCCTAATAAATCGAGATCCTCATCCTCATTAGCAAGCTCACACAAAGCAAGAAGATCTTCCCTGTCAGAAACAAGGCGACCATAGTTCTCAACTCTTTGCTGCATGCGGCGAAGATCCGTCTGAAGTTTCTGAGCCTTATTAACATCATTCCAGAAATCAGGTTCCTGCGTTCTGGCTTCAAGTTCGCTTATCTTTGTTGAAAGCGCATCGATATGAAGTGAATCCTTAAGGCTTGCCAACGGCTCCTCAAAAGACTCGAGATCAAGTCTTACGTTATCAAATTCAAGCATTATTACTTTCCTTTCCTAAGATCTGCGGTAAACTCCGCAAGTCTTTCCATAGCAGTTTTGATATTTTCCATTGAAGCTGCATAGCTTATACGAACATTGTCCTTACCACACTCACCGAAAGCACTTCCGGGTACGATAGCAACCTTCTTCTCCATAAGGAATCTCTCACAGAACTCCTCTGAAGTAAGACCCGTATTCTTAATAGACGGGAAAGCATAGAAAGCACCTGAAGGAGTGAAGCACTCGAGGCCCGCATCATTAAGACCCTTGATGATAACTCTTCTTCTGTGGTTATACTCATCTCTCATGGCCTTAACCTGATCATCACAGTTCATCGCAGCCTCAACAACAGCAAACTGAGACATCGAAGGAGCACTCATGATGCAGTACTGATGGATCTTAGTCATGGGAGCGATAAGCTCCTTAGGTCCCAATACATATCCGATACGGAATCCTGTCATAGCATAAGACTTGGAGAAACCGTTGATCATGATTACACGGTCCTTAAGCTCAGGGAATCTTGCAAGAGAACTGAGCTCATCACTTACATAATTAAGTTCACAGTAAAGCTCATCTGAGATAACAATGATCTCAGGATGCTTCATAAGAACATCTCTTATGGGAGCCAAATCCTCCATAGTCATTACGGCACCCGTAGGGTTACCGGGATAGCCCATGATAATGTACTTAGTCTTATCAGTAATGGCAGCCTCGAGATCTTCAGCCTTAAGCTTAAAGTCATCCTCCTGCCTTGTAGAGATGATAACGGGAACACCGTGTGCGAATAATACCGTAGCCTTATAAGCTACAAAGCAAGGCTCAACGATGATAACCTCATCTCCGGGATTGATAAGAGCTCTTGCCGCAAGGTCAAGACCCTCAGAACCACCTACCGTGATAAGACACTGACCGTTATGATCATATTGGACACCGTAACGTCTGTAGATATAATCAACGATTGCCTTCTTGGCATTCGTATATCCTGCATTAGGAGAATAGTGTGTATATCCGTCAACAAGCGAATTGATACCGGCTTCTCTGATAGACCAGGGAGTAACAAAATCCGGCTCACCAATGGAAAGGGAAATAACACCCTTCATCTCACTGGCAAGATCAAAGAACTTACGTATAGCTGAAGGCGGTACCGCAGCTACACAGGATGATACTTTGGAATTAAGATCTATCATAAGACAATCGCCTGCCTGTCGTCAGTCGTCTCATCCTCGAAGAAGATACCGTTACTCTTGTACTTCTTGAGGATAAAGTGAGTAGCTGTAGAAAGAACACCCTCACTTGTAGCGACCTTGTTATATACAAATTCTGCAATATTCTTAAGGCTGTCATCGTTATAGATAAGAAGCAGGTCAAAAGCACCGGACATAAGATAGCAATCCGTTACCTTCTCGTACTTGCTCAAGATCTTAGCGATGTTATCAAAACCTCTGTCTCTTTGAGGTGTGATACGGACTTCGATAAGAGCCGTTACCTTCTCAGGATAAGACTTGGACCAGTTGATCTCTGCTGTATAACCCAAGAGGATCTTCTCATCCTTAAGTCTTTCAATCTCAGCCTCTACTTCCTCGGCGGCGGCTCCAAGCTGAACGGCGATATCCGCAGGAGTAATCCTGGGATCTTTCTCAATAATCTTCAATAATTCGATATCGTCAATCATAGTAAAACCTCCGTCTTTACGGCATATTCATTAAATTTTAGCATAACGTGCCATATTCATCATACATCTTTTCGATTACAGCCGCGTTACAAGCATACAGATCATAATCCTCGCGGGTAGCATCTCCAGAGACGAATTTCTCCTCGAGCTGCTTTTGCTCCTGTTCTTTTTCCTCGATAAGGCGCTCCAACTCACGTACGCGTTCGGCTGCACGTGCACGCTCTCGGCGAGCCTGGGCCTGATTCTGTGAGGGCTTATTTTTCTTAACCTCAACCTTTGCCTGTACAGGTTCGCTGACCTTGGGCTTACGCACCGCTTTACGGTAATACTCATATGTGTCGTACAGCTTTGCCGTACCGTCAGAAAAGCCCAGCACCTTATCTGCACACTTCTCGATAAAGAAGCGGTCATGGCTAACACAAATGATCGCACCGCTGTACTGCGCAAGCGCATCCTCAAGGATCTCACGCGACTCGATATCAAGATGGTTAGTAGGCTCATCGAGGAAGAGTATGTCAGGGTTTTCCTCAAGGATAAGACACAGATAGAGTCTGCTTCTCTCGCCTCCCGACAGCACATTGATTGTCTTGAAGACGTCGTCTCCTCTGAAACCGAATCTTGCAAGGAGAGATCTCGCCTCCGTTATGGTCAGATCAGACCTTCTTATAAGCTCCTCATAGCACGTCGCAGTCTCATCCTCGAAAGGAACAAACTGCTCCATAAAACCTACAGTAGAAGCGGCACTTATAAACACGCTTCCGTCAAAGCCCGCTATCCTTCCTCTCAACATCGAAAGCAACGTGGACTTACCGCAGCCGTTGGGACCTGCGAGGAAAAGCTTCTGCCCTGCCTTAAGTTCGAAGCTTATATCTTCAAAGACAAAAGGGCCGTCATCGAAATTCTTGGATACACCCTTAACGGCGATTACAATCTTATCGGAAGCTCCTTCGCGCTCTTCAGGAACGACGTTAAAACTCATCCTGCCCTGACCGGAAGGAAGACGCGCACGCTCTTTCTCAAGCACAGCACTTAACTTATCTACCATCTTCTCACGCTGATGGTAGCCTGAGATATTACGATGCGACAGCATTGTCTGCTTTACATCAAGCTGATGTTCAAGCTCTTTCTCCAGATTCTCGACAACGCGCTTCTGAGTCTTAAGAAACTCTTCTTTCTGGATCTTGTAGCTATCGTAATTACCTCTGTATTCAGTTATATGTCCGCCGTCAAGCTCAATGACTCGGTTGGCAAATGAATCGATGAAATGACGGTCGTGCGTAATTACAAATACAGAACCGCCGTATGAACCAAGATAATCTTCAAGGAACTCGATAGCATCCGCATCGAGATGGTTGGTGGGCTCGTCAAGCATAAGGATATCAGGTCTCTCGACGATGAGACGGGCAAGACAGACTCTCATCTTCTCGCCTCCGGACAAAGTCATAAGATCAGTTCTGTCACTTATGTCTTTAAGACCTAATCCTGCAAGAGCCTCTTTGATACGGAATTCGTAGTCATAACCTCCCATAGCTTCATATTTGGAAGTTACGGCAGAATACTCATCAAGCTTTTCCTTGGAGTGATCGGTAGCCATCTCCTCTTCGATCTGCTTAAGCCTGATCTCTATATCGGTCATATCACGGGGCTTTAAAGTAGCCGAACATAAATCCTGTTCATCCATATTCTGAGACAGGAATCCGACTGTTGTATTTCCGTGTAAGATGACTCTTCCGCTGTCAGGTCTTACCAGGCCCTTAACAACTTTAAATAACGTAGATTTCCCGGCGCCGTTCCCGCCGATGAAAGCTATCTTGTCTCCTTGATTAACGGAGAAGCTTATCTCGTCGAGAACCCGCCGGGTCTCAAAACTTACTGATATACTGTCGACACTTAATACCGGCATCAGGAAAGATTACTTGGCAGTAATATATCCTTTCTTCGTAAGAAGTTCAGCCGTGAGCATTCCGCCGCCTGCAGCACCTCTCAACGTATTATGCGACAGACATGCGAACTTATAGTCGAAGATGTTATCCTCACGAAGTCTTGCTACGCTTACGCCCATTCCGTTACCGAACATAGCATCAAGCTTAGGCTGAGGTCTGTTGTCCTCTTCAAGATACTGGAGGAAGTGCTCGGGAGCGGAAGGAAGCTCAAGCTTCTGTGCCTCTCCGACAAACTCGTTCCATGCCTTGATCATGTCTTCCTTGGAAGGCTTGTTCTTAAAGCTTACTGATACAGCAGCCGTGTGACCCTCCTGAACGGCTACACGATAGCACTGAGCGGAGATAACAGGCTCCTTAGCAAGCTCGATGTGATCACCTGCAAACTTACCCCAAACCTTAAGGGGCTCCTTCTCGGACTTCTCTTCCTCACCACCGATGTAAGGAATGAGGTTGCCTACCATCTCAGGCCAGATATCGAATGTCTTACCTGCACCGGAGATAGCCTGGTATGTGCATACGGAGATCTTCTCGATACCGTAAGAAAGAAGAGGCGTAAGAGCCGGAACATAACTCTGGATAGAGCAGTTAGGCTTAACAGCTACAAATCCTCTCTTTGTTCCAAGTCTCTTTCTCTGAGCATCGATCAAAGCTGCGTGATCTGCATTGATCTCAGGAATGATCATAGGAACATCCTCTGTCCATCTGTTTGCAGAGTTGTTAGAGATTACAGGACACTCGAGCTTAGCAATCTTCTCCTCAAGAGCTCTGATCTCATCCTTCTTCATATCAACTGCACAGAAAGTAAAGTCAATCTGGTCAACGTATGACTCGATGTCATCCGTTCCGTATACAACAAGCTTCTTTGCATATTCAGGCATGGGTCTGTCGATCTTCCATCTGCCCTCTACTGCCTCTTCGTAAGTCTTGCCGGCAGAACGGGGTGATGCACATAAAGCAACACACTCGAACCAGGGATGGTTCTCAAGAAGACTGATAAATCTCTGTCCTACATAACCCGTAGCGCCAATGACGCCGACTCTTAATTTCTGTTCCATTTTTCTACTCCTGTTATTATCAAATGTCCTTGTGTCGCGGACACTTGTCTTTGTTGTGCACACAATACTAACACAACGGTATTAAGGGTGCAATAGTTAAAATAACAATATCAAGCCGCAAATTCTGCGTCTGAATTCTGCAATTCAAACACATACCATGCAGAATCGGTCTTATAAACGATGATATAGACGTCTGTAGTCATCCTGCTGCCCTCTTCATCATTGAAATTCAAACGAAGCTTAACGATCTGGGCGGCCTGAATCTGATCCTCCGTCGTATGGTGAAGGACAGCGATATCACTCTGGAGAGCAGGAAAATCATAATTGTATTCTTCTGAATAATCGTTATAACCAGAGAGCGAAGCGCCTACATACGTCCATGCAGGATCCATATAGGAAGTGTACTCTTCGAAGACTTCGCTCATGTCTACAGTCTCACCATCATCATTCTCATAAAGCTTGAAAGAATCCGGATAGCAGGCACAGAAGAGTTCCTCATCACCTGTGAATATAGACTGGAAGAAACCTTCTGCTACGTTAACTGAAGACTGATTAACGTTATTGATAGTTACAAACTCATCAACTTTGCTGCCGCAAGCAGTAAACGAAGCTACGCAGATGGCAGCTGTCAGGATAATACTAACTGTCTTCTTTATCATTCTTATTTGTCATCCTTTCGACGTAATCAAGATACTCAACAATCTTTTTCTCATAACCTATCGTTGTAGGTTCGTAATACTTTCTGTCCTTCACGGCATCAGGCATATACTGCTGCTTTGTAACATGACCCGGGAAGTCGTGAGGATACTTATATCCTACTGCGTATCCTAAATCCTCCATCCCCTTTGCAGGAGCATTGCGAAGATGCATGGGAACAGAACCCGTATCACCTTCCCTAACCTCAGCCAAAGCCTTGTCTATAGCAAGATAAGCTGCATTTGACTTGGGAGAAGTCGCAACAGTTATACACGCTTCAGCAAGAGGAATCCTTGCCTCGGGCATACCTACCGCTGCTACAGCCTGATATGCAGCACTTGCAACCAGCAAAGCATTAGGATTAGCAAGGCCAACGTCCTCTGCAGCGCATATCAGAATCCTTCTTGCAAGGAACTCAATATCCTCACCGCCTGCAAGAGCACGTGCCAGATAGAGTATGGCCGCATCAGGATCGGAGCCTCTCATGGACTTTATCATCGCACTGATATTGTCGTAATGGCTCTCGCCGTCCTTATCGAAAAGCACAGTCCTGTTCTGCATACAGTCACTTACAACTTCATCTGTAATGACTATAGCGCCGTCCTTATCCGGAGGTGTTGTTATGACTGCAAGTTCAAACGCCTTCAGGCTGTTACGGGCATCGCCGCCGGCGAGACCCGCTATCTTGGACAAAGTGTCGTCACTGACCTTAACGTCAAGAAGTCCGTAACCTCTCTCCTTGTCCTGAAGAGCACGCTTAAGGATATTTACGATATTCTCATCTGTAAGAGGCTGCAGCTGCAACACCGTTGATCTGGAGACCAGAGCCTTGTTGACTTCAAAGAAAGGATTCTCTGTAGTAGCTCCGACAAGAATGATGGTTCCGTCTTCAACGAACGGAAGCAGTGCGTCCTGCTGTAGCTTATTAAAACGATGGATCTCATCGATGAACAGAACCGTCTTACGTCCCTCTGATAGGATCGGATTCTTGGCATCCTCGATAACGCTCTTAATGTCAGATACGCCCGAAGTTACCGCATTGATAGAACGGAACTTCGATGTAGTACAGTTGGCGATAACTCTCGCCAAAGCGGTTTTACCTGTTCCCGGAGGGCCAAAAAGGATGACCGAGGACAGACGGTCTGCCTCGATCATCCTTCTTAAAAGCTTTCCTTTGCCGACGATGTGCTCCTGTCCCTCGTATTCATCGAGGTTTCTGGGAGCCATTCTAAAGGCGAGCGGCTGTCTTGAAAGTTCTTCCTCTGGCATCAGTTGAAATCGGGATACAGAGGATACTTCTCTGTGAGCTTAGCTACACGAGCGATAACCTCATCCTTCTTATTCTCGTAATCAAAGATGCAAAGGCTGATAAGATCAGCGATCTCAACCATGTCGTCTTCCTTCATGCCTCTTGTTGTAACTGCAGGAGTACCAATACGAACACCGGATGTTACGAAAGGCTTCTCAGGATCGAACGGGATTGTGTTCTTATTAGCTGTGATATTGCAGTCATCAAGACGAAGCTGGAGCTCCTTACCTGTGATGCCTGTACCTCTAAGGTCAATGAGCATGAGGTGGTTATCTGTACCGCCGGAAACGAGGTTAACGTTTCTTGCAAGAAGAGCCTCGCTCAAAGCCTTAGCGTTCTTAACGATCTGGTTAGCATACTCTCTGAATTCAGGAGAAAGTGCTTCCTTGAATGCAACTGCCTTAGCAGCGATGATGTGCATGAGAGGTCCGCCCTGCTGTCCGGGGAATACGGAAGAGTTGATCTTCTTAGCAAGAGCCTCATCGTTTGTGAGGATAATACCGCCACGAGGTCCTCTCAATGTCTTATGTGTTGTTGTTGTAACGATATGTGCATAAGGAACCGGATTCGGGTGAAGACCAGCAGCAACAAGACCTGCGATGTGAGCCATATCTACGAAGAGGTATGCACCTACTTCGTCAGCGATCTCACGGAACTTCTTGAAGTCGATGATTCTGGGATAAGCAGAAGCACCTGCAACGATAACCTTCGGCTTGAACTCAAGAGCCTTCTGTCTAACTTCCTCGTAATCAAGCTCACCTGTCTCCTTGTTTACCTGATAGAAATCAGACTCGTATGTTCTACCGGAAACATTAAGCTTCATACCGTGTGTGAGGTGACCGCCGTGTGAAAGATCCATACCGAGGATTCTGTCACCGGGCTCAAGGATAGCAAAGTATACTGCTGTATTAGCCTGTGCACCGGAGTGAGGCTGAACGTTAGCATATTCAGCGCCAAAGAGCTTCTTAGCTCTGTCGATAGCGAGCTGCTCAACGATATCTACATACTCGCATCCGCCGTAATATCTCTTTCCCGGATAACCCTCTGCATATTTATTTGTAAGAACAGAGCCTGCAGCCTCGAGAACAGCCTCAGAAACGATATTCTCAGAAGCGATGAGCTCGATCTTGTCTCTCTGTCTGCCTAATTCCTGCATTATAGCGGAATAGACTTCTGAATCCTCTGCTTTGATCTTGTCGTACATTTGTATTTCCTCCTGCAAATAATGTTATACGTAATTAGGTCCTACGCCCTCCGGCCTCAGTATGGCCAGATCCTCAGGCAACATCTCGATCTCATCTTCATCCCAGTCAGGCATCCTCGACATACACGATTCACATGAACACGGGAGCAAAGAGAAATAGTTGCCGCCAAAGTATGCATAGTTTATAAATTGTCTGGAATATCCGGTAAAGCCGTATGCATTGTAATAAACCATATGGCAATCATAGATATTCTCTTCGTAGAGTCTGTAAGCCACTACTATCGCCCATTCGGAGTCAAGAGATCTGGCACAATGGCACTGATGAGTCTCGCGGTTAACAACCTCGAACTGTCCGGGCCTTTGCAGTGTTGTAATGACAGATCTTGTCGGCCATCTTGAACAGGCCATTCTGTTAAAGACTGTCAGAGCAACAAAGACCTTATCAGTGATATTGTCATTGTTGTCAGCGCCTTCTCCTTCGATAACCCTTGCAAAGAAAGTAAAATCAGCCGTTGAAAGCCCGCATGCATATGCCTTAACTTCAGTAGGCATATAGTAGCGTTCAGCATCAGTTGCATCATTCCACATGATCTCGTATCTCTCGAAACGAGCATTGGCAAGTGACGGCTGTGCCATGATCATGATTACGGTAAGTGCCGTAATTATTGATACAAACTTCTTTAACAAATGCAATCTCCGTATAAGCGAAATACTACGGGATTTTACTATTTTTCTTATCTTAAATCAAACAACCATGTGCAGGATAAAGGCTGTAAGTGCTGTCAAAAGTGCAACTGCCGTGACAGACAGCCACATATGGTCCTTCATGAAGGGGACAAAGCTTAAGATAAACGTAATGATCAAAGCCCCTGCAAACAGATATACGGGCAAAAGGCCAAACCATACAGAACTCGAAGCAATCAGGAAAGTTGCCAGAATGAATAATGCGAGCGGAATCAGAGTAATAATGGCAGCTAATGTCAGTCTATATTTCATATCAGTTCTCATATCATCTGACCTCCAGACAATTCATAATGGCCACGATTACATCAGGACTCGAGAAGAAACTGTTGTGATCAATACCATTAACTGTGATAAAGTTCGCAGAACCGCTCGATACTGATGAGAACAAAGCTCTTGAAGATTCGATAGGGATAACCTCATCATCAACCGAAGCTATCATGGTTACCGGACATTCAACATCCTGTGCATATCTGTAAGCCGGAAGCTTGTAAGCAACGAGAAGCTTAAGCGGGCCATGGAAGATATTAAGGTAACTGTTGAACAGATCATAACCTGAATTGTAAGGTGCGAGCATAATCATGGAATCGATATCAACATCTTCCCTGGATGCAAGATACATAGCCGGTCCGTTACCGATTGAGTAAGACATCAATGTGATTCCGGATGTTGTATCCATTGAAGAAACTATCTCATAAGCCTGAACTGTAAAGTCCTGAAGCGAACTCTCATTAAGAGGACCTTCACTCAAGCCATATGTCGGATAATCAATGAAGACAAAATCATAGTATTCGTAGAGGAACGACAACTTCTCATTATCAAGAAGCTTGGCAACTTTGCCTGATGAATTCTCACCATTTCCTCCAAAGTACAGGATGACAGGTCTGGGTTCATTCTCAGGAACTGAAGTAGCAATTATCCTCCAGCCTGAAAGACCGTTGGAAGATATCTGCTCTACTCCGGCCTCGAGATCACAGAGATCCTCATACGAATCCTCATCAGAACTTCCCGGTAAAGTGATGCGCTTACCAACGTTATACATCATGTACGAACTGACTATAATGACAGACAGGACAACCAACAAAACATATATGGGAACCCTAATCTTCGAAGGTTTACCTTCCATAACAAATCCGACAATAAGTGCGATTCCGAAGATAACAGCTGACATTATCAGGACTGTTAAAGTGATGGTTCTGACAGCTTCAGACAGGATAAGGAACAAAAGGCTGCCGATCAAGGCGGCGATAACAGCACTTAACAGCGCAGTTTTTACTCTTTTACCAAAAGTCATAAGTATTCCTCCGGGAACATTAGACATATAAATATAATGTATCGGAAACACAATCCGTACTTTGAAATTATATAATTATCCTATGGCAAATTCAAAAAAGAGAAGAAAAAGAAAACTCAATGCCAGAGGAAAAGCCTTTCTGGCTTTATCGTGTCTGGCGATCATATTACTGGCTGTATTAATCATCAGTCTTGAATCCTGCAAACACAGAGAACCCGAGACGAGTGCCGAGGGTACTCTGACAACGTTATCAACTGATAATCAGGAAACGATCACGACCGAGACAGAAGCACCAACACCCACTCCGCTTCCGACACTCGATCTTCTTGGAGGCATCTACAGCAACGAAGCAATTCTGATTGATGCCGAGACAGGTGCAGTAATCTCAGAGAAGAATCCTGACACACAGGCATATCCCGCTTCAGTAACTAAGATGATGACTCTGCTCATTGCTTGCGAGCAGCTTACGGATTACAACGAAGTTTATCCTCTGCCCCGTGAGATCTACGATACACTTTATTATCAGGATCTTTCCACAGCAGGCTTTGAATGTAATGAGCCTATTACCATTAACGATCTTTTATACGGACTTCAGCTTCGTTCAGGTGCTGAGTGCTGTCTCGGTCTTGCCAACAGAGTCGCAGGTTCAGAGTCTGCATTTGTTGAGATGATGAACAGCAGAGCAGAAGAACTCGGCATGACAAATACCCATTTTATGAACTGCACAGGAGAGCACGACGTTAACCATTATTCCACAGTTCGCGATATGGCTACCTTGCTCCGTGCAGGTCTTCAGAACGATAAGTTCAGAGAAGTATTCTCTACTTCTGTCTTCCAGACAACACCCACGGTCACACATCCGGGCGGACTTATCATTTACAGTACATTCTCACAGACGATGAATTCAATGGATTTTGAAGGCGGTACTTTTATCGGAGGTAAGACCGGATATACTTCAGAGGCCGGACAGTGCCTTGCAACAGCTGCAACGATTGACGGTCACGAATATATCTTTGTCACTTTCGGAGCATATCGTGCTGAAGGAGATACATCCTCTCACCTTCATACAGTTGATGCCATAAATACTTATGAAGCTCTTGCCGTAGAATTAAGTCAAATAGGCGGATAAAATATTGTTATCGGATAAATGTAGTAAATATTCATATCAACTCTTACTATTACTATCTCATTTTTGTTGTATTTATATCATCAATACAGATAACAGCGTATTTCTTATTATACTTTTGCTATTGAGTTTCATATCTGCCTTTATCAAAAGAGATAGAATTACAAAGCAAGATATAACACTTTCTAGAGTTGTATGTATTGCAATAAGTATAATTCTCTTCTCTTTCACCGGTAGCATACTCAGCAGTACGGCTCATTTAGTCCTATCATTATTATTATCAATCCCTGCATCCTTGACCGCTTTCGATTTTTGCAAAGTATTCGAAAAGCTATTTACAAGCAACAAAAGAAATACAGTTAGAATAATCGATAAATTAAGTCTTAAAGAGTATTTGATTTGCATTATTACTGCATTTTTTAGCATTACTTTAATGTCCACATCTTCACCTCTCTATCCGTTCAATATATGGGATGATACAAATGTATATTTCACAATGGGGCGCGTCGTTTTAGGAGGTATGGTTCCCTATAGAGATGTATATGAACAAAAAGGTCCCATCTGGTTTTTTATTCAAGCCCTCTGTGCTTTAATTTCAGATAATTCTTTCATTGGTGTATACATTTTAGAAACAGTTATGTGCTCATTATTCATTATCTTCTCATGGAAGATAACTAAACTCTTTATCAGTATCGAAGAGCATGAATACTATGTATTTGGAGTTATGATTCTGTCAGGCATAATTTATTCTTCAAATATGTTTCACCTAGGTGGAAGTACAGAAGAATTCGCCTTTCCCCTTCTTGCTATAGTTATGTATATTGCCCTGAAAGCACTAATTCAAGATAAGACACTCCCATCTGTAAAAGAAGCATTAATTGTAGGGCTAATAACCGGATCTTTATTCTGGATAAAGTTCACTTTATGTGCGTTTATCGTGGGCTTTGTTTTTTTCTTCTTTGTTTATGCAATCACCATCAAAAAAACCAGGGAGATCCTAAGACTAATCTGTACATTTCTAGTCGGCTTTATAATAGTTACTATCCCCATTCTCATATATTATGGAATCAATAGTGCTATTAATGACCTTATCAATGTTTACTTTATTGATAACATTGTTGTTCACAGCGGAATCAATACTACTGGTAACGATTATTTGCTAACTCTTATTCATAAACTCAAACTATTCACTGTTGGATTTGGAATTCTTTATAAACCGAATATTGCTTTGCTTTTCTTAATTCTAATTTCAGTAATACTCTTCTCCATATATAAGAAGAGAATTACTGTATATCTTCTTTTATCTTATTCGATTACTCACTTAGTATGCTTTATGAAAGACGGCGTGTTCATTTTCTATTATGGATTTCCTCTAGTTGTATTTTCATCATTAACACTAATTCCGATAACTTTAGCGCTTAAGATATTTTATGAAAGGCTTAAAACAAAGACTTCTATTGCTTCAATAGTGTTGCTATCAGCTGTTATCGTGTGTTTCATATCTTGTATCTTCAACAGCAAGAATACTACATTATTATGTAAACCTTACGAAGAAACACCTCAGTACATTTTTTCACAAGAGATTAATAAAACGGATAACCCCAGAATTTTGACTTATGATGTTATGGATTCTGGTTTTTTTACTGCAAGTGGCGCTTTGCCTTCTAATCGATTTTACTGCTCTCTAATAATTCTTAATTATCTTCCTGAAGCTCAACAAGAGCGCGATGGACTTATTGAAGATGGTTATTTTGATTATATAGTCGCTTACAGAGACGATTACGAGTGGAATAAATATGAAGTGATCTCAAGTGCTGAATACGCAATACCTTATCCAACTGGAAATACTTATTCACAGGTATATTATCTTTACAAAAGAAACGACTTGATCTGATAGCAGTGATTTCAAGAATTCCCAATGTCAACAAACATATAGACTAGATAACTACAGTCATCTGAGATATACGATGCGCAAATATACGATTAATACTACTTGTATACTAACCTGCATTCTAGCGGCAATACTTACTAGTTTTACGTTTGATCATTGCATTGAGCAAAAAACACTAATAATTATTACTATGTTAGCTGTACCTGTTTCTTTATCAATCAGGTTGCTCATTATATATGCCAAAGATAAATATGATACATTCATCAACAATAATAATGAACATATTAATACACATCTCACGCTAAAGGAGATGATTACGGGAGCTATCGTGTCAGTGATATCCATCACTTTCATGTCGACCTCTTCTCCTTTATATCCTTTCAATCTTTGGAATGATGCTGACCTGTTTCTTACGATGGGAAGAAGCATTAAGAACGGTCAGGTGCCTTACCGCGATCTGTATGAACAGAAAGGGCCATTACTGTACTTCATACATTCGTTGTGTGCTTTAATATCTGACAGAACATTCTTCGGTGTTTATATCCTCGAGTCAATAATGTGTTTCATCTTTATCATCTTCGCATGGAAGATTGTAAAGCTGTTCATAAAGGATGTTGAATCGACCGGAGCCATTATCCTGACGCTTCCCTTGTGTGCCATCATTTACTCGTCAAATATGTTCCACTTAGGAGACAGCACCGAAGAACTGACATTCCCACTTCTTACCATTGTTTTGTATTTTGCACTTAAAGCCCTTCGAACAGACAATACTTTACCCTCTTGGAAAGAGACACTAATAACAGGCGTTATCGGCGGTATTATTTTCTGGACCAAGTTCAATCTATGCGCCTTCATAGCAGGCTTTGCAGTCTTCTTCCTAATCTATTCGATAGTCATACATCAGATTAAAAAACTACTCAAATGTATCCTCGCGATGATTACCGGAGTCGCTGCTGTATCCTTACCTATTCTGATTTATTTCAAAGTCAATGATGCTCTTGAGGACCTGTTCACCGTTTATTTTTATAACAACATATTCCTGTATAACAGCATATCCGGTGGGATTCTACATAAACTGACACACTCGATTCCTACAGGATTCGGTCTTGTATTCAGGCATAATCACGGTCTTCTTGCTATTCTCATGCTCGCTTTAATTACATTCATAGTATTCAACAGAAGAACTGCCATATTCCTTCTAACAGTCTTCACAACAATGATGATTGGGGCGTTCAGCGGAAGCTTCGTTATCTTCTATTACGGCTTTATCTTTATGACATTTACCGCGATACTGCTGATACCCGCTACGTGTCTATATAACGACGCCATACAAAAACTTTCACAGAAACGAGCCCACACAGCTTTATCGATAGGAATCCTAATCTCCATCGTATCTTTAATCTTCTATTCCGGAAGCAAGAATCTAAGCCTCATCGGAAAGCCTTATGATGAGACACCTCAAGCCATATTCGCGACTGAGATAGAGAAAACTCCCAATGCCAGGATCCTTACCTATGATGTTATGGATATGGGCTTCTTTATCTCGAGCGGCAACGATCCTTCCAACAGGTATTTTTGTTATCTGAATATCGTGGATGAATTGCCTGATATACGCGAATCACAAGACAGTCTGATCAACGACGGGTATTTTGATTACATAATCACATATAACGACACATTCGAATGGGACGGTTATGAAGTCGTTATGCAATCGGAATACTCTATTCCCTATTCTAACGGGATAACATACGACTACGATTTCTATCTTTATAAGAAAATTTCTTAATCAGAGATTCTTCTATACAGGCAGTGTCTGTCGAGATAAGGAACCTTGGTAAAATCACAATAAGGATCTATATCCTCTGCAATTAACTCGTAGTTATCCCACTCATACTCATCACTATAGGTAACAATATAATCGAAGTAGCCTTCTGCTATCAGTCTCTCCTGCTCTTCAACAGCTTCCTCGTTGTTCTCGATGAAGTTCATCGTCGTAAAGAATCTGTTTGACGGGCTGACACCCGAAGCAAGATAAAAGCCTCCGTCGATGATGTCATAAGTCAGAATCTTCGGATCTTCAGTCTGATTGATAATATCTGCCAAAACATACTGCGACAGCTCTTCCTTGGGCACAAACATAAGATATGTATTCTTACACATAAACATCGAGCACAAAGTTATCACTGCGCACAAAGCTCCCAGTACTAACTGTATGAGCCTCTTGTTGTATGAGCGCTTCTTCATAAGCTTTTCTATTCCCTTCACAACCAGTATAAGTGCGAAAACAAAATAGAAGCTTAAGATGTAGCCGTAGTAGTAAGTATAAAAGGGCTGCGAGAAAACCGCCTTCAAGGATATCGCGAACGTTACCAGGAACAGTGTGATGACACTCTTGCGGTATTTCTTTTCGAAAAAGACAACACCAACTAAAGATAGAATCATAAGCACACAGTAATCAAGGTTGCTCATGCATGACTCCGCCAGAGCCATCACGGGAACTGCAAGGAAGCGTACTACGGGATTACCGAGAAGGCCCGGGTAAGATCCCCCTCCTATGTAGTTGAAGATATTGTTGTAGAAATATACTTCCCAAAGATATCCGAGTGCATGGTTAGCGCCGAAGTAAATGAATACCGGCAGCGATACTACAGCGAAGCCTGCAATGAAATATAAGATGTCCTTAAGAAGGAGCTTATATGCCTTATTCCTAACGGCTCTTACAATGAGTATCAGAATGAAGCCGAGAATGAAGCCAAGGAAGGTGTACTTTGTCCAGAAAAGCATGCCCGCTATAAGTCCGCAGACAAGCGAATCTTTTACACCCGGAAGAACCTTCTCCTCCTTAATCATCTTCAATGCTACATAAAGAACGACAGAAAGAAGCGGGAAACAGAACTCTTCAGTATTGCCGCCGAAGTTAAACATACCGATCGTATAAGTAATGCCCATAAGAACCGGAACGAGACCTATACAAACTCCAGGAGCCTTAGGAACAAACAGCTTAACTGTTTTCCAGCTGAAGATGGCAAATACAGAAGCCGCGATACACTCAAACAGCCACACGCCCGTAAAGCTTGTCTTCGATATCAAAGAAGCAACAGCGTACATAAGAAGGAATATGGGGCCTTTCTGCTCGTAAAGATCCATATAAGGCACCTGTCCCTCAAAGACACCTCTGCCAACAGTAAAATAGACATTTACGTCATCCCAGACATTAAGCGGATAGATAGGAGACGAAGCGGAGACTGCAGTCATAATGATAAACGCTGACATTACGAGAAACGCTATCTCAAGACCGGTCTTCTTCGATATCGTCATGTGGCACTCTCCATCGTATCGACAACGGTATTAACAATATTGTCGAACGTGTCTACAGCCCAGTTACGTGCATCTGAAGCAAGGCCGGAAGCCATATCGTCAGATACATATGAATTGGTTATAAACCCTGACTGTGAATTAACTATATCAACACGGATACTCTCGTTCTCAAAGCCTGCAAAAGATCCGTAGAACTTACCTATGGCAAAAAGCTTGCCCGACAAAGTCAATAACTCCGATTCAGACATGCTCGAATCGCAAGTCACAGAGAAAGCTGAATAATCGGCGTTATGTGTAATGGAGATAACCTTATCTTCGATGAGCATATTAAGAACAGTGTCATCATAGTAAGAGCTCATCTGAGAAAGAAGTTCATCTCTGTATTCAGACGCGATCGTAAGTGTTACGCTGCCGTCTTCGTGCTTCTCGGCAACCAGTCTTCCCTCAGAGTTCTGTACCAACTGCTCCAACTGCTCATCTGTGATGCTGTCACCGTAAGTAGGCGGAACACTGACAATAACAGATACATGTCCTTCTTCATCAGTAACTGTCTGGGATGAAGGAAAGACTTCAGTATCATCAGTTAATCCCGGAACACTAATACCTCTGTCACTAAAGAAGCCTGCGATCTGCGGCTTAAAGTGCCTGTAGCACATAACGCACAGGGCAATAACGACAACGAGTAGAATTATGCGCTTGATAAGTTTCATTATCACATTCCGTACAGTTCATCTGCTTCCGGCGGGGTCAGCTCAACGCTTTCACCGGATGTCTTATCTATCCTTATAAATCCTTCTTCCTTTTCAGTAAACCTGCCGATTACACAGGCCTGAACATTCTCTTTTGTAAGAGCCTCGAGTACCCTGTCAGGCTCCGGTGTAGCAATCAGCAGCGATCCTGATGATATGAGTCTGAAAGGATTTATATTAAGAGTATCACAAATCATCTGGGTTTCTTCTGTAATAGGTATAAGACGCTCATCAACAGTAATACCGAGACCAGATATATGCGCCATCTCATAGGCCGCGCCAAGAACGCCGCCTTCGGTAACATCATGCAAAAGGTCAGCTGCACAAAGTCTGTATCCCCTATCATTCTTCGCACCGGATGTACTGAACAGGTTACCTGTTATTACACCCTCAGGTACAACGGAGATCAAAGAGGAATACGAAGCTGCCTTGTCTAATAACTCAGAGGGAACAGAAGCAAGCTTGGAAGAATGCTCCTTAGCTGCAATATATGAGCCCTCGATGCCGCAAGTCTTTGTAAGTATGAGACTGTCTCCTGCTACTGCATGTCCAAGAGGAACGGGGTGATCCTTTCCTATAAGACCAAATGCTGTAGAGATAACAATAAAGGTATTAACAGATTCAGACACTTCTGTATGACCGCCGACAATATCGACGCCTATCTTCTTAGCCTCACGGGAAGCATCTTCTACAATCTTGCTAATGTCTTCAGGATTACAGGACGGCGGAGCGATAATGTCGATAAGAATACCTGTAGGTCTTACTCCGCACGCAGCTATATCATTGCAGGAGACGTGAACTGTTAACGTTCCCGACTCCATTCCGCCTGCAGTAACAGGATCGGAAGATATAACCATCATCTGTTCACCAAGATCGATCCAGGCACAGTCAGCGCCGATATCTGATCCGACGACAGTTGAAGATGAAAGCGCAGGTAGTCTGCTCAGTACAAGATCAGAAAGCTGCTCGTTTGTAAGCTTACCTATCTTCATATCTTAATGACCTCAAGGTTCTCCTCTACGCCCTGCTTTACCATAGCCTCAATATCGAGATTTTTCTCAGCTTCTTCAATATCGACATGCTTAGGATGTGTCTTAGGATGCTTAGCAACGAATATAGTGCAGCAATCCTCAAAAGGAAGAATAGAAGTCTCGAATGCTCCGATATCTCTGGAGATCCTTACCGTAGCTTCCTTATCCATACCGATAAGCGGTCTTAAGATCGGCATATCTACTACTTCGTTTGTTATGGATATAGCCTCAAGAGTCTGGCTTGCAACCTGACCTAAGCTCTCACCTGTAATGAGACACTTACAATCATTCTTCTTAGCGATCTGCTCAGCAATCTGAAGCATAACACGGCGCATAACGATAGTAAGCATGTCGTGAGGTGAATTCTTAACCATGTCGAGCTGAATCTTTGTAAAGTCGACAACATAAAGATTCATTCTTCCTGAAAATCTCGAGACAATCTTGGCAAGGTCAACAACCTTCTGCTTTGCCTGCTCAGATGTATACGGATAAGAGTGGAAGTATACAGCATCGATCGGCATACCTCTGCTCGCCATCATGTAGCCTGCTACAGGAGAATCAATACCACCTGAAAGCAGAAGCATGCCCTTACCTGCAGTACCTACAGGAAGACCTCTGTGACCCATCATCTTACCTGCATACACATAATTCTCTTCACGAACTTCAACATGAAGAATGAAGTCAGGATTATGTACATCTACACTTAAGCCTTCGTAATGCTCAAGAATATAAGCTCCTACTTCTTCGCAGATCATAGGTGAATTCATCGGGAACTTCTTGTTGCCGCGCTTACACTCGACTTTAAATGTTTTATATGAAGGATTGCTCTCAAGAAGGTGCTTAACGTACTCAGCTGCATTGCTGTCGATATCATTGATATCGCCGTTAAACTTACAAGCAAGGCTTACTGACACGATACCGAACACCTGCGTAACGGCAGTCATGAGTTCTTTTGCAGACTCTTCAGACTCAAAGTAAGGATTACCTTCCTCCTTTGCTTCGATCCAGATTCTGCTCTGACTTTGGAAGATAGATACCTTACCAAAGCTTCTTAACCTGTATCTTAGGTTGTTCATGAGCTGCGCTTCAAAGCGACCGCGGTTGAGGCCCTTAAGAGTGACCTCTCCCATTCTTGCAAGTATTACGTTAGTTGCCATTATCTTACCTTTACCTCATATAGTTCATATATCTCATCTATCGCCTTAACAAAGGCCTGCGCCTCTTCCATCGTATTATATCGCGAAAAGGAAAGCCTCACACTGTTGGAAGATACACTTCTGTCGATACCCATAGCTTCAAGCACATAAGATGTTTTCTTGGACTTGGACGAACATGCAGAGACAGTGGATATAAAGATATCGTATATCTCGAGACAATGAAGCATAGTCTCGGATTGGAAGTTCCTGAAAGCTACGTTAAGCACGAATGGCAAACCATCTTCAGGAGAATTGATCGTTGCTCCTCTTACACTCAACTGTTCGCGAAGATATGCATTGATCTCACTTACACGCTCATATGCAGCCTTACGTTCCTTATCAGCTTCAGTCATGGCCACTGCCATAGAAGCTGCAAGAGGAAGGCTCTGCGTTCCGGATCTCATACCGTCCTGCTGTCCTCCGCCTAGGATCATCGGAGATACACGGATGCCCTTCTTAATATACAGAAGTCCTACACCCTTAATACCATGAATCTTATGTCCGGAGAACGATGCCATATCAACGCCCATGTACTTAAGATCTATAGGGAGTTTTCCAAGCGACTGTACACAGTCAAGATATACAGCTGCCGAAGGACATAGTTCTTTTTTTAAGCTTATGATCTGCTCCAAAGGAAGAACAGATCCTGACTCATTATTAACATGTGTAAAACATAACAGAGCGACAGTATCATCGATCATAGATCTTAATTTATCAAGATCAGGTTTACCGTCACGAAGCACATCAACGTAACGCACTTCATAGCCCTGCTTCTCAAGTTGTGCCAAAGTCTCCAAGGTACACTTATGCTCAGTTCTTGTAGATATAACTGTTTTTCCCAATCTGGGGTTAGCCTTGAAGAAACCCTGTATAGCCGTGTTGGCGCTCTCGGTACCGCATGATGTGAATATAAGTTCATGGGCAGAACAATTAAGCACTTTGGCACAATCAGCCAAAGCGTCATCATAAGCCTTAGAAGACTTCATTCCGAGCTTGTGAAGAGAACCTGGATTTCCCCACAGATCACCTGTCAGATCCTCGTTTATCACGCGGACTACTTCATCACAAGGTTTTGTTGTAGCACTGTTATCAAAATAGATCATATCTGTTTCTTAGAAAAACTGCCGACCGGAAAAACTCCGACCGGCAGATATTAACTTAAAGATAAAGCTTCAAGCCTCTTAATTAGAGACCAGCCTGCTTTCTAACTTCCTCAGCGAAGTCCTCTTCCTTCTTCTCGATACCGTCACCCAAGCCATAGCGTGTGAATCTTGCAACAGAGATCTCAGCGCCCATAGCCTTGGACTCAGCCTCGATGTACTGAGCGATAGTCTTGTCCTCGTCCTTTACATACTCCTGATCGAGGAGAACGTTGAGCTTGTAGAAGTTCTTGATCTGGCCGGGAACGATTCTTGTCTCGATAATCTGAGCAGGCTTACCCTCCTCGAGAGCCTTGTTCTTGATGATCTC
>JAEEGJ010010711.1_pt1 | contig 23706 bp, 14 predicted proteins | sample 8958761 | NCBI WGS metagenome assembly JAEEGJ01 (sample SAMN16246546, study PRJNA631951) | gut metagenome | biome: gut microbiome; feature: rumen; material: RS-attached | host: Bos | place: Iran: Karaj | collected 2018-10 | reverse complement strand
ATCGAAATAGTGATGATAGCCGGCATTCACGCGCACATTGGGAACGACGCTCCACTGAGCTCCAAGGGCGAGCAGGGCGGGAGCATCCTCGTCGACCTTTGTTCCGTCCTGGAACTTGTTCACGGCTTCCACCTCCATGGCCTTCTCGAGCGTGGAATTGTTCTTCATCTTCATCTGCGTGTTGAATTCGTATTTGGCAGCGAAGTTGAAGGCACCGGTTTTATAGTCGATGCCGAGGATGGGAGCAACGCCGAAGCCCGTCTGGTTGCTCATCAGGTTTACGCCCAATGAGTATTTCTCAAGCGGGGCCAGCTGGGCGAGTGCGCCGTCGGCCTGTGCCTTGGCAGCGGCATACTGTTCGGGAGTATATACACCCATCTGTGTGGCGAGCTCTGCCTGACCTAACTTTTTATTGATATCGCCAACGGCATCGTTCAGGAAGGTGTCGAAGTTGACATAGCCGCCCTCGGTCTTCACCTGGATATTGCTCAGGCGTGCCTTGTAGGAAGCATTGCCATAGAGGGCACGCAGACCACCATAGACCGACAGATGCTCGTTGACCTTATAGGCGGCACCCAGCTGGAAACCGAAATAATACTGACGACCACGCATATAGGCATCGGCATCGTAGCCTTGTGCGCCGAGCGGTTCCAGCTGCTTGGCAATCATACCCACGGCACTCTCGAAAGAGCCCAGACCGTTATCGAATTCGCAGACACCGCCGCCGCCGGGGATGGAGAAGTTGAACTGTATGCTCCAGTCGCCTGTGTTATAGGCTGCCTGAATGGAGGGGATGAACGGTGCATCGGCAATACCTTCGAAAACCTTGGTTGTCTTTCCATCGTTCTTCTTTCCCAATGCGAAAAGGGGATTCGTGGAAGTGATGGTGCGCGTCTGATGGGCATACTGCCAGTTGATGGCCAGATGGAAACCCTCGGGCAGGAACACCACGCCGGCAGGATTGGAATATACACCATCCAGACCGATGGCCGCATCGCGGGCCGGGTTTTTCAGAAATTCTACGCTTTGATTGGTGTTTGTAAGAATACCACCGGCCAGAGCGGTGGTAGCGGTAGCGAGCATCACTGCTACGCTGATAATTTTAACCTTATACATCTTAATTACCTTTAAAAAATCGGCTGCAAAGGTAGGTATATTGTTTCAAACACGACTGTTATCGCACACAGAATTAACATTTTTTATGCACAATAACATCAATTTTGTGCACAAACGAGCGGTTTTGTGCAGAATTATAAAACACAAAGACACGGAGACAGGGCAGGGAGAGGGTCTTTTTAGCTCTTCTTTTTCAGTTCGGGATACGAGATACGGGTGTGGTAGATGCTCTTCAGACGCTCGATAAGCACCTGCTTGGCCACGTTGATGTCGTGGAACGTGATGGGACAGTCCTCGAAGAAGCCCTCTTCCACCCTTTCATCAATCAGGCGGTTCACCAGCATGGAAATGCTTTCCTCGGTGTATTCCGGCAGCGAGCGCGAGGCGGCCTCCACGGTGTCGGCCATCATCAGTATGGCCTGCTCGCGGGTGAAGGGATTAGGTCCGGGATAGGTGAACAGGCTGTCGTCGATTTCTTCGTTGGGATGCTCGTTCTTGTACGATACATAGAAATACTTTGTCTTGCCCTGCCCGTGGTGGGTGGCGATAAAGTCCTTGATGACGGCGGGCAGGTTATACTTCTCGGCAATCTTCAGTCCCTCGGAGATATGCGATATCACAATCTGTGCCGCATCGGGGCGCTTCATCTTGGCCAGGGGATTCACGCCGGCCTGGTTTTCGGTAAAGAAGGCGGGATTGAACATCTTGCCGATGTCGTGATAGAGTGCACCCGTACGCACCAACTGGGCCTTGGCACCTATCTTGTTGGCTATCTCGGCAGCCAGGTTACCCACCATGATGGAGTGCTGGAACGTGCCGGGAGCCACTTCCGAGAGCTTGCGCAGCAGGTCTTTCGACGTGTTCGAGAGTTCAATAAGCGTCACGTTGGAGATGAAGCCGAAGGTCTTCTCGACGATGAGCATCAGCGGATAGGCGAAGAGCAGCAGCACGCCGTTGACAATAAAATACTTGTACATGTCGTGGTCCATCTGCAGGATGCTGTTGTCCTGCATCAGCTGGAGGGCGAAATAGATGATGCAGCTGCTGAGCGTGACGAGGAAGGCCGTGCGGAAAAGCTGGGCGCGCAGCGACAGTTCGCGCAGCGAATAGATGGCCACCAGTCCGGCGACGAGCTGGATAATGATGAACTCGTACTGATACTTCACGGCCGCCGCACAGATGAGCACCATGGTGACGTGCGAGATGAAGGCCGTGCGGGAGTCCATGAACACGCGCACGAAGATGGGCGTCATGGCAAACGGCAGGGCATAGACGCTGAAGATGCTGTGCTCCATCATTATCGACACCACGATGGGGAAGGCGGTAATCATCACATAGAGCATGGTGATGGAGCGGGGTTTCTCGAAATAGTCGTTGCGGAACAGCGCCAGATAGATGGTGAAAAGGGCCATCATGATGGCGACGAAGATGACCTGACCGGCGATGGTGCTGCTGATGGTGCTCGACGATGCCGAGCGTCGCTTCATCTCGCGCTCAAAACTGGACAGCACGCGATAGGTGTGCTCGTCGACTATCTCGCCGCGGTCGATGATTTTCTGTCCGGCCAGCACCATACCGCTGGCAATGGGCACCGAACTCAGCATATCGTTACGCTCGGTCTCCGAGCGTTCCTGGTCGTAAATCAGGTTCGGCTGGATATAGTCCACCAGGTTACTCCGTTGCAGAGCCTGCCGGTAAGGAGCCAGCTTCACGTCGGAAAGCAGCTGTTCGTAGGCGGCAATGACCGAGTAGATGCAGCTGATTTGTGTGGTCTGTGCCGTTTTTCCGCTCACCACGCGCACCATGTTCATCGTGTCTTTGGCAATCTTCGAGTATTCTGGCGTACGGATGATGCCTGCCTGATACAGACGGTGCAGGCGGTCGGCAATGACGCTCATATAGTCGGCCGGCACTCCCGGAATTCCTGTCTTGAAATCGTTACTGAGCCGGGCAATCTGCTCGGTCTCGATATCTTCCTTATAATTATAATAAGGTTCGAAGTGGTTCGTCAGACTGTCCTTCTCGGCCTGGATGGCCTCGTCGGTCTTATAGATGGGGAAGTCGAAGTTGGCAATCAGCGACGAATACATCCACGGCTTCTTCACGTCGTAGCGGAACTGAGGGCCGCTGTTGCGCGGCAAGAACCACACAATGATAACAACACTGGCCAGAATCAGGGTGAGCCTGGTAATCACGTTACGCCAGTAGGGAGAAAGCATATTCTTGTTTCTTGCCATCGATTTTTAAGCGTATTTGGGTTTTACCCTGCGAAATTACGAAAAATTCTCGCATAATTGGCAAAAAAATCGTACTTTTGCAAAAAATTTTGTAAATTTATGTCAGAAAGAAGAGTTAGAGTGCGTTTTGCACCCAGTCCGACGGGTGCTTTGCACATAGGAGGCGTGCGTACGGCTTTGTATAATTACCTGTTCGCCCGCCAGCACAACGGCGACCTGGTGTTCCGCATCGAAGACACCGACAGCAATCGTTTTGTTCCCGGAGCCGAGGATTATATCATCGAATCGTTCCGCTGGCTTGGCATCAAGTTCGACGAAGGTGTGTCGTTCGGCGGCAAGCACGGACCATACCGGCAGAGCGAGCGCCGCTACATCTATAAGAAATACGTAGACCAGCTGCTCGAGGCCGGCAAGGCATACATCGCCTTCGACACCCCCGAGGAACTGGAGGCCAAGCGCAACGAGATAAAGAATTTCCAGTACGACGCCTCCACCCGCGGCATGATGCGCAACTCGCTCACCATGCCGAAGGAGAAGGTCGACGAGCTTATACAGGACGGCCAGCAGTATGTGGTGCGCTTCCTGGTGGAGCCGGGACAGGAAGTCCACGTGCACGACCTCATCCGCGGCGAGGTGGTCGTCAAGAGCGAGATACTCGACGACAAGGTGCTCTTCAAGAGTGCCGACGAGCTGCCCACCTATCATCTGGCCAACATCGTTGACGACCATCTCATGGAAATCACCCACGTCATCCGCGGCGAGGAATGGCTTCCCTCTGCCCCACTCCACGTGCTGCTCTACCAGGCCTTCGGATGGGAGGACACCATGCCTCAGTTTGCCCACCTGCCCCTGTTGCTGAAACCCGACGGCAAGGGCAAGCTCTCGAAGCGCGACGGCGACCGGCTTGGTTTCCCCGTGTTCCCGCTGGAATGGCACGATCCCAAGACGGGCGAGGTGAGCAACGGATTCCGCGAGCAGGGCTACTTCCCCGAAGCGGTCATCAACTTCCTGGCGCTGCTGGGATGGAACCCCGGCACCGAGCAGGAACTGTTCACGCTGGAGGAGTTGGTACAGGCTTTCGACATCTCGAAATGCTCGAAGGCCGGCGCCAAGTTCGACTATCAGAAAGGTATCTGGTTCAACCACGAGTATATACTGCACAAGAGCGACCAGGAGATTGCCCGAATGTTTGCCCCCATCGTGGCCAACAACGGCATCGACGAGCCCATGGAACGCATCGAACAGGTGGTTCACATGATGAAAGACCGCGTGAACTTCGTCAAGGAGCTGTGGCCGCTCTGCTCGTTCTTCTTCATCCCGCCACTCGAATACGACGAGAAGACGGTGAAGAAACGCTGGAAGGAAGATTCACCCAAGGTGCTCGGCGAGCTCTGCGAGGTGCTGGAAGGCATCAGCGACTTCAGCGTAGAGGGCCAGGAAGTGGTGGTGAAGGAATGGATTGAACAGCAGGGCTACAAGCTGGGCGACATTATGAATGCCTGGCGACTGGCGCTGGTGGGTATCGGCAAGGGCCCCGGCATGTTCGACATCTCTGCCTTCCTGGGCAAGGAAGAAACCATCCGCCGCACCCGCAGGGCGATTGAAATGATTTCTTAATGCCGTCATACCGTTATGCCGTTATAACGTTATAACGAAAAACAATAAACCCCAGAAAAAACCGAATTCGAAATGTACAACATCGCGATGTATTTCGTACAGCTGGGCATCGCCATTGCAGCCATCTTCGACCATAAGGTACGTCTGCTGTGGCGCGGCCAGCGTGCTACCTTCAAGACGCTGAAAAAGAAAGTCGACCCCAACGCCAAGTATGTGTGGGTGCATGCCGCCTCGCTTGGCGAGTTCGAGCAGGGACGTCCTATCATCGAGCGCATCCGCCTGCAGCATCCCGAGTACAAGATTCTGCTCACCTTCTTCTCGCCCTCGGGCTATCAGGTGAGGAAGAACTACGAGGGTGCCGACATCATCACCTACCTGCCCATCGACACCGTGACCAATGCCCGCCGGTTCCTGCGCACCATTCGTCCGGTCATGGCTTTCTTCATCAAGTACGAATTCTGGTACAACTATCTGCATATCCTGAAGCATCGCGGCGTTCCTACCTATAGCGTGAGCAGCATTTTCCGTCCCGACCAGATTTTCTTCAGCTGGTACGGACGTGCCTATTCGCGCGTGTTGAAGTGTTTTACCAAATTCTTTGTTCAGAACGAGGAGAGCCGCCAGCTGCTTGCCAAAATCGGCATCACCGAAACCGAAATAGTTGGCGACACCCGCTTCGACCGCGTCATGACCATCAAGTCGCTGGCCAAGCAACTGCCGATAGTGGAGGCGTTTACAACCCCCCACCAACTCCCCCGAGGGGGAGAGCCGGCCGTTCAGGAAGCCTCCCCTCGGGGAGGTTTGGAGGGGGTTTTCGTTGCCGGCTCTTCATGGCCCCCCGACGAGGAAATCTTCATCCGCTACTTCAACGAGCACCGCGAATGGAAGCTCATCATCGCCCCACACGTCATCGGCGAAGACCATCTGCAGCAGATTATATCCAGACTCTCTCCATCGGGAGCGACGGAGGGAGGGCGCCGAATCGTACGCTTCACCCAGACCACCCGCGAGGAGGCTGCAAAGGCCGACACGCTCATCATCGACTGTTTCGGACTGCTGAGCAGCATCTATAATTATGGCGACGTGGCCTATATCGGCGGCGGCTTCGGCGTGGGCATCCACAACACGCTCGAGGCAGCCGTGTGGGACATGCCCGTCATCTTCGGCCCCAACAACAAGAAATTCCAGGAGGCCCAGGGACTGAAAGCCTGCGGCGGCGGTTTTGAAATCAACAACTACGATGAGTTTGCCGCCCTTATGCAGCGCTTCACCGACGACGAGGCTTTCCTTAAGCAGAGTGGAAGCCAGGCCGGACATTTCGTTAAAGACCAAGCTGGTGCCACTGACAAAGTCTTGGCCTCCGTAGAACTGTAATCATTTGAACTAATCTAATCCTTTAAAACCTATGAAGAAACAATTTTGGATAACTGTTAAGCAGTTTCTGCTTTATCTTATCTTGAGTCAGGGAATTATGACCCTTGGTATCATCATCGTAGCGATTAAATCCGTGTCGATAGGTATCGAAAAAAACCAAGAGGCAATTTCTAAGTTCGTATCCGAAACAACCATTGCCCAATGGGCTCTGGCGCTGGGATTCGCACTTGCGATAGTGGTATTCCTGGGTAAGCGCTATGTCAGGATTTCAACGGGGCGCATAGAGCGCAGCACATTGGGGATGGTGGTATTCATGGCAGTACTGGTCAGTTTGGGTTGGTTGTTTACCGAATTGGCCTCCATAATACTTCTCCTTCCCAGCGAAATAGAGGGTACAGAGGAGCAGATGAGCAATCTGACAGGAGAAATACTAGGAGCTATCTCAATAAGCATACTGGCACCGATAGCAGAGGAAATAGGATATAGGGGAGTGTTATTGGGCGGACTGCTCAGGATGCGCTGCAAGCCTTGGGTGGCAATAGTGCTCTCGGCAATCGTCTTCGCTTTGGTCCACGGTTTTTCTGTGAAATTATTTGGAACCATGGTATTCGGCATCATCACTGGCTGGCTCTACTGGCGCACACGAAGCCTCATACCGGGAATAATCGCCCACATCGTGAACAACTCGTTGGCCGTAGGCTTTGGGTTTCTTCCCACCGATTTTGAGCCAAGCAAGCTGGCATGTGTAATATGTATTGTGATTTCCCTGCCAATACTGGTTATTGGATTGAGGTGGTTTAAGCAAGGTCGCTATCTTTCCCGCTCCAAATAGCTGCCTTAGTGAGGAAATGTATTGGGTTCACTTCAAAACCTATTCCTGATTTGCATGAAGAAATCATTTTGGATAACTATTAAACAGTTTCTGCTCTTTCTGCTCCTGAGTCAGGGTATTATGGCCCTTGGCATCATTGTTGTCTTTATTCAAGCCTTTGCGGCAGGTGTCGAAAAAAACGAGGAAGCATTATTAGAGTTTGCTTTCGAATCAGACATTGTCGGTTGGTCGATATTACTGGGATACGTGCTCACGATTGCGGTATTTCTGGGCAAGCGCTATGTCAGGATTTCGATGGGACGCATTGAGCGCAGCACATTTGGGATGATGGCATGCATGGCGGTATTTATCAGCCTGGGGTGGATGTTCACCGAGGTGTCCATCCTGCAACTTGCTGAAGCAGATAAACTCTTTGCCGATGACTGGGAGGAATTAGAAGAGTTTGAGAAAATGATGGGTGGCACACTGGGAGCCATCTCGGTAGGCATACTGGCACCGATAGCCGAGGAAATAGGATTCAGGGGAGTGTTGATGGGCGGACTGCTCAGGATGCGCTACAAGCCATGGGTGGCTATCATATTGTCGGCCATCGTATTCTCATTCTTCCACGGCACCTACCTGCAACTCTTGGGCACCATGGTGTTCGGCATCATCACCGGCTGGCTTTTCTGGCGCACACGAAGTCTCATACCGGGCATGATTATCCACATCGTGAACAACTCCACGGCCGTAATCTTGGAGAAGTTTATCCCCGACTGGGAGCCCGACAAGACGGCATGCGTGATGTTCATTGCGGTTTGCCTGCCGTTACTGCTGATCGGTTTGAGGTGGTTCAAGCTGTCACGCTATCTCTCCCCACAATAGCCGCCTCCCCCCTCGCCGCCCAAATGCCGTCAGGTGTTATGCGGTAGCACCTCGGAAAAAAACCGACAACGCCTTTTCCCCATCCAGGATTCCCAACCCGCCAAAAAGCCCGGGAAAATCATTTCATGACCAAAAAATCTGCATCTTTTCGTCGTTTATAGTCCATTTGCTGATGAAAAAGACTCTATTTCATCAGCAAATAAAGTTCATTTGCCGGTCAATTAATCATCGTTTGCCGCAAAAAATCTAGAGAATTTCGTCCAATTAATAGGCTTTTCAATCGTACGCCGCCTTCAAAACCACCTAAAATTCCCATAACTCATTCTTTACCAGAGCATTAGCAAGCCCCTCTCAAAACTCGCGAATTTGCGTTCCTCCCCACATTTCCTGCCGAAAACGCGAGTTTTACCCCCCGAAATTCAGAATATATTTTACAATCAGACATTCCCCAAGTGAACAAAACGTATGCCTTCGTCGAGGGCGATTTGGCGGGCCTGCCTAAGCGTCTCTACGGGCGTGGGCGGAACATCCTTCATCCGATACTTTGGGAAAAAACGGCTGAAGTGGAGCGGAGCCCCGGCAAGTCCGTTGTCTGCCATCCACCGGCACATGCTGCGAATCATTTCCATGTCGTCGTTGATGCCGGGAATCACCAGGTTGGTCAGCTCTAGCCACACGCCGGCATCGCGCATGGCCAGAATGGTGTCGAGCACCGTCTGCAGGTGTCCGCCGCTGACCCGCTGGTATATTTCGTCGCTGAACGACTTCAGGTCAACGTTGGCCGCGTCGAGATAGGGCAAAAGATCGGCAAGGGGTTGCTGGCAGACGTAGCCCGCCGTGACGAGAATGTTCCACAATCCGCGTTCGTGCGCCAGGCGGGCTGCATCGGTTACGTATTCGATATAGGTGAGCGGCTCGGTGTAGGTGTAGGCAATGCCCGGACAATGGTGCTCTTCGCAGACCGCCACCAGTTGCTCGGGCGAAAGCCGGTAGTGCGGCACCTGGTCGGGCGAGGCCTGCGAGATGTCGTGGTTCTGACAGTTCAGGCACCGGAAGTTGCACCCCGTGCAGGCAACAGAAAGGCACTTCGTGCCCGGATGGAAATGATAGAGGGGCTTCTTCTCCACAGGGTCGATGGCCAGCGCGCAGGGTTTTCCGTACACCTCGCTATAAAGCACGCCGTTCCGGTTGCGCCGGCTGCGGCAGACGCCTGTCTTGCCGTCTGCTATATGACAATGGTGCGGGCAGAGCAGACACTCCACCATTCCATCATCCAACTGCCTATAATGGCTTGCCCGGTAATCATAATTATCCATCCTGCATTCCCCATTCTACATTAGAAAACAATGGCCTCGTAGACGTAGAGTTCGGCATCGCGCCATCCGTCCCATCCCAGTCCGGCCTTGTCGCGCGAGCAATGGCCCACGAACTCTTCCTTGGTCCAGTTCACCTCGTCGGCCACCTGCGGCAGGAAGGTGCCGCTGCGGCCTCCCTTGCGGATATAGATGCCATGCCGGTGCAGCTGGAATTCATCCAGACTATGAATGCGGCGCATCGGGGTAAGCACCGAAATCTCGATGTCGGTGTCTTTCAGTTCTTCACGGCGCAAGGGCATAAAGCGCGGGTCTTCGAAGGCCGCCGAACGGGCCATCACGGCTACAATCTCGTGCAGGGGATAGTCTTCGCCGAAATGTCCGATGCAGCCCCGCAGCCGCCCGTTCTGATGGAGCGACACAAACGCACCGCATTTCTGCTGAAGCGAAGCGTCCAGCTTGTAGCGCGTCGCGTTCGAAATCGGCAGTCCGTCGAGCGAGTCCTTGATGCTCTGCAAGGCAATCTCTTTCAGCAGATGCTTGTCGGATTCGGTGAGCACGAAGTCTCCCTTAGCCTGCTGTTTCCTGTACACGGCAAATGCATGATAGCCCACCACGCGGTTGGAATCGTCGTTCGTGATGTCGCCTGAGTTCTGGTACATCAGGTGCCGCACCTCGTAGCTTTTGTCGAGCATCATCAGCAGCGTGATGATGGGGAACTCGCCGCATGCACTTGTAGCCAAATTGGGAATGCCCAGGCCTTCGTTCTCCTCAAGGATGTCGATAAAACGGTTCACATCGCCGCTGGCCACGGCCTCGCCCGTCCGCTTATCCACCTTATAGGCATCCTTATATGATGGGTAATGGGAGAAGTCGCTGCTGATAACAAAGAGGTTTTCTTCGGTGAGATAGGGTTTCAGCGCCTTTGCCATCCGCTTCAGTTTCTGGTAGTCGTTGGTAGAGATGATGATGGGCACAATGGGCGGCACCTCGCCCAGCCGGCGCTGCAGGAATGGCAACTGCACCTCCAGGCAGTGCTCGCGGTCGTGGGCCTTGGGCTGATAGAAGAACACGCTGTCGGCCTCTATCAGCTGACTCACCGTCTCGGTATCAACCTTTATCTCGCCCAAAGGCGTCTCGTAGTAGTCGGCCTCGCTGTCAACCGATGCCCCGTCGAGCCATTCGTGATGGCTGGGACCCAACAGGAAAATGCGCTTGTAGGGCTGCTTGGGGTTCAGGGTCATATAGGCCGCGGCCGCCACATTGCCCGAATAATAATAGCCGGCATGGGGCACGATAATAGCTACAGGACGCTCTTTGACACTGTCGCTGGCATGGAGGGCCAGAAAACTGTCCACTCCGTGGCTCAGCACCTGCGGGTCAGCCTCGTAGAATCTTCCCGCCTGCGTTGCAGGCCTCACCGTTGGCTGGTGTGCCTGTCCGTTGCATGAGTTCATTATCATAGTCATTAGTATTATCGAAAGTAATTGCAGTTTCCGCATCTTCATGCCTTTATTCTATTATTTGGGACAAAGATACAATTTAACGGGGAGAATTGCAAATTTATTGGCCAGGAATTTACTTGCAGGCATCAACAGCCCTGACAGGCCCGAAGTGAGAGTTTTGGATAAGTTTTGGTTACGCGAGGGAAAGAATAGGAACGGAATAATGCGTATCTTTGCAGGCGAAAATTGAGTCAATAATAACTAAAAACAGAATAAGCAATGAAAACAAAAAGCATGCTGACAGCATTACTGCTCTGCGTGGCAACCCTCGCCACAGCTCAGCCACAGGGATTCGGCGGTTTCCAGATGCCGGAAAACAAGGCAACCTACAAGGACATCAACTATGCGGGCGACGACCTGGATGCCCACCGCATGGACATCTACCTGCCCGAGCAGCAACAGGAAAAATATAAAGTGGTGATTGCCATCTACGGCAGCGCATGGTTTTCCAACAACATGAAGGTGATGACCTATATGTCGCTGGGCAAGCCGCTCACCGACGCGGGCTTTGCCGTGGTGTGCATCAACCACCGTTCGAGTGGCGACGCCAAGTTTCCGGCACAGATTAACGACGTGAAGGCCGCCATTCGCTTTGTGCGCGCCCATGCCGACGAATACCGCCTCGACACTTCGTTCGTAGGCATCACGGGATTCTCGTCGGGCGGACATCTGGCCTCGCTGGCAGGCGTCACCAACGGCATGAAGGAACGCACCGTTGGCAACACGACGGTCGACATCGAGGGAAAGGTGGGCAACTGCCTGGAAGCTTCGAGCAGCGTGGATGCCGTGGCCGACTGGTTCGGTCCGGTGGACATGGCCCACATGAACGGTTGCGAGAAGGTGAACGACGGCAAGTCGCCCGAGGCTGCCCTCATCGGCGGCGCTCCTGAAGAGTTGCCCGACATGGTAAGCCTCATCAGTCCCATCAGTTACGTGACGGGCGAAGGTCCGCGCTTCCTGGTATTCCATGGCGATGCCGACAATGTGGTGCCCTGCTGTCAGAGCGAACGTTTTGCACAGACACTGAAAGATGCCGGCCGACTGGAGGCACTGCACATTGTGCCCGGTGGCCAGCACGGACCGGTGACGTTCAACGAAGAGACTTTCGGCGAAATGACAGCCTTCTTCCTGAAGGAAGCAGCTCATCCATCCTGCTGCAAGGGCGGTTCTTGTTGTAAGGCTGAAAAAAAGAAATAAGCCGTCCCCTCCGGGGGACGCTTACCCGCCATAACGGTTAAACCTCGTTAAAAAGAGCGGCACGGCGGCAGATTTTAATTATCTTTGCCACAGATATGAAACAAAACCATGCTGCAACGATTCTGTTCGCGCTGATTCTTGCCTCGATGATGACCAGTCTGGGCAGCTATCGCATGACGGCCCGCGCCGTAGAGGCCGACATGGACCGTGCGCTGGCGCTGACCATGGCCGAACAGCAGGACGAGGTGATCAGTCCCGACACCATACGCACATTCAACAGCCACCTGCAGATTGCCGCCCTCAGGGGAAAGGCCACGCTGGCCGTGGATGCCCGGGGGAGGCAGTTCAGGGCTTACGCCCATTGTCCGGGGGCTACGGTGCTGGGACTGACCGACCAGCGGCCCTCGGCCGTGATGTGGATACTAACGGCGGCATGGGCGGTGTTCTGTCTCTATGGTCGTCACCGTCAGGAGAACGCCCTTCCCGACGGAGCGCTGAACTACGGCGGACTACGCTATGCCGAACCGGAAAGATGTTTCTACGATGCGCAGGGGCAGCAGGTAAGACTGACGCCCATGCAGCAGCAACTGATGGAGATGTTTTTCCGTTCGCCCGGTCATCAGCTCTCGAAGACGGAGATTTGCGATGCCCTATGGCCCAAGAAGACCGATGCCAGCGAGACGCTCTATGCACTCATCAGCCGGCTGAAGCCCATCATCGAGCAACATTCGGAACTGAAGATTGAGTCGGACAGGGGAAGGGCCTACATACTGAAGATGAAATAGCACGACAGAAGCGCCACTGCGACGAAAGGAGGAAATATACCGAAAACAGGAGGTGTTGAAACTTTTTCTAAAGAATCTGATACAAATAGAACTACACCTTTCATATTCTTTTTTGTAACTTTGCATCCATCAACCCATAGCATGGGCTGATGGCGGCATTCGTAACTAAAAACCATCAAAGAATATGAAAAAGAACTTATTATTGATTAGCATGATGTGCCTGTCGCTGAGCATGACGGCACAACCGAATTCGCGCGTCATCGAAGACGGCGGAACAGGACCCTACAAGATTGTAATGACCGAAGCAGAAGGACTGCCCGAGCACACCGTTTTCGTGCCGCAAGACCTCAGCGTGTTCAACGCCCAGCATCCGCTGCCCGTACTCGTATGGGGTAACGGTGCCTGTGCCAACTCTCCGTTCGAGCACATGAACTTCCTTAACGAGATTGCCTCGCACGGCTATCTGGTGCTGGCCACGGGTATTATCCCGATGACCGACGAATGGTATAGGGGTCCGATGTCGAAATCGGAACAGCAGATAGAGAGCATCGACTGGGCCTACGCACAGAATGCCGACCCCAAGTCGCCCCTCTATCAGAAAATAGACCTGAAGAACCTCTGCGTGGCCGGTATGTCGTGCGGCGGACTGCAGACGCTCTTCAACTGCGCCGACCCGCGCATCAAGGCGCTGATGATTTGTAACAGCGGACTCTTCAACCAGCAGAATGCCGGACAGGCCGTCGGCGGAATGCCCATGCCCCCGAAAGAGAAGCTGAACGAAATCCACACGCCCATCATCTACATCCTGGGCGGAAGTGAAGACATTGCCTACGGAAACGGTATGGACGACTTCCACCGCATCAGCCATGTGCCGGCCGCTGCCTTGAACTTTCCCGTGGGACACGGCGGCACCTATCGCCAGCCTCACGGCGGAGAGTTCACCATCGCAGCCCTTGCATGGCTCGACTGGCAGCTGAAGGGCGACAAAGAGGCCGCCAAGATGCTGACAGGACCCGACTGCGGACTGCTGAAACGGGAGGGATGGACCATCGAGAAAAATGATTTGTTCGACAAGAGCGCAAAATAAGCACCAACGATTGTTAGTGAAAATGAAGCATTTTCTGACGGCCATTTTGATGCTGTGCCTCACCATAACGGCAACGGCACAGACGGGAGACTACGAGACGCTGAAAACCGAGAAGATAAAGAACCCCATGCTCTGGGCCGACGTGCCCGACCCCGACATCATCCGCGTGGGCGATACTTTCTATCTGGTGAGCACCACCATGCACCTGATGCCCGGCGCTCCGGTGATGAAATCGAAAGACTTAAAGAACTGGGAGACCGTGGGCTATATCTTCGACCGGCTTACTGATTCGCCTAAATACGACCTCCAGCAAGGCACCGCCTACGGCCGCGGCCAGTGGGCCACCTCGCTGAAATACCACAACGGCAAGTTCTATGCGCTGCTGGCTCCCAACGAGCGCGGAGCCATGGGCGACACCTATATCTTCTCTGCCGAGAAGGCCGAGGGTCCTTGGCAGATTGTTTCAAGGATGCGCCACTTCCACGACTGCTCGCTCTTCTTCGATGACGACGGACGGGTGTTTGTGGTCTATGGCACCGGCGAACTGATGGAACTGAAACCTGACCTCTCGGATGTCATCGAGGGAACCCACCAGCAGATATTCAAGCGCGAGGAAGACGAGAAGGGACTGTTGGAAGGCAGTCGCATGATTAAGCACAACGGCAAATACTACCTGCTGATGATATCGCACACTTATGCTCCCGGACGCCATCGCCGCGAGGTGTGCTACCGTGCCGACGACATTCACGGACCTTACGAGAAACAGGTCATCCTGGAATCTGAGTTTGGCGGTTTCTCGTACGAGGCACAGGGAACCATCGTTGACACGCAGGACGGCGACTGGTATGGAATTATCTTCCAAGACCGTGGCGGCGTGGGACGTGTGCTCACCGTGATGCCCTGCCGATGGATTAACGGATGGCCCATGCTAGGCGACGAAAACGGCAAGGTGCCGGAAACTGTGCGCCCGCTAGTAAGCGGACAACCCGAGACGGGCATTGTCAAGAGCGATGACTTCACAAATAAAAAACTCGGACTGCACTGGCAGTGGAACCACAACCCCATCAACGAGGCATGGTCGCTCACGGAACGCCCGGGATTCCTCAGACTGAAGACCAACCGCGTGGTGAACACGCTCTATCTGGCACCTAACACGCTGACGCAGCGCATGGAAGGTCCGACGTGCAGCGGCATCATCTCGATGGACTGCTCGAAAATGAAAGACGGCGACTGTGCCGGACTGGCAGCATTCAACAGCGACACCGGTGCGCTGACGATAAAGAAGAACGGCAGAAAACTCGTGCTCGAGATGGACGAGATGACCGTGGAACTCTCTGAACGCGACAAAGAGGTGACGAAGGTGGAAGACAAATGCATCGAACAGGTAGCACTGAAACAGACAAAGGTGTGGTTGCGCATCGATGCCGATTTCCGTCCTACAGAACGCGGCGGCCGGGATGCCGCAAACTTCTATTATAGTCTTGACGGCGTCCAATGGAACAAGATTGGAACCGCCGACTACCGTTTGCGGTTCGACTGGCGCCGGTTCTTCATGGGTTCTAAGTTTGGCATTTTCTGTTATGCCACCAAGCAAAAAGGCGGCTATGTTGACATAGATGCCTTCAACGTAAGCAAGAGCGAAAAGTAGAGAAATGAAACGACAACTGTTATCACTATTCATTATTTTATGCTGCGCCACCACCATGATGGCGCAGCAGTCGCCCAACGGGAAACTGACGGTTGAACCGCGCCAGCAGACGCTGGTGGTCAGCTATCAGCAACAACCGGTTATTGAAGTGGAGACCGGCATTGAAACGGCGGCCCTCAGAAAGAGTAAGGCAAAACGCATCAGCGCCGACTACCAGATGATTGCGGGCAAAAAAAGCCACTGCACCAACGAGGCTAACGAGTATCGATGCGGCGCGCTGGTGGTGCGCATCTACAACGATGGCATCGCCCTGCGCTACGAGTACAAGAGACTGAAAGACGCGAAACAGCCCGAGGAACTGACGGCCTACCGCATTCCCGAGGGTACACGCCGATGGATGCAGCAATGGGCTGAATCCTACGAGGGATTCTTCCCGTTCAGCACAACGGCAAAGGAGAAACCCGTGCCGAGTTTCAGCGGCACCTTCACATCTCCCGACGGCTTCAACAACCGCTGGGGCTACCCCGCCCTGCTAGAGCCTGCCGATGGTGTCTTTGCCCTGATTACAGAGGCAAACATCGAAAGGCAGCAGAGCGCCTCGTGCCTCTATAACAACGGCGAACGGTTCCGTGTAGTGCCCGACAAGAACGAGAAGCAACTCAATGGCGAATGGCACACACCCTGGCGCGTGATCATCGTGGGTTCGCTGGACGACGTGGTGGAATCCACCCTCGTCACTGATGTGGCCGAGCCATGCCTTCTGGAAGATACCAGCTGGATTCATCCGGGTGTGGTGTCGTGGGTTTATTGGGCCTACAACCATGGTTCCAACGACTACAACATCATCAGGAAATACGTTGACATGGCAGTCGCGCTGCATCTGCCCTATGTGCTCATCGATGCGGAATGGGACGAGATGACCGACGGCAAGACCATCGAGGATGCCGTTGCCTACGCCCGTCAGCAGGGCATTCGTCCGCTGATATGGTATAACTCAAGCGTGGGCTGGATTGACGGAGCACCGGGACCGAAGTTCCGCCTCAACAAGCCAGAGGACCGTGAACGCGAGTTTGCCTGGTGCGAGAAAATCGGGGTGGCCGGCGTGAAGATAGATTTCTTCTCAGGCGACAACCAGATGAACATGGACTATTGCATCGATTTGCTGGAGAGCGCGGCCCGCCATCACCTGCTGGTGAATTTCCATGGTGCCACCATCCCCCGCGGCTGGCAGCGCACCTATCCTAACCTGCTCTCTACCGAGGGCGTCTATGGTGCCGAGTGGTACAACAACGTGCCAACCTTCACCAACCGTGCCGCAAGCCATAACGCCACGCTGCCCTTCACCCGCAACGTGATAGGACCGATGGACTATACGCCCTGCGCCTTCAGCGATTCGCAGCATCCGCACATCACGAGCCATGCCCACGAACTGGCACTTACGGTTCTCTTCGAGAGCGGACTTCAGCATCTGGCCGACCGCCCGGAGAGTTTCCTGGCTCAGCCGCAGGCCGTACAGGATTTCCTTGGACGACTGCCCGCCGCATGGGACGAGACGCGTTACGTGAGCGGCTATCCCGGACAAAGCGCGGTGCTGGCACGCCGTAGCGGCAGCCGCTGGTTTGTGGCAGGCATCAATGGTACCGACGAGCCTCAAACACTAAAGTCCGACCTCAGTTTCATCGGCGCAAACCGGAAAGCCACCCTGTTTGCCGACAGCGGCAATGCCGATGTGCCCTGGCAGATTTCAACCATAAGCACGCTGCCTGCCTCCGTGGCATGCCAGCCCCGTGGCGGTTTTGTCATCGTCGTAGAGTAATTTAAACAACAATATTATAAAAAGTATAATACATTATTATAATAACATGAATAAAACTATAGTCAATTGCTTTAGGATACTTGCTATCCCCTTTCTCACAATGATTGCCACAACGGGATGGGCACAGGACAAATTGTATGCCAACGAGTTCCCGTTGGGCGACGTCACCCTGCTTGACGGTCCGCTGAAACATGCACGCGACCTGAACATCAAGACATTGCTGAAATACGACTGCGACCGTCTGCTGGCACCCTACCGCAAAGAGGCCGGACTGCAGCCAAAGGCGAAGGCCTATCCCAACTGGGACGGACTCGACGGACACGTGGGAGGCCACTACCTGACGGCCATGGCCATCAATGCCGCCACGGGCAGCAATGAATGCCGCCAGCGCATGGAATACATGATAGGCGAACTGCAGGAGTGTGCCGATGCCAACAACAAAAACCATCCCGAATGGGGACAGGGCTATGTGGGCGGCATGCCCGGCAGCGAACGCATCTGGGGCAACTTCAAGAAAGGCGACTTCGGCGTGTACTTCGGTTCATGGGCTCCGTTCTACAATCTGCACAAGATGTATGCCGGACTGCGCGATGCCTGGCTCTACTGCGGCAACGAACAGGCCAAACAGCTGTTCCTTGGTTTCTGCGACTGGGCTATCCAACTGACCGCGGGCCTGAGCGATGAGCAGATGGAAAGCATGCTGGGCAATGAGCACGGCGGCATGAACGAGGTGCTGGCCGACGCCTATGCCATCACGCAGGATCACAAATACCTCAAAGTGGCCATGCGCTTCTCACACCGCAGACTGCTTACGCCCATGTCTCAGCGCGTGGACAACCTCGACAATATGCACGCCAACACACAGGTGCCAAAGGTGGTGGGCTTTGAGCGCATCGACGAGCTGGCTAACCTTTATCCTATTAAGCATTGCAGGCGTGACGAAAACGGAAAGACGGTTTGCGGGTCATCAAACACCGAGCCATACCACGAGGCCGCCAGTTTCTTCTGGGACATCGTCACCGGACAGCGCTCACTGGCCTTCGGCGGAAACAGCCGCCGCGAGCACTTCCCCAGCAAGGAGGCCTGCACCGACTTCATCAACGACATTGACGGTCCAGAGACTTGCAACACCAACAACATGCTGAAGCTGACGGAAGACCTGCACCGCCGCAATCCCGAGGCGCGCTATGCCGACTATTACGAACTGGCCACGTTCAACCACATCCTCTCGTCGCAGCATCCAGAGCATGGCGGCTACGTCTACTTCACGCCCGCCCGTCCGCGCCACTACCGCAACTACTCGGCTCCGAACGAAGCCATGTGGTGCTGCGTGGGAACAGGAATGGAGAACCACGGCAAGTACGGACAGTTCATTTATACCCATGTGGGCAATGCGCTATACGTGAACCTCTTCGTAGCATCAGAGCTGAACTGGAAAGAGAAAGGTATCGTAATCCGTCAGGAAACAAAGTTCCCCTATGCCGAAACGAGTCGTATCACTATCACACAGGGCAAGGGCGAGTTCCCGTTGCTGGTGCGCTATCCAGGCTGGGTAAAGCCCGGACAATTCACAGTAAAGGTAAACGGCCAGCCCGTAGACATCATCAGCGGACCGTCCAGCTACATCGCCATCGACCGCAAGTGGAAGAAGGGCGATGTTATCGACATCACGTTCCCCATGCACAACAGCATCAGCTATCTGCCCAACGTACCGCAGTACATCGCCCTGATGCACGGTCCTATCCTGCTGGCCGCCAAGACGGGCACCGAGGACATGGCACACCTCATTGCCGACGACAGCCGTTTCGGACAGTATGCCAGCGGCAAGAAGCTGCCCATCAACGAGGCCCCCATTCTCATCAACAACGACATCGACGCCATTGCCGGCCAGATAACGCCCATTGGGGACCAACCGCTCCACTTTATGCTGGAGACGAAGGTGGTGAATGCTCCCAGCAACAAGGCTTTTATCCTGCAGCCTTTCTTCGAGATTCACGACTCGCGTTACATGATGTACTGGCTGGCGCTATCGGAAAAGAATTACAAGAGCTATCTCGACGACCTGGCTAAGCAGGAGCAGGAACGCCAGGCACTCGAGGCACGCACCGTAGACAAGGTGCAGCCCGGCGAGCAGCAGCCCGAGACCGACCATAAAATGATGACCGACCAGTCCTATACGGGCAACTCCAACGACGTGTTCTACCGCGATGCCCGCGACGGCCATTACTTCAGCTACCTGATGCAGACCGGCAAGAACGAACAGCTCAGCCTGCGTCTGAAATACTGGGGTGTGGGCGAATGGAAGACCCACGAGTTCGACATCTTCGTCGACGACGTGCTGGTGAAAGAGGTAAACAACACGGGAAAGTACCGCATCTCGGAATTCAAGTACGAAACCTACCCGCTTCCCGCCGAAGTGCTGAAGGGTAAGAGTCAGGTTCGCATCAAGTTTGTGGCCAAGCCACACCGCCAGATTGGCGAGATTTACGAAGTAAGACTGGTAAAAGAATAAGGATATGAGACAAAAAGGAATAACCGTCTTGCTGATGGTAGCGATGCTGCTCATGGCAAATGAGATATCGGCCAAGTCAGAAAAACTGCCTCGCAAACAGTTGCTCAACGACCAGTGGCAGTTCGTACAGAACGACAGTAACTTTACGAAAGCCCACGCGGTGACGCTGCCCCACGACTGGAGCATACTGCAGCGGTTCGACGTCAATGCCCCCACCGGCAACGACGGTGCCTACCTGCCCGCCGGAAAAGGATGGTATCGCCGTCAGCTGACGCTGGGCAAAGCCTACGAAGGCAAGAAAGTGCGCCTCTACTTCGAGGGTGTCTATATGAACTCCCACGTCTATGTCAACGGTCAGCTGGCCGGCGGCTGGCCTTACGGTTATTCGGGATTCTGGGTGGATGCCACACCTTATATTAAAATAGGACAGAACGAAATCGTGGTCAGCGTTGACAATTCGCAGCAGAAGAACTGCCGCTGGTACTCCGGTTCGGGAATCTACCGCAACGTTTGGCTCGTCACCACGCCCAAGACCTACATCGACGACTGGAGCGTACAGGTGAACACCCCCGACATTCACCATGTGGAACTCTCTGCCACCGTTATCCGCGAAGACGGCACCACCTACCCCATCAGCCGCACCATCGAGGTGGCTGAGCCCCGGCTGTGGTCGCCCGACGATCCTTATCTTTACCAGGCGGAACTCGAAGTGCCGGGCACCGACCGCATCAGCGTCACCTATGGCATCCGTACCATTGAGTTCGACGGCGAGAAAGGACTGCGCCTCAACGGCAAGCCGATAAAGCTCAACGGAGCCTGCGTGCACCACGACAACGGAATACTTGGTGCCGCTGCCTACGACGAAGCAGAATACCGCAAGGCACGCCTGATGAAAGAGGCCGGATTCAATGCCGTGCGCACCAGCCATAACCCGCCGTCGGAGGCCTTCCTCCGTGCCTGCGACGAAGTGGGCCTGCTGGTCATCGACGAGTCGTTCGACGGATGGCGCGAGCATAAGAACGAGAACGTACACGACTACTCCACGCTCTTCGACGAGTGGTGGCAGCGCGATGTAGAGGCCATGGTGCGCCGCGACCGTTTGCATCCCAGCATCTTCTGCTGGTCGACGGGCAACGAAGTCATCGAGCGCAAGAAGATTGAGGTGGTGAAAACCGCCCACAACCTGGCCGAAAGCATCCGTGCCAACGACCCGCAGCACCGTCCCGTCACTTCGGCACTGGCCGCATGGGACCGCGACTGGGACATCTACGACCCGCTGGCTGCCGAGCACGACATCGTGGGATATAACTACCTGATATTCCTGGCAGAGGGCGACCACAAGCGCGTGCCCAAGCGAGTCATGATGCAGACGGAGAGCTATCCGCGCGACGCATGGCGCAACTACCGTCAGACGATGGACCACAGCTATATCTTCGGCGACTTCGTATGGACAGGTCTCGACTACCTGGGCGAGTCGGGCATCGGCCGTTACTACTACGAGGGCGAGGTGCCGGGCGAGTCGTGGGAGCGCCCGCTCTATCCCTGGCATGCTGCCTACTGCGGCGATGTTGACTTCACCGGAATGCGCAAGCCCATCAGCCACTACCGTTCCATGATTTGGAACGAAAAAGGCGAAAACCTGTTCCTCGCGGTGCGCGAACCCGACGGCTACCACGGCAAGGTGAAGACCTCGATGTGGAGCACATGGCCCACACAGGAGAGCTGGACGTGGCCGGGATGGGAAGGCAAGCCCATCGAGGTGGAAGTGTACAGCCGCGAGCCGAAAGTCAGCCTCTACCTGAACAACCAGCTGGTGGCAGAACAGCCGACCGCAGAAATGAAGGCCACCTTCACCCTGCCCTACCAGCCCGGCACGTTGCGCGCCGTTGCCGGAACGGAGCAGAGCGAACTGCAGACGGCCGGAGCTCCTGCCCGTATCCGTCTGACTGCTGACCGCGACCGCATGGCGACTGGCGGACTTGCCTTCGTGACCATCGAGATTACGGATGCCCAGGGCCGCGTGGTGCCTACGGCCGACACCGAGATGACCTTCAGCGTAGCGGGCAATGCCTCGCTGCTCGCTGCCGGAAATGCCGACATCAAGGACGAGGACCCCTATTTCGACAACCATCACCGGGCATGGCACGGACGCGCCCTTGCCGTGGTCCGCAACACGGGCCGGCAGGGCAAGAGCACACTGACCGTCACCGCCAAAGGTCTGCCCGCAGCCCGGCTGGTGCTGAAATAAGGCACGACGGTTTAAGGGAATTTAACGGAAAATAGCGGGATATTCCCTAAAAACCATCGTATAACAGGTAAACAACCATAAAATGAAAATGAAGAAAATTATAGCAACTCTCCTGCTTGCCCTTGTCGCAACGACGGGCTGGGCGCAGAAAAAAGTATGGGACAACGTTGTGACGGGCTATGCCAACACACCCATCATCAAGGTAACGAAAGTAGCGATTTACGATGACCGCACGGAGGTGTTCCTTCGTCTTGAAGGGCGTCAGCAGATGGTTGGGCAGTCTGTCCCCATTGCAGCCAAGCCTATTCTGAAGGCTGACGGGAAAGATTATGCCGTGAAAGGTGCCACCGTTATCTCGCTGACCGAGCCCTACAAAATCCCGGCAGACGGAAAGGTGGACTTCTCGCTCATCTTCGAGCCCATCCCCGAGAATACATATCAGATAAGCGTGGCTGAGCCCAATGCGTGGAGCATTGCCAACGTTCACGAAGCTGACAGCCAGCCCACGGGCATTGCCGATACCTACTGGCGCAACGAGACAACGGGCGACTGGCTGATAGGATTCGCCAAACAGCATGTCATATATAATAATAAGGTGTGTGACATCGTCAGCCAAACTTTGAAGAAAGATGCCTATACGCTGACGCTCAACGACGGTACGACTATCCACGTCGGCAAAATGAAGAATGGTCTGCGCCAGATTGCCATCGGTAAAAACAAAGCAATTGTCTGCAGCCCGATAACAGGCACCGCCCTGCCCGACTATCCTACGAAAGACATTCGCACGGGCTTCGTCGATAACGGCTACCGCGCCGATGACAGCGTGACCATCATCGGTTGGCTGAAGGATATGCCAGAGGAGGCATGGAAGCGGAATGGTCGGGAGTTTAAAGTAAGCATTAAAAACATCCTCAATGACGAGAACACAGATGCCTTCGCCCCGATGGACTCGCTGGGACGCTTCACCCTGAAGATGCCGCTGCTGAACACCTCGCAAGCGTTCCTCGACTGGGGGCGGACCACCAAGAGCACCGTGCTGGAGCCTGGCAAGACCTACTTCTTCCTCAATGACTTTATGACGGGACAGATGCTATGGATGGGCGACGACGTGCGAGTGCAGAACGAGTTGCTGGCCCATCCTCATTCGTGGGAATCTGCCGATAGAGACCGCAGCGGTCAAAGCATCGTTCCAATGACCTATCTGGCTCAGGCCGACAGCGTCAGAAAGGCACAGATAAGCGAGTTGGAGCAATGGGGAGCCAGCCACCCCAATCTCTCGCAGCGTTATCAGGATTATGTGGCCGGATACTATCAGAACATTCTGGGCGAATCGATGATGCAGGCATGCTACCAATTCCCCAACTACGAGATACCGCAGGAATACTTAGACTATGCAGGCAAGGAGTGCTGGCAGAAGGCCATCAAACCCTACACGCTCTATCGCGACTTCGCCACATTCATGCGCGACTATCTTCACTGGACAAATCGGAAACGGGTGTGGAGGGAGAACTGGAACATATATGACTACAACAGCGAGATAGCCACGAACGACAAG
>JAEEGJ010010710.1_pt1 | contig 23708 bp, 19 predicted proteins | sample 8958761 | NCBI WGS metagenome assembly JAEEGJ01 (sample SAMN16246546, study PRJNA631951) | gut metagenome | biome: gut microbiome; feature: rumen; material: RS-attached | host: Bos | place: Iran: Karaj | collected 2018-10 | reverse complement strand
CCTTCAATCGCTACCAATACAGCAACAAGCCCGATCTTGCCGCACACGCCCAGATCACGCGCGAAGCGGCCGCTCAGGGAATGGTCCTGCTCAAGAACGAAAGCACCCTGCCGCTGAGCAAGAAGTGCAAAGTGGCCCTCTTCGGAGTGCCGTCCTATGACACGATGGTCGGAGGCTCCGGCTCCGGTTATGTGAACCGCGCCTACAAAGTGACTGTCGATGAAGGACTGGAGACCGCAGGATTCAAGCTGGACAAGCAGCTTGCGGAATCCTATCGGGACTATGTGAAACAGGAGAAGGCCAAGCAGCCGGCAGAGTACTTTTGGATCATCCCCACCGTCCAGGAAACGGTCATCAGCCGGGAGGATGCGGAAGCGGCGGCAAAGCGCAACGAGGTCTGCATCTACAGCATCGGCCGCATGGCGGGCGAAGGCGGAGACCGCACCCTCACCCCGGGCGACTGGTATCTCTCGGAAACCGAGCAGGCGAACATCGACCTTCTCTGCGAGACGTTCCACAAGGCGGGCAAGAAAGTGATCGTCCTGCTGAATATGGGCAATATCGTGGATATGGGCTGGTGCGACAAGCCGGATGCGATCCTCCACACCTGGATGGACGGTCAGGAGGCGGGCAACAGCGTGGCCGACGTCCTCGATGGCAAGGTTTCCCCTTCGGGAAAGCTGCCGATGACCATTGCAAAACGCTATGAGGACTATTCTTCCGCCGACAACTTCCCGATGTCCAACGGAAATCCCGGTGACGTCAACTATGACGAAGACATTTTTGTCGGCTACCGTCATTTCGACCGCCATCCCGAGACGATCCTCTATCCCTTCGGCTTTGGCCTGAGCTACACGAGTTTCGCGTATTCCGACCTGAAGGCCGAACGCATCGGCGATGAACTGAAAATCAGCGTGAAGGTGACGAATACCGGCAAATGCAGCGGACGCGAAGTGGTGCAGATTTATGTCGGCGCACCGGAAGGGAATGCCGTGAAACCCGTGAAGGAACTCCGCGCCTTCGGAAAGACGTCCGAACTGAAGCCCAAGGCCGGTGAAGTGCTCACAATGACCGTCAAACTTGCCGACTTGCGCTGGTTCGATGGCTATGAGCGGGCGTGGAAACTTGACGAGGGCGACTACGTCATATCCGCCGCCGCCAGTTCCCGGGACATCCGTCAGACAGTGACTTTGACACTGTAATCCCTGGTGCCGTGTTTTGATGGTATTTCGAAATAAAACCTTACCTTTGATGCAAGAAAACGGTATCTTCTTGATTTAATGGACAGAACATATCGCATAGTCATCATGAGAAAAGCCATCATTCCCCTCCTTTCCGTCCTTGCCCTGCTGGCCGGGTGCTCAAAATCGAACGTGGATTATTCCAAGGATTTCACGCATACAGGTTGCGCCGAGACGAGAGCGGCCATCCCCGACGACGAACCGTCCCTGCTCGTACTCCAATACGAAGACGGCAATTTGCGGGTGACCCGCACAAACGCGACCGTCAACTGCTCCGTCAAGGACCGCGGCCTGACTTGCTCGGTGCAGGTCGATGGTGACGTCATCGTGTATGTGATGGACTATGAAAAGGACGGCCCGGATGCCAAGTGCATGTGCAAGGTCGAAAAGGCGACTTCTCTCGTAACGGGCCTGGAAGAGGGAAAGAAATATTCCTTCAAGTATTGGGGAATCGACCGCAACAGCCCCATTCTTTCCTTTACCTTCGACAAGGACCTGCACCAGATCATCGACCTCGATTCCATCACTTCCCTAGGAGATTAAGTCCATCGACTTAACACACAAAGAGCGCAACTGCATGAAGCGGTTGCGTTTTTGTTTGGGCGGAGAGAAAGGTCGCTTCCGGCTTTGAATTTCGGTATGGATTGACTAACTTTATTATCAGATTGACATAGAAATCGACCCCATGAAGAAATTGTGTTGTATCCTGCTGGCCGCCCTTCTGGCATCCTGCGCCGGCAATCAGGTCTGGGAGCAGACGGAAACATTGTACGAAAACTCTTCGCTCAGCGTCACCAGCGTTGAACTGCAAAAAGACCGTACCGTCTTGCACATGACTGTTTCGGGACAGCCGGAATCGAAATTCAGAATCGCGCCGGATGCATATATTGTCGGAGACAACGGACAGAGATGCGCTTTGACCGGAGGGGAGGGCCTGACACCCGGTATATGGACTCCTTTTTTAGAGGACGGAAACTCATTCGACCTGTATTTCGAGCCCATGAAAGGACGCAGGCGCGCCATCGATTTCATCGAGCCGAACGGCTGGATGATCTATGGGATCCACGAAGCAGGCAAGCCCCTGAAGATCAAGCCTGCCAAGGAAGAGAAAGCCGTCGTCCGAGACGAAGCCGCCTTCTTTCAAAAGGGTGTCGGCACTTTGATCGGTCAATTCGAAGACCCTTCCCATCCGAATCTCATCGAGTATTTCGGCTACAACGCCTTTCAGGAGGTTAATAATCAATCCGTTGCGATTGCCGAGGATGGGAGTTTTTCCTTGGAAATCCCGCTTGAACACCCCATTTTATCGGCTGTTCGGGACGAACATGGGACGTATTACTATTTCTTCCTCCAGCCCGACAAGCAGACCCGGATGCGGATCGATTCCCACGGCCTTGTTCACTTTCCCGCCGGCACCCGGTGCGGAAAACTGGCGGAATGGCTCTCCAATGTGGCACCGGGATTTTACCATGTGCACTTAACGCACGAGGAATGGCAAACCATCAGTTTCAGTGATTATGCCGCTCTCGTCGAATCGCATTATGAGTCATTACAAACATTTGCGGATTATATCTGTGCCCGGGAGCGCTTCTCTCAGGAGGAAGCGCATCTGCTGAAGCAACAGATCCGAATTCAGGCGGCAACAGATGAGTTGGGCGCTTCGATCTATATGCCGCAAAGATCGATGACTGAGCCGGAAGATTCTTTGGCCGACATCCGTGAAAAGGAACTGGCCGATCCTGCCATGTACATCTCCTTGCCCCGGCTGGATCCGATAGACTGGACCGCTTTTTCCATCAATAATGACATCTATTTTCTCTCCAATCGCTACGGGTATTCCGAACTTGGGAAGATTTATAATAATATCCCCCGGATGGTTGCAGCAGATTCCGCCGTCTTCCATCAATCGGAACCTTCCATTTTCCTGCAGGCAGCCTTAATGAACCAAAGGCAGCTCTCTTCGGAGATCAAGATTCGGAGAGCCCGCCTTGAGTGGTACGAAGCGAATCATCAGGAACCGGATTCTTCCGTTGATGATTACCAGGAGCTATGGGATGCCCGTCTCTCCGCCCTGACCTCCCCCTATCTTCATGCGCGATATCAAGCCACGCTGGATGAACTCCTGGCCGAACAGGCTGGCCGTTATGACCTTCCGGAAGGCGAGGCCGCGGACATTTTCCGGAAACTGGTCGAGCCCTTCCGCGGGAAATGGGTTTATATCGATTTCTGGGCCACTTCATGCGGCCCCTGCCGGGACGGCATCGAGTCATCGGCCGATGTGCGGAAAAAGCTGGCAGGCCGCGAAGACATCGAACTGGTCTTTATCACGGGCGACAGAAGCACTCCGCCGGAAGCCTATCGGGAGTATGTCGACGAAAACCTGGAGGGAGAAGTGAGCTATCTCCTCCCGGAGACGCAATACATTCTGTTGAGCGGCTTATTCAACTTCACCGGTATCCCGCATAACGAACTGGTCGATCCCGATGGGCGCATCGTGTGCGGAAAGGATATTCCCCGGCTCGGGCCGGGCTTCATTGAACAGATAGAATCCTTGATCAGCGAATGATGTAGGTGGAAGGTTTTTATCTACCGGTTACGGATTTTGAAGAGTTTGACGGTACAGGAATGGGCCGTATCGATCGAGAGGAGCAGTTCGCCAAGGACTGGCACCAAATCATCGACCCGGACTCCCTCATTCCCTCGGGAGAATAAGGCCGGCTACAGGGTCGGTTTGACGGGGACAATCGTACCGTCGGGGTTGAAATACATCGGGTCGATGCAGATTTCGCGGTTGTATCCGCCGGACAGTCCCATCTTGATACCCTCCGGGCGGGTGAAGCGATGATAGACCATGTACCAATCGTCGGTACCGGGGATATTCAAGACCGAATTATGTCCCGTGCCGAAAATCTGAAGGGAGGGGTCCTGTTGGAGGATGATTTCCTCCTCCACCCTGGCAGGCTGTCCATTGCGGATAAACTCCGTGGGCGATTCTGAAATCAGGTACCGGATGCGGTAGCGGGCCGAACGGGTGATGTTCTCCGACCACATGAAATAGTACAGTCCGTTGCGCTCGAACACGTAGGTTCCTTCCAGATAGTGATATTCGCCGATGCGTGAGCGCGGAATGAGTTCGTGCATGGTGCCGGGGACGAGCGAGACCATATCATCCGCAAGTTCCGCCATCCAGAGATAGGAATTGCCCCAGTACAGATAATACTTGCCGGTCGCGGGGTCGCGGAAGACATCCGGGTCGATGACCTGGTTGGGAGCTCCGATTTCCTGCTGGGTGAGAAGCGGACCGCCGAGCGCGTCCCGGAAGGGGCCTTCGGGCCAGTCCGCGACCGCTACGCCGACGCTCTTGTTGGCCACGAAATAGTAGAAGTATCTGTAGTCGTTTCCGATTTTCCTTTCGATGATGCAGGGTGCCCACGCGTACTCCTTGCCCCAGTCCAAGTCCTGCAGGTCGAGGATGACACCCTCGTCCGTCCAGTTAACCAAGTCACTGGAACTGAAGCACTTGAAATCGTGGTTATGCCAGCCGAACGCTCCGTCGGTAGTGGGATAGATGTAATACTTGCCCGTCTGCTCACTATACAATACTTCCGGATCGGCGTGCAGGCCGGGGAATACGGGATTGTGGACGGACGGGGCCAGATGCTCCGGTTCCGCCGCGTCGCTCCAGGCCTGCAGCCGCTTGTATTCAGCTTCATTGACACGCAGGAAAGATCCCTTCCCCGGACCATAAACCCCTTCCAGGATCTGCGGGCGCGTCATTTCCGTGAAGTCGTCATCGGCCGTAAACAGACAGTAGCTTTCCGTCGGTCCCCCGTCAGGGTCGAAGAAGCCGACCTGCCAGCCCGGTGCGCCCGCGAGACGGAAAGCGGCAAGGCCTTCGGCATCCTTGCCAAGTTCGGAGGCGACGTCGACAGGATCAGACCAAGGACCTTCCGGAGATGCAGCCTTGGACACGAGCAATCTCCGAGCGTCGCCCGCTTCCCGGAGCAGCGCACAATATCCGCCGGCAGGATGGGCATAGATATCCGCATCCCGGATACTTTTGCCCCAGTCGGCAAGCAACCGAGGCAGGGACCAACCCGTCAGGCTCCTGTCAGAGTGCATCCCGGCCAGGCTCCTGTAGCTATCTTTGTCAGTATCGAGCAGTGGGAAATAGACCAGATAACCCGTTCCGTCTGCGATGATCCGGGCATCCCCGAGCAGGCAATCTACCGGAAATACCAGGGTGGAAACATGAGCCCATTCCATCAGGTCCTCGCTCCGAAAGAAGTCAATGCCGAATTCACCGGAGCGTGTGACCAGGATGAACCCTCCGTCCCGCGAACGGCACAAGAAAGGCGAATCTCCGAGGATTTCGGAAGCCGCAGGGAAAATCGAATCTCCGCATAGCAAATCATGGAAATGGACACCATCCCGGGACAGCGCGTAGGCAATCCAGCCGCCATGAGCGGACCGGTGGCAATATAAATACCCGTAGGTTTCATCGTCCGTAAGCTCGGGATTCCCCGGCAGGGACTTAGCAGACAGGATCTGGCTGACTGCTATCAAGAGGAGGAGGATCGCGTGTTTCATCTTCGAGATTCGCTATCCAAAGGGAGGTTGGTGAAGGTGGGGGTGGCGACGGCGGGCGGGTCATAGCCGTCGGCGCGGCCGAAGACGGTAAAGTCGATGACCCCGAGGGGCTGGGCCTTGGGCCAGTCGGTCACCGTCAGGCGCACGAAGCGGGCGCGGGCGGGGGTGAAATCGCTATAGAACGTATCGCGGGCTACGTCGTTGTCCGTGCAGTCCAAAACCGTGGCATACTGTTCTCCGTCCATCGACACTTCCAACTTGAACTTGTAGACCGGCAGCTGGCCGCCGCGCATGCCGAAGCCACGCCGGGCGCCGCTTCCGAACAGGATGCGCATGCCATCGACCTGAAAATATTGCACGACGTCGAAGCGCGTGGCCGGGGACAGTTCAACAGTCAGCTGCGGCTGAGGGTCATCGGCCGCGGGGCGCCAGAGGGTGCCGCTGTAGTCATCGACAGCATAGGCGGCGGGGAACCCCTCCTGCTGGGACGAACACTTGGAGAGGGCGTGCATCGCCTGCATCTTGTTGAGGGTCACCGGGATGGAAACCGGCCCGGCGGACTGACAAGGAGCCGGCTGGGGAGAATCCGTGACGGTGACGCTCATCAGGCCGTCTTCATCGAAACGGACCCTGTCCATGCCGATTCGGCGGCCGCCCGGCGGATTGGAGAGCACGATCGTGTAGAACTGCCACCACTCGCCGCCCGGGGCCTGAACGATGGAGCCGTGCGCCGTACCGGTCACAAGGCCCTCCGTCTTCCGAAGCAAAGGATTGTTGGGCGCATAGGTATAAGGTCCCAGCGGGGATGTGGCGGTATAATACCCCTCCGCGTAGGTCTTCCACTGGGTGCCGGAAGCGGAGTATTCCAGATAGTAAATTCCGTTGCGCTTGATCACCCATGGACCTTCAATCCAGGCCACGCCGGGATACTCATTCTTTTCGCCATAGCGCTCCCAGGCATGCATCGGGTTGAAGCCGAACAGATGGACGGGCTTGTCGGCGAAACGGGTGAGATCCTCCGGATCCAACTTCACGCCGTAGATGCCGCTGATGCCGCGTCCGGGCCAGAAGAGATATGGCTGATTGTCGTCATCGACAAAAATCTTGGTGTCGAAACCGCCGTTCCAGCCCAGTTCCACCGGCCCGGTCTCCTTGAACGGACCCAGGTCGCGGAACGGCCCCAGTGGGCTGTCGGACACGAACAAGTTGTCGCTGTTCCCGGAGAGGTAGAACTTGCCATTGAACTTGACGATGTCCGGGGCCACCGGCACCCCCTGGACGGGGTGGAAATCCCAGTTCAGCAGATCCTCGGACACCCAGGCACCTCCGCCCGTGCAGTACATGTAATACTTCCCGCCCTCCTCCAGCACGGTGACATCGCCGGAAGCGTTGCCTCCCGGGCCGATAGGCATGGGTAGCGGGTTACAGTAACGGGGTCCCTGCGCCGCGGCGGCCAGGGAAAGGCCGAGCCAGAGTATTGCCGTGAAAAAGACCTTTATTCGCATAATCATGTGGGTTTCCCCAAATATACGAATAAAGGCCCGATTTCAAGCAACACTTGTTGAATGCTACGCTTTCTTCTTTTCCCCCAGCACCGCCCAGCGGACGAAAGGAATCCGGCGGAGGATTTCGTAGAGGAGGGGCGAGAGGGTGAGCACCGCGATCGTCAGGATGACGTACATGGCCCACGGCGGGAGCTGGGTGTACGTTTTCATCATGTAGCCGAGGGCGGCGATGACCAGGTAGTGGACGATGTAGAGGCCGAAGCTGCTCTTCGCCATGTATGTGGCGAACGGGCTTGTGCGGTCGAAACGGGCCTTGAACCAGGCCATCATCGCGAGGCACATCAGCCAGCCGTAGATGATGTTCAGGGGGCTGCTCAAGTACTCCGGCGAGGTATTGTCCTGCCCAAAGGTCGTGCCGATGAGGATGCCTCCGGAGATGACCGCGCAGACGAGCAGCGGAATCCAGGCTTTGCCCAGCGTCTCCTGCACCTCGTCATGCGAGAACACGAAATAACCCAGCAGGAAAGGAATCAGGTAAAAGAGTGGCTTATAGAGATTGAGAAGACCGTCCATCGAGTTCGGACGCGGATTTCTGACCAATGTCAATGTACCCACCCAAAGCAGGACGCCGAGCAGGACGATCCAGACGATGTTCGCCTTCCCGCACCAGTTCCAGAACCGGTCCTTCTTATCGAGTTGGCGCACCAGCAGGAGCACGATGCACAGCAGCCACAGCACCTGGATGAACCAGAGCGGGCCGGTGCCGCTGACGGCCATGATCCCGTATTTCACCACACCGGGGATGCCGTCGAACACGCCTTGCCTCTCCGCCACGACAGTATTGAAATAACCGACCATCCAATGGAATACGAACAGGCCGATGGTCGATGGAACCAGCAGTTTCCGCGTGCGGGCCTTGAACCATTCCTTGGCCGGATATTTCTCCAGCGCGTAGCGAGCGCTGATGCCGGCCAGCAGGAACAGCAACGGCATGAAGAAGGGATACAGGATGTACATCACCACATCCTGGTACTGCTTGCACTCCGGCCATTCGCCGAAACCGCCGATGCCGCCGAAGACCCCCTTGTTGTTATAGAAATAAAAGACGTGGTACAGGAGCACCAGCAGAACGGTCACCCAGCGCAGGTTGTCAATCCAATGCTTTCTCATTTGGTCAGGCCCCCCATCGCCTGGTCGATTACATCATGGAAAATCTCCGTCTTGAGCATGGCCATTCCTTTATCGTCGCCGAGCAGAATCAGAGCGTCTCCCGGTTTGATGTCATAGATCTTGCGGGCGTCCTTGGGGATGACGATCTGTCCCTTGTCCCCCACCTTCACGACGCCGAAGATGTATTTGCCGTCTTTTTCTTGCATTTGTAGGAAAAGTTAGAAATTTCCCACAAATCTAACATTTATTTTCCAGTTTGCAAATGAAACACTCCGAAATATTCGTATCTTTACGCCCCGATAGTTGACCATAAAGCCATGAAACATATCCGCGCCCTCCTTTTGCTGACCGTTTCCCTCGCCCTGTTTGCCTGTCAGAAAGAAGAAAAAGAACCTTCACCGTCGGAACCGGTGGAGGGGAAGGTTCTTGTTTCCGATCTCCGGGTCAACGGCACCAACGCCTACCTGGATTCCCAGACCGGCACGTTTACGGTCATCCTGCCCACGGAGACGGACTTCACCTCCATGGGCCTGACCTTTGTCACGAAAGCGAACAGCATCCGGATGGGCGAGAAGGAACTGACCACCTCCAACGTGGGCATCGACCTGTCGGAGCCCCGGGTCATCCGTTTTATCCAGAACGGTGTCTATCAGGACTATACGGTCGTCGTCCGGAATACGGGACTGCCCATCGTCCGGGTTGAGACGCCGGGGAAGAAGGCCGTCACCAGCAAGACGGTCTGGATGGACGGGGCGACGCTCCGGATCGAACAGCCGGACGGCACCGTGGACTACGAGGGACCCATGGAAATCAAGGGCCGCGGCAATTCCACCTGGGGATATCCCAAGAAGCCTTACGCCCTCAGGCTGAAGGAGAAAGACGAAATCCTGGGCATGCCCAGCCACAAGCGCTGGATCCTCCTCGCCAACTGGAAGGACCGCACCATCCTGCGGAACGATGCCGCGTTCTGGCTTTCCCGCCACACCGGACTTCCCTACACGGTCCGCGGCCAGTTCGTGGAACTGGTCTTCAACGGCGAGCACAAGGGCAACTACTATCTGTGCGAGCAGATCAAGCTCAACAAGAAGCGCGTCAACATCGAAAAGATGGACCCGATGGAGACCGACCCGCAGAAGATCACCGGCGGCTGGCTCCTGGAACTGGACACGTATGTCGACATGCCCGGCTACGTGGACGAGACCCACAAATTCCGCTTTCCGAACCTGTTCAACCTCCCTTGGATCGTCAAGGACCCCGACGACGATGAAATTTCCGACGTGGCGTACATGTACATCCTGGGCTGGATCAGGGACCTGGAGACGCTGATGAAGGACGGCGACAAGGTCCGGGCCCATGCGTACGAGGAATTCCTCGACGTAGACACGGCCATCGACTATCTCCTCGTGGAGGAACTCACCGGGAACAACGACTTCTATAACTACTGGCCTTCGGCCGGCCCCCACAGCACCTATCTCTATAAGGAGCGCGGCGGAAAGCTGTACCACGGTCCCGTCTGGGACTTCGACTACCACGTCTTCTGCCCGCAGTACACCCACCAGTGGGTCGGCGCGACCAAATCCATCTTCTACCCCGCCCTTCTGAAGGACGAAAAGTTCCGTGCCCGGCTCGTCGAGCGCTGGGACATGCAGAAAAACGACCTGAAGAAGCTCCCTGAATACATCGACGGACAGGCGGACCGCCTCCGCGAGTCCGAGCGGATCAACCACGACATGTGGCCCATCAGCAACGATGAGAACGGAGACGAGAAAATGACCTTCCAGGAGTCCGTGGACCGCATCAAGAGCGCGTTCCTGGACAAGTGGGAGTGGATGGATCAGAACATCCGGAACCTGAAGATGTAGGGGCTATTTCATCCAGCCCGCCAGATACTCTCCGATTCGGTCCAGCCAATTGTAGCTCCCCGTTCCCGGGGACGCCGTCCGCTGGAATCCATGCTCCCGGAGCGCCAGGGTATGGAGTTCCGCGGGAACGCCCATCGCGCGCAGCTTTTCCCAGGTCTTGACGGAAGCCATCGCCGAATAAGGGTCCGCGTCGCCGTGGATGAACAGCATCGGCGCCGTATCCAGGTCGAAGGAGAACTCCGACGCCAGGATATCGCCATCCTCATTGCCCATGTGCTCATTATACCCGTCCAGGCCGTCGGTCAGCGCATAGGCCGGATAGATGCCGATACCCCATTGGACCTTGCAGGAGATCTTGTCGATCTCATCGACCGCCAGATAAGAGCGGTGCCGGGAAGAAGTCACGCCCATCAGGGTCAGATGACCGCCGGCGGACGAGCCCATGATGCCGATCCGGTCCGGGTCCAGACCATAGGCCTCTGCCTCGCTCCGGACCTTGCGGATGGCCCGCTGGAGGTCCTGCCAGGCCGTCGTATGCTTCGAAAGGCCTTCCGGACGCGGGGTGCGGTACCGCATCGTCACGACCGTAATTCCCAGATCGTTGAGATAGCGCCGCGCGGGCGTCACCTCGAAACTCTCCGGCCCGTTGCCGAAATAGGCCCCGCCGGAATAGATGATCTGAATGGCCTTCGTTTTCTGCTCCTTCGGGAAATGCCACTCGATGAACGGCGATCCCTGGGCCTCCTGGGCATCCGGCATCTTTCCTTCCGGCCAGATGTCCTCCCGCACATAACGCGCGCGTCCTTCATCCGAAGTAAACCGGTCCATCAGGTCCACTTCCGGCTGCACGGGCCCGAGGAATCCCATCTGGGTCATGAATTCCACGCCCCGCTCGAAGCCGAAAGCGCCGTGTCTCTTGTTCGGATACAGATGCAGTTCCGCCGGGATGCCGCGCTTCCGGAGCTCCCGGTAAACCAGGGTGGATCCCATGGGGGTATAAGGGTCGAGCTGTCCGTGATGCAGGCTCATCGGGCAGGTCTTTTCGTCGAACTTGAACACGTCGCTGAGCTTCACGTCCGTGCCGTAGCCCTCCCGCATCGCAGGGGTGCCGGTCTCACCGTCCGTGGTCGCATAGGCCGGCGCGTTGACGATGGCCCAGTTGATATGGCAGGGGATGTCATCGACTTTGTCGATACGCTCATAGGCCGGTGTCTGGGAACTCGTCGCCAGCAACAGGGCCAGGTGGGAGCCAGCGGACATCGATATGACCCCTATCTTCTCCGGGTCGAAACCACGCTTCTCCGCGTCCCGGCGGACCATCCGGACCGCGCGCTGGCCGTCTTCCCAGGCAGTCTGGTAGATGGGCAGGCCCTCGGGCCGCGGCGTCCGGTACACGAAATTGACGCACTGTACGCCCAGTTTCGTAAGCTCCTCATGCCACATTTCAATCAGCTTCACGTCGCAGCAGTTCATGTAACTGCCTCCGGAGATGAGGATCATGCAGGTCCCGTTGGGCTGTTCGGGCTTTTCGAACCACTCCAGATAGGGAATGCGGTACTTGTCGGGGTTGAAATCCTCCCGGCCGGTCTCGTTCGTCATCGCGGCGATCTGATGGGCCTGAGTATCGGGCATCTTGCCCTTGGGCCAGACGGGAACACGCTCCTGCGCCGTCAGGGAGAGGGACAGCAGGAAGAGAAGAAGGGTAACTGCTTTTTTCATGAATTAACGGGCCAAATCGGTGAATGTGGCAATGACGGTCTGCAGGGCGCGGGCGTCGTCGATACGCCCGTCCTCCTGTTCGCCGCGCTCCTTCACGGCGTTGAAACGCCGCAGGAAGTGGTCGGCGCCGGACCAGATGGTGTGGATATACCCCTGCAGGCGTTCGGCCGTCTCAGGGGCGGATTGCTTGCGGAAACGGACCATGTCGCGGATCTGCTGCTCGCAGAGCGTCGGGTCGCGGTAGCCGCAGGAGGCGACGGAAAGGCCCTTGGTGGCGAAATAGACACCCGTCAGGTCCGCCCGCTCATAGTGCCAGTCGCAGATGAAAACATCCTTGGGAATCATGTCGATGGCGCGCCAGGTGTAGTTGTAGCTGGCTTCCCACTCGCCCAGGCCGGTGGTACGGCCGTCCAGCAGGCGGTCGCCCCAGATCATCAGCTGCCGGCCTTTTTCGGCCAGGTGGTTGTGAAGGAGCGTCACCTCTCCGGCGAACAGCTCGGCCTTGTCCTTGCCGTTGCAGCGGGGGCATTCCTTCTCGCCGATGTAGAACACCTCGTCCATGCCGGCGTGGAACGCATCGGTCTCGAAGGCGTCGCAGAGTTCATCGACCAGATCGAAAACGACCTTATGGACGTCCGGATGCAGCGGACAGTAGCTCTTGCAGTACAGTCCGTAGGGATTGGGCCATTCCGTGTAGTATTCCGTCTTCACGGACGGGTTCTCGTCGAATTCCGGGTACTCCCGCAGCAGGGCGTGCGTCTGCTTGGCCCAGGACTGGTGGCCCAGCAGGTTGATCTGCGGCACCAGCCGGATACCGCGATTCCTGCACACCGCGACGATCCGCTTCACATCTTCCTTCGTCAGCGGGTTCTCATCCCGCAGTTCCGGATGCGTCTCATAGGCATAATTCCAGTCCACCCGGAGAATCAGCAGGTTGAAACGGGCCGGCACCAGGTCGCCCTCGATGAACTTCAGGAAGTCGTTCAGCCCCCGCTGCGACGGCGCCTCGATCGCGAGGCCCCGGACGGGGAGGAGTTCGTCGATAGGATCGGCCTTGGCGGTAAGGAAGGCGGCGAAAAACGCCGTAAAAGAAAGGAGAAGGATGCGTCTCATCGGTTCGTGGTACTATCTATTACAAAATTAATGATAATTCCCGAATTCCGGACCTCCGACAGGAAAGGAATGAAATTTGTACGCAAACTATCCATCCAAACACTGAAAACTATGATGAAAAGAATCCTTCTCCTGGCCTTCGCCGCCCTTCTCGTCGCGGCCTGCGCCTTCTCCCTCCCCGGAAAATTCACCCAACTCGCCGACAAAGCGGCCGCCAAGGGCACCGACTGGTCCCCGAAACAATGGGAAAACGCCAACGCCCAGTTCGAGAAACTCGTCCAGCAGTATGTCGACAAGTACGACAAGCTCTCCAACGACGACAAGAAAGAAATCAACGCGGCCATCGGCAAGTACACCGCCACCGCCCTTAAGTGCGGCGCCGCGAACGGACTGAAGCAAATCGACGCGCTCCTCAATAAGATTCCCAGCGCCGTCGACACAGCCGCCGAAGGCGTCAAAGGCTTTCTGGAAGAACTAGGGCTATAACGCTCCCTTTACGATGAGAATCCTCCTTGCGCTGCTCTCCCTTTTCCTGTTCCTTCCGGCCTCCGCCGGCAAGGAAGTGAGAGTGTACAAGGGGGATTCCCCTTTTCTGAGCGATGTCCTTTTCACCGTCCGTGACGGGAAAGTGTACAAAGGAAGGTCCACCTTTCTGTCGGACATCGTGCTACACATCGACAAAGACGTCATCTACCGCGGCACCTCCTCCTTCCTGTCCGACATCGTCTTGAACATCAAGGACCAAACCGTCTACCAAGGTCGCTCCTCCTTTCTCTCCGACATCCTCTGGACCATGCGCGACGGCTCCCTCTACAAAGGCCGGTCCTCCTTCCGCAGCGACATTCTCGCCACCCTCCGGGACAACAAACTCTACCGCGGCACCTCTTCCTTCCGCTCCGACCTCATCCTCACCATCGACGGTCCCCTCACCTTCCAGGAATTCATCGCCGTCTGGTATGCGGTGAACTATATCCTCTACTGATCTTTCGTGCTGAAGCCAATGCTTCGGCCGCCCCCTGGCGCAGGTGGTGGGGGGGCAGGTTTTGTCATGCCTTGGCGCAGGTGTGTTTTTCGGGGAGGGACCTGCGCCGCAAAAGGGGCACTCACGCTTTCCAGTGGCGCAGGTCACACCTCTTTTTTCGCACCTGCACCAAAAAGGACGGACACCTGCGCCAGCCAAACAGAACACCTGCGCCACCCAGAAGTATTGGAAGGGTGGCGACGGGTATGTCGATCAAAGAATGGCCCCGACCAATTGAGACTGGAAGGAGAGTATTCCGGAGGTTACTTGTCGATATTGACCAGGTTATACTTCTGGGAGCCGAGGCCGATGGAGGCGGCGTAGCCGATGATGTGAGTGCCGTGCTGTCGGTTGATGCGTTGCTGGAGGGGTTTGGCGTCGTCGCCAGCGGCATCGATGTGTCCGAAGACCAGGTCGAGGCAGGCCTTGTCCAGCGCGACAGGATCGGTGGAGACGAGGATGCCGATGTCCTTGAGGCGGGGGGCGGCAGGATGGCCGTCACAGTCGCAATCGACGGACATATTGTTCATGACATCGATATAGACGATGTTCCGGCCGTCGGCTTTGTAGTAGTCGTGGACGGCCTGGGCCGCCGCGGCCATCGACTCCAGGAAACCGTCCTGGTCATCAGAGAGCCAGCGGGTGGTGCTACGGCCGGCGGAATGGATGTACAGCTTGCCGGAGGAGGAGGCGACGCCGATGCTCTGGTTCTTGAGCACACCGCCGAAGCCGCCCATCGCATGGCCCTTGAAATGGGCCAGATTGATCATGAAATCGTAATTCTGAACGTGGCTGCCGACGATGTCGTACTTGAGATGCTTCGTGTCGCGGACAGGAAGATTGATGGAACCCTCTTCGTCCATGATGTCCACGGGAGCGACGGCCTCGAAACCGCGCTCGGCGATAGCCTTGCGGTGATCTTCGGTCTTGGAGCGGTTGCCGCCGTAGGCCGTATTGCATTCCACCAGCGTGCCGTTCACCTGGTGGAGCAGGTTCTTGATGAAGTCCGGACGCAGGTGGTTGCTCTGCTCGGATTCGCCGGTGGAAATCTTCACCGCCACCCGGCCTTCCGGCTTGACGCCCAACGCCTCAAAAGCCTTTACGAGCCCTTCCGGGCTGATGTCCGAGGTAAAATACACATAAGGCAGCGCCGGGTCCGGATTCGGCGTGGAAGGGACTTCGATACCCTGCGAAACGACGGTTTCCGTCATCGCTTTCTTCGGAGTACTGCAGGTGGATATCGATAGGGCGAGCACGGCAAGGGCCGTTGCCATAATCAGGGGAAATCTCTTATATTCCATCGGTTATCTGTTTTCTGCAAATATAATGATTTCCCGGAATTCCCCTTGGACTCCTACCCCAGAAACTCAACCAAGGCTTCTTCCACGAAATCGCGGCTGACGGGAAGGACGATGCGGATGTCGGCGTAGAACTTTCCCGTGATGCTGAGGTCCACGTGGCCGGCGAAGGGGCAGACGAAACTGCCCTGGTTGAAGGCCAGGAAAGCGGCCCGGTCCTTCATCGGCAGGAAGCCCATCAGGCGGCCGTCGGGAGAAGCGTGGACCTCCAGGCCTCCGCCGTTCTGATTGACCTCGATCCACCCCACAATACCGCCCAGGTCCTTTTCCGTGCAGTGTCCCTGCAGGCCGGCGATGAAGGAACTCATCGTCCGCTCCGGCAGGATGGCGTGGTACTCGATATCGTCCAGGAAATGGAAATCCAGGACTTTCTTCTCGGGCTCAACGAAACGGGCCGGTCTCGGGGTATTCCCCTGAGACACGGCCGGCTTCTGCGAGGCGGGATTCCAATCCCGCTGGCGTGTAGGTTTCTTTTCGCTTTTGGTGTAGGAGTTGTCGTGGTCGTCATGAAGGACGAGGAACATTCCCACTGCGAAAAGGATGATGATGATGGCAAGGGCCATAGGCTACGGTGTCGGTTCTCCCAATTCGTCGTTCAGCCGATAGGCCTTGATCAGATGGGCGATTTCCGGATCCAGGTTGCCACGGTGGATGAAGGAAGCGTCCTGACGGCAGGCGAGGATGTAATGCTGTACAGCCTCCTGCTCATCGCCCAGACGGGCATAGACAATGGCCTTCAAGTAGTTCACCGATGCGTTCGGCTTCAGACGGGAAAGGATGTCCAGCGCACTGTTGTCGCGGTCCAGGCCCATGTAAGTGATCGCGGTATTGTAATCCTCATACGGCTTCAGGATCTTGATGGCACCGTCGTAATCCATGTTGGTGAGCGCCCGGACACCCCGCATGTAGGTGGAGTCGAGGACGGTCGTATGGATGGTGTCCTTGATCATGTCCTTACGGTGCATGTGGAAGTTGAAGGCGACGGTACGGAGCCTCGGATACAGGTAGTCGCGCAGATAAGGATAGAAGCGTTCGCGGCCCAGCAGGGCATCCCGGGAATCCAAGTCCGGAACACGGCGCAGCATGTCGTAGCGGGACTTGTCGCCATCGGTCAGATAGCTGTCCTGATCCACCAGGAAGTCCAGGCGGTCCCAGTTCTCGCCGTTGTAACGGCTCTTGAACGGGATGCGGACGTGGTTGGTGCGGATGCGGCGGCCCGCCTCGTCGAACATCAGTCCGTTCCTGCGGTCGATGGAGTCGTGCAGAATCTGGATCTGGTCGTCCAGGTAGCGGGAGATGGACTCGCTGCGGGCGCGGGAAAGACGCCAGTTGACGCTTTCGCGGCCGTCCGGGGAAGCCGATGCCGTCACGATGATGGAATCCAGCAGGAACGTATCGTTATCCAGCAGGGATGCCAGGATTCCGCGGATGCGGCCCAGTTCGCGGCGGTTGCTGCCCAGGCTCAGGTCGATGTCGCTCTTGCCCAGCCGGAAGTCGATGCGGCTGGTGGTGGAAGCGTCGGCCTGACGCTCGACGACCTTCTTCACATAGTGCTCGGTCTGGTCGGCCAGGCCGGAGACGGAACTGATGTAGAAGGTGAGCGGATCGCTCTCCGGAATGTTATAGATCCTGTTGCCGGCTTCATAGATGGCACCGGTCAGGGTGATGTCCACCTTGCGCAGACGCGGCCGGGTGGAGATGGTCTGGACGTAGTTGTAAATCAGGTCGCCGTTATTGCTCACGATCACGGTGTCCAGGCGGATGTTCTCCTTGTAGATCTTCACGTACCGGTTGTACATCTCGTCCAGCTTCCGCTTGCGGCGGTCGTTGAGGCTGCGGGCGTACTTCCGCGTATAGTGTTCCACCGCCTCCTGCTCAGATACGCCGTAAATCGAGTAGAAACGCTCGTCGGACACGTAGGAGCTGTCGGTCTTGAAAGCATAGACCTGAGGGATGTTACGCTTCAGGAAAATCTCCAGCGCACGGATGTTCACGAAACGGGTAGGATCGGAAACGATGCGGGACAGGAGCCGGTTGTACTGCTGATAACCCTTGTAACGGGCCTTGTCGTAAGCGGTACCGGAAATGAGGACCGGATCCAGGCGCTCGACGTCGCCGAGGATATACATGTTCGGATAGAAGCGGAGCTGCCACTTGCTGTCCTGCATCTTGGCGGGAACGATGATCGAGAACGCCAGGTCCAGTTTGCCGTGCCGCTCCGCGATGTTGCGGAAACGGGCGGTCACCTTGGCGGCGTCCAGGGTCTCGGTGGCGACCATGGAGCCGGAGGACTTGTCCCTGACGGCCTTCATCAGCAGGAGTTCACGACCGTCGTCATCCTTGATCCGGAGCGTGTCGCGCATGGTCTTCACCTGCTTGACTTCCGGGACATAGACGTCCTTTCCCAGAACCAGGGAAGCCGAAGGATTACCGTTCCTGATGGCAGCAAGCTTCCGCTGCGAGCTGCAGGAAGCAACCAAAGCGAGGGCTGAGACCGCTGCCAGGGCCCCTATGAAAACAAACTTCCGTTTCATCTAGAAAACATAAACAAGGCTGAGTGATACCTGGTCGGGGTAGATGAAGGTCTTGCGGCCTTCCTCCCGGACGAACAATTTCTGCGGGCTGCTGTAGAAACCATATTTCTGGAACGCACCCGCCCAGGCGCCGATGCCGGCCTCCAGGTTGAAGTGCTTGGACAGCATGAAGGTATAGCCGGCGGCAAAGGCGCCGCCAAAGCCGTTCTTTCCTTCCTTGAGCGCAGCCCGCCAGATTCCCGTGCTGGAGAAAGAGTGCATGTACTGCGCCTTGGCGGAGAACCAGAAACCGGAGTTGACATACCACGGCCAGTAGCGGACGCCCATATAGACCGTCTTCTGCTGATTCTGGACGAGGGCTTCGGGGTTATGGGTATGGAAATCCCAAGGGTTGTAACGGCCGCCGACCATCAGGGAGAAGTGCTGGGAAACGGATACACCCACCTCCGCGTTGACGGTACCGAGGGCAGCCCAGTCCAGGAAGTTGGTCTGGACCGTCCAATTCTGGGCGGCGCCGGTCAGGGGCAGCAACAGCCCCAGGACCGCGATGAGGAGCAATCTTTTCATCCTGCGTCCTCCTTATTATTCCTCGGATCCGGATCCGCCTTCACCTTCAGAGGACTTGCCCGCCTGGGAAATCTGGATGAGGTCGATCTCGTAACCGGGATGGTCCTTCGGGGAGACCTTGATGGTCTTGGAGCGAGGCTCCGCGCTTTCGTTCGGCGCAATGACGAAAGTGACGGCAGAGTAGTAAATTCTGGAGGATTCCTCCACCTTGGTCACTTCCGACGTCACCGTCAGCCAAGGCTCTTCACCCTCGTCGAACACCACGCTCGGCATCATCTCATAGTTGCACTTGTACATTACCTGCATCGTCTCGCCTTCCGCGCTGTAAACCTCAGGGAGGATCGTGGGATTAGGATACGTCATATTGAGGATACGGGGGGCGAAACGGATCACCTTGACCTTGTTGCGGCCGTTCCCGTCATTGACCATAATATATATATAGCTTCCTTCCGGAACCTCGTTGAGGACCTCCGGGTTCTCCGCGGTGCCGGTGACTTCCACCGTGCCCGCCTTGGGATTCTCCGGATCCGGCTTGAGAGCGGTCTTGAAGCGGCCGTCCGTGCCGGCGACCACCAGGGCGTTTTCAGCGCCGGCGCCGGTGAGGGTATAATGGATGGCAAGCGTCTCGCCGGGATAGATCATCACTTCCCGGTTCACATCCTGACCGTCCATGGACAGTTCGATATCCAGGGGGAGGTAATAGGGAAGGACGATGGTTTCGCCGGTAGCGGAAAGCACCAGTTCGATGTAGTCTTCACCGATCACGGGGTTCATGTTGAAGATCTCGTCCGCATCCTTACCGCGGGCGGGCCAGTCCTTCTTCTGCTCCCAGGTAGCGCCATTGTCCATGGAGATGCACCAGTAGCCTTCCTCGTCAATCTTCAGCTGAGGCGTAATACCGTCGTTTCCGTCCACACGGCAGTGCTTGCCGTTTTCCGTGGTCAGGAACTTTCCGTCCAGCGTCCAGCACCAATGACCTTCTTCGTCCTTCGCGATCGCGATGGCCGGTCCGAGCGCATCCTCGCCGTCCTTGCCGTCCACACCGCTGTACAGCTTCAGCTCGGAGCCGTCATTGAAGACCAGGGTGTAACCACCGCGCTGGTCCTCGTCCTTGAAGGCCTTCACGTCCACGACGTACCCGCCGGCGACCATCTGCTCCACGATCTCCCGGAGGGAGCTCAGGGACTCGTTCATCTGGGTCACCTGATTCTGGATCTGGTCAATTTCATTCTGCATGGTGATGAGCTCGTCACGGACGAACTTTCCGCAGCCGCTGGCGAGAAGGCCGGCGGCCATGATACCTACTACGATATACTTTTTCATTTTGATGATTTTTGGACAATGGTGATTTGGTTGAAGTAGAGCGTTCCGCTCCTGACGTCGATGGTTCCGGTGCGGGATTCGACATCTTCCGGCAGGGGATCGACATGGATCTTGAGCCGGATGATGCCCTCCGCCAGGACCTGACCGGTAGACAACCAGCCGTCGCTGACCTCGGTCGTCAGTTCATGCTCCGCAGGCGCGGTGAGCCAGGCGTCAAAGTCGCCGCCCTCGGCAGGCACCTCGATCGTACGGGGATAGACACTCCATTCAGGCGAGGCCTGGATGACCCGGAACGTCGTAACCACGAAATCCGGATTGTTCTTCGGAGAAACGGTCAGTTCGCAGACACGGATTTCCAAGCCGGTATTCGGCTTGACCTGGAACATGACACCCGTGCCGTCGGATTTCGGCTCGGCCGTAGCCCAGGAACCTGCCTTCGCGTTGACGATATACTCGAAATTAGCCTCGTAGGAGAACGAGCGGGGACCTCCGTCCTTGCCGACGGGGACATAGACGACTGCATCCGCGGGCTTGACCACGCGCGGCTTGAACACGATCATCTTGAGGGCGGAAACGCCTTCGCAGGTAGCCGAAAGAAGGATATAGCCTTCCGTGTATTCGGCCGGCGCGGAAACTGTCACCGTACCCGTAGCCGCACCCTCGTCCATCGTGACTTCGGAGAAATAAGTGCCGTCCGTGCCCGAGGTGACCACGACCGGTTCCTTGGCATCGCCTTCCAGCACCACTTCAAACGGGATACGCAGCTTTTCTCCGCCGGAAATCACGACGGTGTCGCGCACCTGTCCGGCAAAGGAGACATGGAGCGGAACATACTTGGCGATCTCCAGCACTTCACCATTCCAAAGGACCAGACAAACCTTGTCCGGTTCCACATAGGCATCCTTGAAGACGCCTACGCCCGCCACTTCGTCGGCGGTAGCTATAATATTAAAGGTATTACCTCCGTCCAGGGAGATCATCCATCCTTCCTCCGTCGCCTTGAGGATGGGAGCGACGGCATCCTTGCCGTCACCGGCGGAGGCGCGGACGGGGTTGCCGTCGGCGTCCTTCATGAACTCGCCGTCCACGGTCCAGTAGTAGAAGCCGTCCGTGCCGGCCTTCACGCCCACGGGGTGGACGATGCCGTCGACGCCGTCCTTGCCGTAGGAGATGCGGACGACCTTCCCGTCCCGGAACGACAGGTCATAGCCGTCCTTGCCCACGGGGGTGACGGTACTGACCGTGTGACTGTCGTCCAGTTCGGCAACAATTTGCTGAAGGGAGGTTAGATTTTGATTCACATTGCTGACCAGCTCCTGAAGGGCGGCCAATTTCTCGTGGGTCCGGTCCAAGTCCTGTTGTACCATTCCCGTGCAGGAAGAGAGGAGAACCAGCAGAGCCGGTACCACTCCCGAGATACTTCTTCTCATAAGTTATATACACGTCTAGTAACACAAAGATACAAAAAACAAAGCAAAATCCATCAAGAATACTTATATTTGTAATTCAATATTTGACCAAAAAATGAAAAAAATTCGCATTTTTCTGCTCATTTCCGCAGTTGCCTGCCTGACTGTCGGTTGCAGCCGCCCCCAGAAGTTTACCGTCCAAGGGACGTTGAAGGATATCAAGTTCCCCAAGGCCGATTCCGTCAGGATAGAATCCACGCTGCTCGCGAATCCCATCTTCGCCCCTGTGAACGACAAGGCTTTCGCCCTCCGCGGGAAAGTGAAGGAGCCCACCATCGGCAAGATCTTCGCCGTCGGCACCAAGAGACGCAACGCCCATTTCCTGATCCTGGAAAAAGGTGCGATCACTTTCAAGGACGGCCTCGCCTGCGGAACGCCCCTCAATGACTCCACGGTCGCCTTCACCCACAGGCTCAGGGAGCTGAACAAGAAGTATCCGGCTCCGGAAGACAGGGAACTCAGGCAGAAGGCTATCGAGAAGGAATTCAGCGACTTCGTCGCTCGTCACAAGGACGATCCCTGCGCCACCTACGCCATCCTCCTGGGAAACAACCGGCTTTCTCCCGATGCGCTCCTGAAGCTCATCCGGTCCGCCTCTTCCAAAATCCAGAACGACGACGACGTACACGCGCTGAAGAAGAATCTCTCAATGGGCAAGTAGAATGAACCGGATCGCCCGCATCGCCTTCCTCCTTCTTGCCGTTACGGCCTGCAACCGCGGCGGCAACTACACGGTCATCGTCTCTTTGGACGGCAACCGGTGGGATTATCCCGAGCTGTATGACATGCCGTTTTTCGACAGTCTGGCCACGGTGGGGGTGAAGGCGGCGATGGAGCCCTCCTTCCCGGCATCGACCTTCCCGAACCATTACACGATGGCGACGGGGTGTGTTCCGGACCATAACGGAATGGTGCACAACAGTTTCCGGGATCCGGACGACGGCTCGCATTACGCGATGGGAGATTCCGCGAAACGGTTCAACCCGAAATATTATCTCAAGGAGCCCATCTGGATCACCGCGCAGAAGCAGGGCGTCATCACCGGCAACATCTACTGGCTGGGCGGAGACGTCCCCATCCAGGGGCAGTATCCCACCTATTGGCGCAACTGGAACGAACAGCCCCACTGGGAGTTCGAGGAACGGATCGACGAGGCCGTCCGGCTGATGAGCCTCCCGAAGAAGGAGCGCCCCCGCCTGCTGATGGTCTATTTCGACGAGCCGGACCACACCGGGCACGTCTTCGGGCCCGTTTCCGCCGAGACCGCGGAAATGACCCACCGGATGGACAGCCTGATGCACGGCTTCTACCTCCGGCTGAAGGCCCTCCCCTACGGAAAGAAAATCAACTTCATCCTCGCGGGCGACCACGGGATGACGGAAATCAGCCCCGACCGCTTCATCTCCTGGGCGGAAGCCCTGGACGACGCCTGGGTCGAGGACATCGTCGGCGCCACTCCGACGAGCATCTTCTGCAAGGAAGGGATGGTCGATACCGTATATAATACATTGTCGAAAATCCCCCACCTGAACGTTTACCGCCACGGCGAAATGCCGGATTCCCTGAATTACGGGACGTCCGACCGCCTGGGCGACATCATCGTCAGCCCGGACCTCGGCTGGCAGTTCAATTTCGCCCCGTCCCAGAATCTGGGCACCCACGGCTATGCCCCGCAGGAATCCGACATGCTGGTGTGCTTCCGCGCCATCGGACCGGATTTCAAGAAGCGGTACGAGGCCGTCCCCTACGCACAAGGCCGCATCGCCGCCTTCAAGAACATCGACCTGTATCCCATGCTCTGCCATCTGCTGCGCATCGACCCGGCCCCCGTGGACGGCGACCTGGAGCGGATCCGGCAGATCCTGAAATGACCAATAACACTAAAAACACACTGATATGAAACTCGACGGAAGACGTGAAAGCTCCAATGTGGAAGACCGCAGAGGAATGAGCGGCGGCGCTGTCGCCGGTCTCGGATTGGGCGGTATCGCCCTCGTTGCCATCATCACCCTCCTGATGGGCGGGAACCTCGGCGACGTGCTCCAGAATGTCTCGAATTCGGGCGGCCTCGGCGGCATGACCGAACAGACATCCTATGAACCCACGGCCGAAAACGAGGCTCTTGCCAAGTTCTCCCGTCAGATCCTCGCTTCCACCGAGGACATCTGGACCGCCTATTTCAAGCAGACCGGTATCGGCACCTACCGCAACCCTACTCTCGTGCTCTACACCGGCA
>JAEEGJ010010708.1_pt1 | contig 23710 bp, 23 predicted proteins | sample 8958761 | NCBI WGS metagenome assembly JAEEGJ01 (sample SAMN16246546, study PRJNA631951) | gut metagenome | biome: gut microbiome; feature: rumen; material: RS-attached | host: Bos | place: Iran: Karaj | collected 2018-10 | reverse complement strand
ATTTCTTATCATAAATATCAATTAGGAGAATAAATATGAGCAAGTATCGTATTACAGTTGAAGGTAAGACATATGAGATGGACGTTGAGCTTATTGGAGCAAACGGCGCAGTTGTTGCACCTGTTGCAAAGGCTGCATCTCCTGTTGCTGCAGCTCCCAAGGCAGCACCTGCTCCCGCACAAGCTAAGCCTGCTGAAGTTGGTTCCGGTTCAGTAGTTGCACCTATGCCTGGTACAATTCTTAAGGTTTTGAAGGCAACAGGTGACGCTGTTAAGGCCGGCGAAGTTGTCCTTATCCTTGAAGCTATGAAGATGGAAAATGAGATCACAGCACCCGTCAGCGGTACAGTTGGTTCTCTTAACCTTACAGAAGGTTCTACAGTTGCAGGCGGCGACTTGCTCTTCGAAGTTAAGTGAGGTCATTTGATGTCTGAACTTTTTAGTACAAATAAGAAACTTCTTATAACAGATACTATCTTAAGAGACGCGCATCAGAGCCAGGCTGCCACAAGAATGAAGCTTGAAGACATGCTTCCTGCATGCGAGATCCTTGATTCTATCGGTTATTATTCGATCGAGTGCTGGGGCGGAGCTACTTTCGATTCCTGCATGAGATTCCTTAATGAAGATCCGTGGGAGAGACTTAGAACTCTTCGCAAGGCTCTTCCTAATACAAAGCTCCAGATGCTTCTTCGTGGCCAGAACCTTTTGGGTTACCGTCACTATGCTGATGACATGGTGGAAGCATTCTGCGCTAAGTCCATCGAAAACGGTATCGATATTGTCCGTATTTTCGACGCATTAAACGATATCCGTAATATGGAAGCATCCATAAAGGCAGTAAAGAAGTACGGCGGCATCGTTGAAGCTGCAATGAGCTATACGACAAGCCCTGTACATAACGAAGATTACTTCGTAGACAAGGCAGTTATCTTAGAGCAGATGGGCGCAGATAACATCTGCATCAAGGATATGGCAAATCTTTTGCTTCCTGCTGATGCTTACAGCTTGATCAAGAAATTAAAAGAGAAGGTGTCTATACCTATTCATCTTCATACTCACAACACGACAGGAACAGGCGCGATGGTCTACCTTATGGCAGCTCAGGCAGGTGTCGATATCGTAGACTGCGCCCTGTCCCCGTTTGCTAACGGAACATCACAGCCTGCCACAGAGTCTTTAGTAGCTACATTGCGCGGCACAGAGCGCGACACAGGTCTTGATCTGGTTAAGCTTAACCAGGCAGCCGTACACTTCAAGGGTGTCGCTGCGAAAATGGAAGCCGCAGGAACTATCAGTTCAAAGGTACTCCGCGTAGATCCTAATACTCTTTTGTATCAGGTACCCGGCGGAATGCTCTCAAACCTTTTATCCCAGTTAAAGCAGGCAAATGCTGAAGACAGGATGGAAGAGGTTCTGCAGGAAGTTCCCAGAGTTAGGGAAGACTTCGGTTTCCCGCCGCTCGTAACTCCTACAAGCCAGATCGTTGGTTCACAGGCAGTATTCAATGTTCTCATGGGACGTTATAAGACATTCACCAAAGAATCCAAGGGACTTCTCCGTGGCGAATACGGCCAGCTTCCCGGTAAGGTTAATGAAGATATCAGAAAGGCAGCAATCGGCTCTGACGAAGTCATCACATGCCGTCCTGCAGATCTTTTAAAGCCTGAACTCGATTCGATCAAGGAACAGTACAAGGACATCGCCAAGAGTGAAGAGGATGTTCTCTCATGCGCTATGTTCCCTCAGGTAGCTCCTGAATTCATCAAGAAGAGAGACGGCCTTGACGCAAAAGAGATCACTGTAGAGTGGATTAAGTAAATTTATAAAAATAATAATTGCTTCCGAAATCCTTTAAATCGTACTGGTAGTTCGATTTAAAGGATTTTATATTGCTTATCTGTCGGTCCGAATATTTTGCCGGTCGTGACACGAGTGGTCACGTCCGCTCGTGTCACGGGTGGCGCTCCGCGCGACGCGCGGATGTTAATTACCTCATTATTCATAAGCTTTTGACCATTTTGCCCCTTTTTTGTTTGATATAATCCCCGTGAACGCTAAGTTCACATATTTTTATATTTTGGGGAGAAATAAGAATGAAAAAGGTATTATCAACACTATTGGCATGCTCGGTTTTACTGGGCTTTGCAGGCTGTAACATTACTGTTCCATCTGATGATCCTACAGTTTCTTCAGAAGTAATTACGGATGAGACTGAGGGCATTACAGATGCTTCTGAGCCGGAAGAAATTACCACAACTGAAGAGAAGTTCGTAGAGGGCATGATCAAATCATCACTCGATGAGATCACAGACAGATTCATGTATGGCCTTGGCGATACACATGAAGGCCAGGAGTATCTGAGACTTAATATGGATCCTGAAGATGCCGAGAAGAATCAGACATTGGGTATCAAGGATTACCGTAATATAACATTAGGTTACTTTAGCAACCTTACTCAAAACGGACTCGATAACAAGCCCGAAACCTGGTATGAATTTGATGCTTATATTTTCAAGATGGATATGGAATCAGATCAGTACAAGACCGCTGCTGAAGGCGGCAAGGTAAATGTCCTTATAGACAGAAACACCGGTGCGGTTAAAGAACTGCCGGTTGTTGCAGTAAGAGGCCAATATGTCTTATGCGTATATGTCGAAGAAGGCAAAGACTTCGTAAGGACAATAATGGAAGAAGGTCCTGAATTTACTTCAGTTGAGATCACTAAAGCTATTGAGAACTTCTCATTAACCAGTTAACAGAAACAGATCTCACTATTGTATCGAAAACGCATAAATAACAAGAGTCTTCGATACAAGGCCGCACTCTACTGTATCGAAAACCTCGATAAACGACCGCGTTTCGATACAAATTCGAGTTTTTGTATCGAAAACACATAAAAACAGGAGTTTTCGATACACGGTCGAACTTGCTTGTATCGAAAACACAATAAAAATAGGGGTTTTCGATACACTTCTCTAATTTTATAATTGAACACAAACTAAAAAGGAGTTGCCCCAAACGAGGCAACTCCTTTTATAATTAAGATATAGCGCTTGTTTATACCCAGAACTTTTCAGTAGGATCTTGCAAGTCAACATCAGTAAGCGAATCAAGTATTCTTTGTTCCTTTAACAGCTGATAGATGGAACCTGCAAAGTAAATATCGTGGATAGAAACACCGATGTTATATGCGAGGATCCTCTCGGAATCGCTCTCACGGCCGGGATTGATACCGTTAACAACGTCACAGACTTCAGAAAACTTCTTAAACTTATCGAAGTTCTTAAAGTGGTGGACATGACCTTCGTCATCTGCAAAGACTTTGTCGAAGAACAGATCGCAGTTTGTAAATCCTAATGTATGGATAGGCTGGACAAGGACGCCTTCATCAAAATACTTATCTTCGCAAACATCGTTGGGAAGGTATGTTGCACCGGAGATAACGATATCTGATCCCTTGACCATTTCTTCAGGCGTATCAACGTAACTGAAGTGAACGTTGCTGTAATTAGAAAATCTCTTAACTAAATCTTCCTCTTGTCCTTTGTACTTAAGGAGCTTGATATCAAGTTCTCTGTCAGGCATCTTATCAAGTAAGATCAGAAGGGTAGAGCGGACTACATTTCCAAGGCCCATCATGCCGATGGTCTTAAAGTCTTTCTTTGCAAAGAGACCTATTGAATGTGCTGCAACAGCACCGGTCCTCATTGTAGTGATCCAGGTGCCGTCCATAAGGGCTAAGAATTCGCCGGAATCAGCATCCATTAAAAGGATGCGACTCTCTAAGCTTGGAGTACGGTTGGGGTATCTGGTAACGACTTTAACACCGCCGTAGTTAACAGAACCTACACCGGGGATCATGCTGGGCATAACATTACAAAACGTGCCGTCCAAAGGCTTAAGGCTGATCTTAGGCGGCAGGATTGCCTTTTTCTTATTCCTGATCATGGTCTCTGCCCAGTCATAGCACATCGAAGGCTTGATACCAAGGTTATTGATGTCCTGGAATGTTATGATCTTCATTAGCTGATCCTCTCTTATTGAACAAATACATCATACTAATTTTACCAATAATCAGCGTATATTATTAACCTTTTTCTTCTTATGATAAAATGCTTGGTGTAAATATATTCAGGGTGGTCCAAATCATATGGGTGATAACGATAAAGCTATTTCTTTTGAAGAGCATAAGAAGCTCCAGTTAGAGATACTGCTTCAATTCGATAAGTTCTGCAAAGATAACAATCTCACTTACTATCTTACCGACGGTACTTTATTAGGCTGTATAAGACATAAAGGTTACATTCCGTGGGATGATGACATCGATATAGAAATGCCCAGGCCCGACTGGCTTAAGCTTAAAGACTTATTCGTAAATCAGGGGCACCTTAAGCTCTGTGCTCCTTGTGAAAGAGATTCCAGATATTTCTTCATGAAAGTCTATGACGACAGGACCATTAAGATCGAAAATCTCACTAATTATAAGAACTGTAATATCCTTGGTGTTGATATTGATGTCCTTGCTGTAGACGGCGCGCCTGATGACGAGCAGGAGTTTCTTACCAGAATGGAGAAGGTAAGAACAATGTTCAGCAAATCCGGCTTTATCAAGGCAGGTCTTTGCGGCTCATATAAGTGGAAGATAAAGTGCATACTGGCACGTTTAAGATACGGCAATCCTGATAAGCTGATGGAGAAAGCTCTAAAGCTATGCCAGGAATTTGATTTTAATACGAGCAAATATCTCTGCCGTTATAACAGATATAACAGGGGATACAGGGTTCCCAGAGAGTGCTACGAGAGCGTTGTATTAAAAGAATTCGAAGGCTACATGCTTCCTGTTCCTGTAGGATACGATCAGATCTTAACTGCATCTTACGGTGATTACATGAAGCTGCCTCCTGAAGAAAAGCGCGTTGCTCACCACGAGAATAATATCTTCTGGAAGTAAACTAAAACTATAAATCGGGGCTAAATATAAATGTCTAACTATTCTAATGAGGAAATAAGAAGCTTACAGCTCGTTGAACTCGGCATGTTAAAAGAGTTCGATGAGATCTGCCAAAAGAACAATATCGATTATTTCGTTCTCTACGGTACAGGCATCGGTGCCGTCCGTCACTCAGGTTTTATCCCGTGGGATGACGACATCGACATCGGCATGATGCGTTCCGAGTACGAGAAGTTAAAGAAGATCTATAACGATAAGGCTGATTCAACGATCTTAGTTGGCGCCGATGACGACTGCCCCTATCACGAAAAGGTATTCCCGAGAGTTTATCTACCGGGCACGGAATTCATTCCTGAGAGCTGGATCGAACAATATGGTGAGATCAAAGGTTTCACAAGGCCCATCTGGATCGATATCTTTTTATTCGATTACTGCACCGAAGCTGAGATCGATAAGAAGATGAAGCTTACAAAGAAATATAAGTGGTATTTCACATATACAAAATATAAGGAAATATTCAGAACTGACAGAGGAATAAAAGGATCGATCCTTTCTATCGTAAAGCGCCTGTTCTACGATTTTTCAAGGTTAGTACCCAATGCTAATAAGAAGGCCTACGAGAAGTACTTGAAGGCCGTTGATCGTGAGCCTTGTGATACGATTATTACCTTTGATGCATGGATCAACAGCGATATTTTAGGCTCTTTCAGTTCAGTTGATAAGGTATTCCCGACGCAGCGAATCAAGTTTGAAGACATAACCGTCAATATTCAGAAAGACTACGATTATATCTTAAGGAATATCTACGGCGATTATATGCAGCTTCCTCCGGAAGACCAGAGAAACGGCCACCGTCCGTTAAGATTGAAGCTTACCAGGGATTAAAGTAACAGTTTGGCAAACCATTTATAACGGAAGGAGAGACCTCTGATGAAAAAGATTATCTGTGCAGCACTTACACTATTTATGCTCTTTGGTTTTTCTTCCTGTGTTATAAGAATGGCACCTGAAACTGAGATCGACGAGACTCCGTCATCTGAAGCTGAAACTGAAACTGTTACTACTGAAACCTCTCAAGAGACTACTAAACCGGCACCACTTAATCCGGATGGGCTTACTATTACTATTGCAGATGTAGCCCGTTATATTTTGGCTGATATGGGTGAAGGATATGGTGTTCATTTTTTCGCGAGCGATGTAAACGCTGATGAGAATAAGAAGATAGGTGTCCTTAATTATCTGTGCATAGGTAACGATGATTTCCATCTGGAAAAGAAGATTGGGAATTTTGATTCTTACTTTGTCAGGATCTATGTTGTCGAATTTGACATGAGTTCTGATCTTTATAAGGGGCTTGCAACAGGGACCAACTTTATGTTCTTTGAAGGCGCCAGCAAGACTAAGCTTAATGTTACAGCAATTAATAAACAGTATGTAATATCAATTTCTGCAGGCCTTGGAACAGATGGCGGTTATAACAGTGAAGATTGTGAGGAGACCGTTCCGTTTTCAATAGGCAAAGCTCAGGAAGCATATGAAGCTTTTATCAATATCACTTCTGACGGCAGCATGGGCAAAACTATATCCGATGTATCTGACAAAGTCTATACTGCCGCAGAATTGAAGCTTGATCGTGTTCATACACCGAGTGAAGAATCAGCCATCGAGAATAAAAAGGCAGGTATAGTAGACTGCCGCTATTTGAGTGAAATTGCAACTAACGTTAAGATCGAAGGATACGATTCTTATCAGATCGCCATATTCATTGCGGAATACGATATGAACTCCGAAAAATATAAGAATCTTAAAGTCGGTGACGAAATAGAAGTCTGGCAATCTATGTATCCGACACACTTAAAAGTTACTGCTATAAATAAGCAATATATCCTATGCTGCTGTGAGAATTTAGCAAAGGGCACAGCCTTCAATGAAAACAATCAGGTCAGTGATGCACCTTTCAGGATCGAAAGACTTCAGAAAGCATACGAAGTATTTACCAAACTAATGTAACTTTTCCTCAAGTTTCTTACTATATATGCGTTTTCACGCCTGTTTAATCTGCTAAAATGTCTTCAGACCTAGTAGTTTAAGGCATTTTTAGGTTATGGGCGGTAATGGAAATGAAGAAATTATTATGTGCTGTTTTGTCATGCGCAGTTTTATTCTGCATGGCATCCTGTAAGAACGAAACTGATAAGACCTCAGATACAACTATCACATCTGATACTGAAGCTGCTATTACTTCAGGTGATATCTCAGAGTCAACCTCCGAACCGAGTTATGTCGAACCTATCGACATGCCTTTAGATATCGTTGAAAGCAAGATCCTTTATGCATGGGGAGAGAAAACCTACAACGAGTATCTGATGAAAGAGGAATACACTAAAGAAAAGAACGGTGAGATAGGTATCTTAAACTATGCATATTTAGAGATGGGTGAGATCGATGAAGATGACTCAGGCAATGTTAAATATGCTTTTAAGACGGAAATCTTCATTGTCGAATTAGACGTCAAATCAGATCTTTACCAGACGCTTTCAGTAGGGAAGGACCTCCGATTCTATATGGATGGCGAAGGATCTGAGACATTCCAGATAACGGCTATTAACGCACAGTATGTCTTAGGCATAAGGGTTTCCGAGCAAAAAGGTGAAGATAAGGTAACTGAGACTAAGCCGGAGTTCACATTAGGAAATTCCCAGAAAGTCTACGACACTTTTACCGGTCTTGAGTGACATAAGAAAGATAAGGTGATCTTATGAAGAAAACTATCTGCACGATCCTTATATGCGCTTTTGTTTTGGGCCTTTCAGCCTGCAATAAAGAACAGAATAAAGGAAAAGTCTCAGCAGGGAGCGAGAGCAAACAAGAACTGCAGGATATCGAAAATAAGCTTAATATGACCATAGATATCGTTACGAGCAATGTCATTAACGGCTGGGGCGAGGACGCAATTAACCAAGACTCCATGGATAAAGCTTCTGCCAAAAAGAATAAGGAATTAGGGATCCTTAATTATGTTCATCTGGACAGCAGGGAAACCGTTACAGATGAATACGATCTTTGTACCGACATCTATATCGTTGAGATGGATTCCAGGACTGACAATTATAAGAAACTCGAAGTCGGCAAAACGCTTTCTTACTATACTGAAGAATCCGTAAAAACCTTTGAGATCACAGCAATTAACGGCCAGTATGTCTTAGGAATCCGCGTGAGCGAAGAACATACAAATATGGAGCAGGAACCATTGGTCCAGACTCAGCCGACATTTACATTAAATAACACTCAGGGCGCCTACGACGCGTTTACCAAGCTTAGATAAACTCTTCTGAAGACTGGGGAATTATCTTAACCTTAGCTGTAATATACGGCTTATCAACGCTGTCCTTATCCTTGGCGATAACGAGAAGATAAGTTCCGACTTCCATTTTCGGCGGTTCATAATCGAAGTTAAAGTAAGCCGAACCGTCAATATAGATATACTGTTCGATCGTATTTGAATATACGGGCTTTGAATAATCGATCTTCTTTAAGTCAGCTTTTTCGCCGGGTACGAAATAGTAAGCGTAGTAAACCGGTTCAGCATCAGATAAGAGCTCGATAGAAAATGCAAGAGTCCTTGTATTGATGCAGTAGATACCGTCAGAAAGAAGAGTAGCTGAATAATCCCACCAGCCAAGACTCTTGATAGCTGCAAATGAAGGATCCTTAATAGAATACGAAGCGCCGTTCGGAGCTTTGGTTATCTCAGGAGCGCCCTTGGATCCGTTAACGATTACGATTGCTGTCTCATCAGCAGTAAGATAACTATCTTCAGTTCTATAAACTTTAATGTTATATAGTCCCTGTGTTATATAGCCTGCGCTCGTTGTTTTCGCACCCAGTGACTTATCGAACTTAGCTCTGTAGAAGATATCTGTCGTAACAGAAGGCTCGCTCTTATAGATCTCTGTGCCGTCTTTAGAGACTACATAGTAGAATTCCTGGTTAGGGTTTTCTTTGAACCATACATCAAGCTCAATGCACTTGGCATTCTCGTACTTGTTTTCCTTGGTAAAGAGCCAGGATGTGCTGTCGAAAAGATCTGGAATATCAGGCTTGAATTCGAACTTCTTATCAAGGAAAGAATAGAGATCGTTTAACTTATCGATGGTATCGGCCTCAGCAAGCCATCTGCCGTCTTCCTGCTTGTTGAATTTGATATTAACGGTATAAACGATTCCATAAGTTGAGTTATTCAGAGCTTCAATGAAAGCATCGGAATTGCCCTTAACGCCGCTTAAAATATCATCGTAGTTCTTTCTTGAAAAAAGGATATTAATTGTGGCAGAGGTCCTTGATGTGACCATGGTATCGCTGTTTACTGTATAAGTAATTGATTTGGCGATAACATCTTTAACCTTAGCCTGGTCGTAATCTTTGTCTGCAAGAGTAAGCTTCTCTTTAAATGCAGCTTTTTTCGAATCTTCAACCGCTTCGGTATTCTCAAAGATCCTGTCAGCATCCAGAAACTGAACGCATTTAGCATATGTATCAGCAGCTGCAGATACTTCCTCGGGATCTGCCTTGCACGAAGCAAGAGAGAAGAGGAGGGAGCAAATAAGCATTGCTGCCATTATCTTATTTATAAGTTTCATTAATATCCTCCAAAGGGGTCTATCATCCCATAGATAATTATATTCTTAAAGATAAATCCGTCAAAATGGGCATCGTCTGATGTGATTTAATTGACGTGCTTTAATTGACTTTTTCTATAGATGATCTATAATGCAACTAAAAGATAGTTGCAAGGCTGAATATGACAAAAATACAGAAGGCAAAGGAAAGACTTAAGTCAGTACCAAGAGATTATACGTTTTCTGAAGCCAGACAGCTTTTAACGCATCTTGGTTTCAAAGAATATCAAAAAGGCAAGACCTCAGGATCTCGATTATTGTTTTATAGAGCTTCGGATGGCGTTAAGATATTGCTTCATAAACCTCATCCCGGAGATAAAATGTCGATTGCTAACACTGAATACTTATATGAAGAGTTGAATGAATTAGGAGAGTTGTAATGAACAGATTAACTGACATATTGGAATATAAAGGTTATCATACGCGAATAGAGTTTGACTCTGTCAGCATGGTTTTGCATGGCAAGATTGAAGGAATTAATGATCTTGTTACTTTTGAGAGCTCGAGTGTTTCTGAAATAGAAAGTGAGTTCCATAAAGCTGTGGATGACTATCTTGCCTTTTGTGAGGATATTGGACAGGAACCCGAAAAAGAATATAAAGGCAGTTTTAATATCCGTATAACGCCTGAGCTTCACAAAAAACTTGTTGAAGTTTCTTTCTTTAATGATGAATCGCTTAATAGTAGTGTTGAGAAAGCGATTGATCTTTACGTTCAAAGTGAACAGATGAAGATGACTTTAATTAAATCTCAGAATGTACCAATTAATGCTAATCAAAATGTTTAATTACTGATATGAATAACGAAACTATATTAAAAGAATACTTGAGCTATGCATATTGACCACAGCGCTTATATTGATTTTCGCAATAATAAATTAGATAATAGCAACTCTGATAAGATAGGGGAGGGGAGCTCCCCTGTTTCTATGAAAGGGTAGTTTTGTGAAACTCAGTAAAGACAGTGTTTTAAGCGCTGTAAAGAACAACAAGAATATACTGGTTAATATCCTCGGTGCGTTCGTTGTTAAGGGCGGATCGATGTTGCTCACATTGTTTTTGCTGCCTGCATATATCAGATTCTTTGGAAATGACAACGTTCTTGGTATCTGGTATACGATCCTTTCGATAATCAACTGGGTACTGGTTTTCGATCTTGGTATCGGCCACGGACTCCGAAACAAGCTCCCCAAAGCTTTAGCTGATAACGATATGAAGGAGGGAAGGTCTCTCGTATCTTCAACATATATCGCATCAGCGGGATTGGTAGTAGTTATCGGCATTATAGGAAGTGTTGCTATCCATCTTATAAATTGGAATACTATCCTGAATATTAATGAATCAGATCTGTCTCTGCCGGTATTAAGATATGCTATTCAGATAGCGTTCATAGGCGTTCTGATACAGTTCGTTTTAAAACTCGTTACTTCGATCCTTTATGCGATCCAGAAGTCCGGCCTTGTTAATTTCCTGACATTCTTATCTAATGTAATTATCTTTATAGTTATTAATCTGCTTCCGTCAGGGGATACGTCATCTAATATAATTGCTATCTCTTATTTCAATATCCTGGCAGTAAACCTTCCGCTGATTGTCGTCAGCATGATCCTTTTCATGGGCAAATTCAAAGATATCAGACCTTCATTCAAGTTCTGGTCCCAAGATTCTGCCAAGTCTGTTCTCAAGATCGGCGTAACGCTTTTATGGCTCCAGCTGATATTCATGATCATATCATCAACCAACGAATTCCTGATCACGGCATTCTGCGGTCCTGCAGCGGTCGTTGATTATCAGGTGTATTTCAAGATCTTTAACTCTGTAGCTGCAATCTGCTCGCTCGTTTTGATCCCGATCTGGTCAGCCGTAACCAAAGCCAAGGTCGAAAAGCGCTACACTTGGATCAAGAAAACATACATGCTGCTCTTAGGATTCAGCGTTTTAGCACTTTTGGTGCTTCTGGGCATAGTTCTTATATTGCAGCCCATCGTTAACTTCTGGCTCAAAGACGACGCTATCACGGTCACTATGACTTACGGCATTATTTTCGCTTTATCAGGCTTCATATTCCTGGTACATAATGTTAATACATCAATCGGAAACGGTTTCTCGTATTTCAAGCCTCAGATCGTCTTAATGACGCTCGCAGCCGTATTAGATATTCCGCTTGCATGGGTATTCGTAAAGCTTACAGGAGGGATGATAGGCGTAGTTTTGGCCAATATCGTCGTTCTTATCCCGTTCGAAGTCCTTGAGCCGATATTCTTCTTCAGATATTTGAATAAACTCATTAAATCTGAAGGGAAGACCGAATAATTTTGGAGTTTGCTCGGTTAGCCTCACTTGGTGATATTTTGTAGACGAAAATCGAAAAAACGTCTACAAAACGAGTATTTTCAAGCATTTTTGCACTTTTTGAAGACGATTTTCGAAAAAGCGTCTACAAAAATAACATCACTGTCCCCTATTTTGTGTTCTGCCCTAATCGAACAACTGTTCGTTTATAGAAATATGTCCTAAATGCTGTTTTGAAGGAGTATTCGAAAAACTCAATATAAACGTCCTGATAAGATTCCGGTTAAATGAACTAACAGAATTGATCAGACAGAACTAAGATCAATCATAAGATGAATTATCATACGATAAGATAATCACAACGACAACGGATTAATCAGAATCAAAATCACGCGTACGATCAAATAATAGAATCTGAAATGAACTGTTGATCGATTCAAAGATTATAAAACGCTGGAAAATGATTATAAGAATCATAGTAAGTGATATAGATACGAATAGAAGCAGATAATAGCAATTCAGATTAATACATATCAGCCACGATCAAACACATGCCGGAAAACCGGTCTGACAATAATCTTATTAACGATCGATTATATGGTTTCCCTATTTAAACCTCTTCTCAATTCACCAAAATTGTAATTATACCGAATTAGGTATATATTAAAAAAGGGGAAATTAATCATTTCCCCATCTCACGTAAAACCGTTAACGTCTCTTCAAGGCCTGTCTTCAAGTCGTATTTCCCGGACCACCCTAAGGCTTTCAGCTTATCAATATTCAAGATACAATTCTGTGGTTTTGAAAAACCTTTTGATTCGATCGCATCCGGAAGATCAAAAACAACTTTTGTATCAGTTAACTCAGCTAATGTGTTTGCGACTTCGGCGATCGTTGCGATTGACTGGTCATTGGCAACATTGTAGATCTCTCCTGAGGCTCCTTCAAAAAGAACCTTTAATAATCCGCTGACAGCATCTGATACGTAGCAATAAGTTCTTTTCTGTGTGCCTTTGCTCTTTAAAACAATTGCTTCGCCTTTCAAAGCATTTCTGATGAACTGGGCATGAGCTTTGCTGTCATTATCAAGCATTGTAGGTCCGTAAATGCTTGAAAGCCTTGCGATCAGGCAATCTACGCCGTATTCGTCATGAGCTGCCTTAAAAAGCATCTCGGAATCTCTCTTGCTCTCAGTATAAGAAGATCTTATAAGGTTAAGGTCAACTGTGCCGTATTCGTTTTCTGAATATACATCCTGGTCGAGCTTACCGTTTACTTCAAATGTTGAAGTTAAAAGCGCTCTTGTGGTCTTCCCTTTACAGTATTCCAGGACGTTTTTAGCTCCTATTACGTTCGTTAAGATCGTTTCATAAGGATAAAGAGCATAACTTCTTGGATCAGCGTTGCTTGCAGCATGAACGATATAATCAAGGCCTTCAATAGTGATAGGATCCATGACATTTTGGGCAACCAGATGAACGTTTTTCGCGTTTCCGAAGCGCTTTTCGAGCTTATCAAGGCTCCTTCCCATAGCATATATACTTATATTCTTAGAATATAAGTCATTAGCTGCTACAAAGGCGTCAACCATGAATGAGCCGATAAGGCCTGTTGCACCTGTAATCAGAATATTCTTATCTGATACCGGTATTTCTGAAGCTATACGTGAAACTGATTCTTTATATGCCTTACTGCTGTTAAACATCAGTGCATCCACTCATCTTTCTTGGCTTTGAGCAAAGCCTTGAAAATCTCGATATCTTCTGTGGTAGTGAGCTTTAAGTTCTTTTCAGAACCTGCTGACATATAGAGCTTTCTGCCAAGTTCGATGTACATCGTGCAGGATGCGACAGAATTGGTGATTCCCTTGCTTAATGCTTCCTTGTGAGCTTCGATGATCTCATTTACAAAGAACGCCTGAGGTGTCTGTGTGATCTTTAAGTTATCTCTCGGAACCTGTTCTGTTGTTGATACAGCGTCGTAGGTCTTGAGCATTGCAGCTGTACAAGGAACGACTGTGATCGCATTGCCGTATTCCCTGCAGACCCTGATGTTATCAGAGATTACTTCTTTACTTACCATCGGCCTTATAGCGTCGTGGATCAATACGATATCATCTTTGTCGTTATGTCTTGTAGCGATATCGTATAAGCCGTTTCTGATCGAATCCTGGCCGTTTATGCCACCGCTTACGACACTTTCGAGTTTAGCTATGCCGAACTGCTTTGCGTAAGCCTTTACTACATCGTGCCAGCCGTCAAGGCAGACGATCTCGATCGCATCGATATCAGGATGGTTCTGGAATGCTTCCATCGTATATACAATGACAGGCTTATCGTATACATTAATAAACTGTTTCGGGATATCCTGATTCATCCTGGCACCAACACCGCCAGCTATGATCATTGCTATGTTTTTCATTCATTCCTCCCCACTACCCTAAATCAATTAGATTCAGAGTAACTTCTGTTAATGATTCAGGTGTATACGATTTCCGATCTGCCCTTTGTCTTAAGATAGATCGTGAATGCGATACGGATGATTATAAGAACTATCACAATGCCGATAAGATCAATCAGAACGTCCTTTATGGCGCCGTCACGGCCTTCCACGAAGAGCTGGTGGTATTCGTCAAAGATCGCATTAAGGATCGTAAACCATAATGTGAAAACGATATTCATTTCGTTATCAGATCTCATGAGCTTTACAGGGCTCTCGGCATAAGAAGTCTTATTAGAGATCCTATTTGTTGAAGAAAGAGCTATATAAGAAAAGAATGTCAGGATCGCGAATTCTGTCGCATGAGCGATCTTTCTTATTACTGTTGCATCCTGGATATCAATTCCAAAGAACTCATTTATGAGACTTATCACAGTGCCGGATGTATTGGAAGACTGTGTGCCTGTCTGATTGGAAAAATGGAAGATCATTACGATCCATGCGATCGTCAGAATCAAAAAGATCACGGCAATAATGGAATATCTGATAGATATTTCCCTGTCGCGTGCCGCATTCTGGATCTTTTCCGTCGTCATAGGTCTTCCCTTTATTTAAGTTTTCTTAATTATATATCAATTGCTGTACTTTTTGGCACTCTTCATGGCACGGTCGATATCTCTGTTGGCCTGCTTCTTGGCAAGGACTTCACGCTTGTCGTAATCTTTCTTACCTCTTGCAAGACCTATTTCAAACTTTACTTTGCTGTCTTTCAAATAGCATTTTGTCGGAACTAATGTTAAACCGTCCTGCTTTACTGTCGAATATAGGCGGATGATCTCTTTCTTGTGCATGAGAAGCTTTCTGTTGCGCTCAGGATCTAAGTTAAATCTGTTTCCCTGCTCGTAAGGACTTATATGAACACCTATAAGCCACATCTCACCGTCTTTTACCTGAACATAAGAGTCTTTAAGATTGACCTTACCTGCCCTGAGGCTTTTTACCTCAGTACCGGATAAGGCCACGCCGGCCTCATACTTTTCTTCGATGTAGTAATCGTGAAAAGCCTTTCTGTTCTCTGCTATTATTTTTATTCCTTTTTTGATAGCCATAATCGTATATTTTATAGAGAAAAGTTAATATTTCAACTTTTAGGGCTAAAAAGCCTTATTTTACTGCATTTGCAGGGACGGATAAGCGTTAAGATCAAGGGGATCCCTCCTGCCGTTCATGTATTCAAAGTAGCCGCATGAAGCGATCATGGCGGCATTATCTGTACAATATTTAAGCTCAGGATAGTAGAGCTTGATGCCCTTTTTCTTTGATGTCTTATCGAAAGTGTTTCTTAAGAATGAGTTTGCTGAAACGCCGCCTGCAAGGCAAAGTTTCTTAATTCCTGTCTGCTCAACAGCTATAAGCGTATTCTTTAAAAGAGCATCGGCAATTGCCTGCTGGTAAGATGCCGTAAAGTCTTTAAGATCGATCTCTTCGCCCTTCTGCCTCAATCCGTTTATGAGATTTAATGCGGAAGTCTTAAGGCCGGAGAATGAGAAATCCAGAGTATCTCCCATATGTGTTTTGGAGAATATATATTTTGTAGTATCGCCGCCCTGCCCTGCTTTGTCCATCTTAGGTCCGCCAGGGTATCCCAAACCAACTACACGTGCAATCTTATCGATCGCTTCGCCTGCCGCATCGTCTCTTGTTCTGCCGAGAACTTCCATATCGGTATAGTCTTTAACTTTAACTATCATGGAGTTGCCGCCCGATACGCAGAGGCAGAGGAACGGCGGCTCTAATTCTTCAAAGCAGAGATAATTAGCTGCAATATGTCCTTTCAAGTGATTAACGCCTACAAGGGGCTTGCCGGATACTTCGCAAAGACCTTTGGCGCAGGATAATCCTACCAAAAGAGCACCGACAAGGCCGGGACCGTATGTTACAGCGATAGCATCAACATCATTAAGCGTAACGCCGGCATCAGACAATGCTTTCTGGACAGTGGGATATACTGCATCCACATGCATTCTTGAAGCGAGTTCAGGTACGACTCCGCCGTATTCTTCGTGGAAATCTGCCTGCGAAGCTATGCAGTTGCTCAAGATAACGCGTCCGTTCTTTACAACGGATGCAGCTGTTTCATCGCATGAGCTCTCGATACCTAAGATAAGCACGTCTTTTTCTGCCATTATGTCTGTTCTTCCACCAAATAGAATTCATTCAAGAAGTCGTTAACTGTCTTGATATAAAGGGTTTTGTTAATACCGTATTCTTCCAGATAACCTGCGCCTGAAACCATTACACTTCTGGTGATACTGCCGTTAAGTCTGCTTCTTTCCGTTATTATCTGGTCGATCTTATCAGCACCGATATAAGTGTCGTGACCACCGTAGATGATAAGGACCGGAATAGGAAGTCTTGCGATCTCAGCAGCAAGGCTGATATTAGTACCGCCTGAAGATACTCTGATCGCATAAGGGATCGAAAACTGTGTCAAGAATCCCAAAGGCTCTGATCTTACAACGACAGGCTTAATGTAGTCGTCGGTCTCTTTTGCGGGAGAATCAAGGATCATGCCGGCAATATATGTATTATCGAACTCAAGGTTTCTTACGTTCTTATCGTATTTAGAAAGATCCTGCTCGCTTAATCCCGGAGGTGGAAGATTTGAATATGCAAGAAGTGAAGATGTGCATCCCGTGCCGATTCCGAAAAGAATAACATCAGTCGTTACCGATATCTGCTTAACGATAGCAATGGCGCCAAGCACGTCCTGCCACTCCAGGTATCCGTATGTGCAGCAGTCACCGCCTGAAGTACCGCAGTTTCTCTGATCGAAAAGGAACACGTTGTAACCGTTTTCGAGCCAGGATTCCAGCATATCGATCATTTCGACGCCGAACGGAAGTCTGTTGGAACCTGAATCGTGAACCACGATAATGGTCGAGATAGGATTCTTGGTCTTAAAAAACCACCCCTGCAAAGATGTCTGACCGTCTGCAGATTCAAAGCTGCAGGTACTGTATGAAGGCAGGATATTTGAAGGCACATTCGATACGACGTTACCTTTAACATTCATAAGTCTGTTCGATGAAAATACAGTAAGCGCGATAAATGCGATGAGCAATACAGCAACAAAGCTCAAGACTAGCGCGATCCTCGTAATTAATGGGCTTCGTCTTCTCGTTGAAGTTCCTGAGAAGCTTACAAATCCGCTTGATACTCTTGCCATCAGTTAACTCCCGATGAACCGAATCCGCCGCCTCTGTCTTCGCCTATTGCCTTTACGTTATCGGTCTCTACAAATGTTGCATATTCTACTTTGGCAACGACCATCTGGGCGATACGATCACCCTTTCTGATCTTATAAGTTCCGTGGATGCAGCCCTTCATATCGATAGTAAGGGGCTCTTCCAGGCCTTCATCCTGAAAGAATGAATCGTTATAAACGATTACGTTTACTTCATCCCTGTAGCCGCAGTCGATAGTTCCGGGCGCGTTGGGGATCCTCAAAGGTGTCTTTAAAGATACACCGCTCCTGGGTCTTATCTGTACTTCATAACCGTAAGGAATAGCCATCTTGATACCTACAGGTACAAGAGCGGACTTTCCGGGCTCGATGATAACGTCTTCAGCTGCATAAAGATCCATTCCGGCATCACCGTCATGAGCATAAGACGGGAGCTTGGCATCTTCCCTGCACTTCTCAATATAGATTTCAGTCATTGATCTTACCTCCGGGTAATATCGTGTAATTGCAGATCACATCAAATCCCATATCTGCTATCGCATCAGCATATTCCTGACCGATGGGATTTTTCGCTCTGCCGTAAATGGAACAGGAACAATCCAAAGGATGAGGAATAACCTTAAGGTCTGTTCCTTCGTTATCTCTTTTAGGCTTTAAGTCGTAGTAAGCATTTCCTCTGCAGAAACCACAGGGCCTCTGGTTCCTTCCTGCTGCGCAGAAATCAGACTGCATCCAAGGGATAAGGCCGTCTGAATGAACGATTATCTTTGGATGCCTGCCCTCAAGATCGTAAGATTCCGTAAGATGTCTTAAATTAAGGATCAAGTCATCTGCAGACACTTCATAAGAAGGCATTACTGCATCAGCATATTTAAATGCGTGCGATAAAGACTTTGCGCTGTAGATATTGGTTCCTGCAGAAGCATAGAATTTTATGCCGTCTTTTAAGAACTTCCTGTCAGTAAAGAGCTTTGATGCCATTACCGCAATAAATGCATCACCCATATCCACCTTAAGGAGCGAGATAACATAATCGATTATCTTGTTGATCTTGTCGTGATGGAAATCAGGGATCAGCAAAACGAGTTCAGCGCCCTGATCCTTAACGAAATCGATTGCGTTGCTGTAGATATCAGGATCAGACAGATCGTAGATGCTGAATGCATAGATATCTGCGCCTTCTTCCAATATATCATCATTAAGTCTTAAGACAGGATATGTGTACATATTCTTAACAGAACCAGGTTCAGTCTCCTGCTCACCGAAATATTCGGAATCTTCGACATAATCAGTGCCGTAAGTCTTCTTAAATGAATTGACTGTATTTACTTCCAAAACCGTAAGAAGATCGCGCCTTAAGTAATTGATAACGCTTACAGGGCAATAGAACTTATCGATCGTCTCAAAACTTACTTCAGTAACAGTAAACGGTGTATCAAGAGTCTTGGAAAACTGCTCTGTGATCCTGTCTTTTTCCAAAGGCCTGCCATCAAAATCGTCAGGAATCACTACCTTTGATTCTGCAGTAATACCTTTTGCGATACCGTCTGTAATATTTGCAGTTGCAGTGATCTCAGTGTCAGAACCTGAGATAGTTACGGCAACCGGAGTTCTTCTTAAGTCCTGCTTAGAGATGAAGATCTCGTGGTTCATAAGGAAAACTTCCATGCCGGGCTTAAGCTTCTTGATCATGTCGGGATGAAGGCCTTTAATTGCAAGTCCGTTAAGTACTGTATTGGTTTTACCTACAGGGAAAGAGCAGATCTCTCTGGCATTTTCCCTTATCGATATGAAATCGCCCTTCTGGGGCTCTAAAGCACCGTTCTTTATACCGACAGTAACCTGACCGGAGCCTGCATCAAGTCTGCTTATACGGCCTATTCTTACGCCGTATTTGCCGGGATATTCTCCTGACAAAAGGTGATCGTCCTTGCTGCCGCTCAAATACTGGGAAGTAAATGCCCCTCCCCTGTTGAAGTTAATGAGAAGATCGTAACGTATCTCCTTAATAAGTTCCTTATCAAGAGTGCCTTCGTAGTAAGCGTCGATCATGCGTCTGTAGCAGTAAACTGCTGATCTTACATAGTTGGCATCTCTCATTCTGCCTTCGATCTTAAGGCTCTTAACGCCGCTCTTTATAAGCCTTTCGAGATATTCGGAAACATCTCTGTCCTTAGGAGATAAGAGATGTCCGTCCTTAAGTCTTAAGCCGTTATTTGAAAGGTTATATTCCTCCCTGCAGGGCTGGGCGCAGGAGCCTCGGTTGCCGGACCTCGTGCCGCTCCTGTTCATTGCAGAGAAAAGGCAGAGACCAGAAGCGCATACACAGACAGCACCGTGAGCAAATACTTCAGTCTCAAGGTTATAGCCTTTAGCGATCTTGGTCCTGGTCTCGATCTCATCACAGGATAATTCTCTCGGGAGCACTACCCTGTTAACGCCAAGCTCAGAGAGCTTTTTAAATTCATCAGCTGAATAGATATTCATCTGCGTGCTCGCGTTGATCGTTATATCAGGAAAATCCTGTGCAAGTTTAGTAATAACAGCCAGGTCCTGAACGATAAGTCCGTCAACACCGATGTTTACAGCTTCTGCTATTGTAGGATAAAACAGTTCAAACTCTGAATCTGTCATCAGAGTATTTACTGCAAGGAATACTTTCGAAGACCTCAAATGGGCATAATCTACGCCTTCTTCAAGCTCATCAAGAGTAAAGTTATCTGCTCCCGCTCTTGCGGAATATTCTTTAAGTCCGAGATATACGGAATCGGCTCCGGAATCGATTGCAACTTTGAGTATTTCAAGGTTGCCTGCGGGAGCTAAAAGTTCAATACGATTATTTGTCATCTTTCTTCTTCAAATGCTCGAATAATCCTTCGTTGACCTTATCTGCCAGTTCTTCCATAGGAGTGGGCTTGATGTCAGGTCTTCTCTCTTTAGCATATTCATTGGCTTTGACTTTGTAATATGTAAGCTCTGTCTTAAGGGCATTATTCTCTGCTCTTAATGCGATCAGCTGGTCGCAGGCTTCAAAAAGAGACATTATTGCGGTCTTATTCGTAGCGATATACGGGTTGTTCTTCTTGGTTTCTACATAGATCTCGTCAGCAAGCTTTCCGACCTTCATCATGTGGTCATATCCTGCATCGCCGCTTCTTACGAGATACTGAACGCCGCCGATCGTGATCTGGGCGCTCTCTTCTTTGGAATTGTCATCTTCATTAGCGGGTTTTGTTCTTGCCTTGATCTTCTCATCGAGAGTAATGTACTTCTTCTCGGTAACGGTCTTGGCCTTGATCTCACCTTTGTAAAGCTGCTTGTATTCTACGATTGCGGGCTGATCCTTCTTACCCTTACGCTTGTAAGAGCCGTCTGAATATTTGCCAAGTAAGCTGGAATTAGATTTCCTCATTGTGGACCTCCGCCATATTAGAAGTTGATATATTATAACACTTTATTGTTTAAGAGCTTTAAATAATAAAGCAAACTCATTAGGCGTGAGCTCTTCTGCCCTGGAAGTTTCACTGATTCCCAGTTCAATAAAAGCCTTATCAAGCCCGTTATATGAAGACAGGTTCTTCTTTAAAAGTTTTCTTCTCTGCGAAAATGCAGTGTTTAAGAACTTTACGAATTCCGGACATAAGATATCTGCTGACTCTTTTCTCGTAAAGCTGATAACTGCAGATGTTGTGTGAGGCTGAGGAACAAATGCCGTATGAGGAACTTTGAACTCAAAGCAGTAACCGCCATAAAGGCTTCCTAATATCGATAAAGGTCCGTACTGCTTTGATCTGGGCTCACAGTCGATCCTGGCTATTGCTTCATCTTCTACCATGAAGACCATCTTGCGCGCCGTGGAAAACTCCGAAAAGAGCTTTTTCATGATATCAGTCATAACGTAATACGGAATATTACTTACGACTACGTCGGCTTGTTTCATGACTTTGCTGTCGACCTTAAGGAAGTCCTTGTTTATCACGTTTATGCCCGGCAGATTAGCTTGTAAATATACAGCAAGTCCTCTGTCTATCTCGATGCAGGATAAGTAATCAGTAAGCTCAGACATAGGATATGTGATGCTACCTAAGCCGGGGCCGATCTCAACTACTGTATCTTCCCTTTTTATCTCACAAAGGTCTACTATGCGGCTGATTATTTCTTCATCACAAAGGAAATTCTGCCCGAATTTTACTTGGGGCAGAATTCCTTCTGATTGCATTATCTGTTTAATAGTCTCTCTGTTCATCTAAGCAAGAGTGTTTTCGCTGCTTTTGCTAATTACAGGAAGTAAGCTACGCCTGACTCAAAGATCTTCTGGTACTTATTGCCAGGAATGTTCTTTGTAAGATCAGATTCATATCTTTCTGTATGACCCATCTTACCTAAGACACGTCCGTCAGGTGAAGTGATACCTTCGATGGCGCAGATGGAACCGTTAGCGTTGAACTCAGTATCAGCAGCGAAGTTTCCGTCAAGATCAACGTAGCATGTTGCGATCTGGCCGTTTGCAGCTAACTTTCTTACGAGCTCTTCAGATGCTACGAACTTACCTTCACCGTGTGAGAGCGGGATATCGTAGATCTCACCGGGTGTGCAGAGAAAGAGCCAAGGTGACTTGTTTGTCATGATCTTGGTCCTTGCATACTTATTCTGGTGTCTGCCGATGTTATTGAATGTAAGCGTAGGGCTGTCAGGTGTCATGTCGCAGATCTTTCCGAAAGGAACGAGACCGAGCTTGATAAGAGCCTGGAAGCCGTTGCAGATACCGAGCATAAGACCGTCACGGTTCTTGAGAAGGTCGGATACAGCATCAGCAAGAGCGCTGTTCCTGAATGAAGCAGTGATGAACTTACCGGATCCTTCAGGCTCGTCACCTGCAGAGAAACCGCCGGGGATCATGACGATGTTTGCCTGATTGATCTTCTTGGCGAGATCTCTGAACGATTCGTTGATGTCGTTCTGGTTCCTGTTGCGGATTACGAATACCTCAGCCTCAGCGCCTGCACGCTCAAATGCCCTTGCGGTATCGATCTCGCAGTTTGTGCCCGGGAATACGGGGATAACGACCTTCGGCTTGACACCCTTGAGAACGCCGGGAGCTGCCTTGAATGTCTTGTCTGTCGTGAATTCCTTGATATCAAGAGGCATCTGTGCATCGGCAGCCTTCGTAGGGAATATCCTTTCGAGCTTGCCCTCATATGCTTCAAGAGCATCTGAGATATCAAGTGATGCGCCGTTCCATGTGAACTTGCCGGAATCGTTTGTTGTTCCTACGAACTTACCGCCTGCCATCTCAACCTTATCGACAGCGTTGGAATCATTCGGGATGGCAACGATGATGGTGCCCATCTTTCTCGAGAACAGATCGTTAAATGTGAGCTTGTCGGAGAACTCGAAACCTAATTCGTTACCGAAGCACATAGCCGCAATTCTTGATGCAAGACCTGCAGACTTAACGACTGCCGCGTTCTGGACCTGTCCTCTCTCCTCAAGCTCTCTTACGGACTTGAATACTCTTAAGACGTGGTCCTTTTTGTAGAATCCCATTCCGTTTCTTGCGCATGAGAGCATGTAGAGCTTCTGTCCTGCGCCCTTGAGAGTTGCGGAGATAATCTTGTCAGCCTTGGACATACCTACAGCGAAGCTTACGAGCGTCGGAGGCACGTGGATATCGTTGAAGGTTCCGCTCATGGAATCCTTACCGCCGATAGATGCCGTACCGAAATCAAGCTGTGCCCTGTAAGCGCCGAGCAGTGCTCCGAGAGGCTTGCCCCATGTGGAAGGCTCACCCATTCTCTCGAAATATTCCTGGAATGTAAGCCTTGCCTTTGAAGGATCGCAGCCCATGGCAAGGAGCTTAAGCAAGCTCTCCACTACAGCGTGGTAAGAACCGGCGAACGGGCTCCACTCCGTAAAGAAAGGATCGAAACCGTAAGTCATTACGGAGCAGTCCTTTGTATAGCCCTTGTCGAGCGGGAGCTTTGCAGCCATACCTTCCTCGGGTGAATCCTGCATCTTACCGCCGTAAGGCATGAGGATCGTGGATGCGCCGATCGAAGAGTCGAATCTCTGGATAAGTCCCTTACGTGAGCATCCGTCGA
>JAEEGJ010010707.1_pt1 | contig 23710 bp, 20 predicted proteins | sample 8958761 | NCBI WGS metagenome assembly JAEEGJ01 (sample SAMN16246546, study PRJNA631951) | gut metagenome | biome: gut microbiome; feature: rumen; material: RS-attached | host: Bos | place: Iran: Karaj | collected 2018-10 | reverse complement strand
GCGCCTGTGCTAACGGTGATCCTACCTGCATCGAGCCCTTCCAGGGGTCCTCGATGCACGCCTTTAACGGCAAACTGACCGCCATCGTGCAGTCTTCATCTTCCGAAGCCGGCAAGATCTACCTCCGCGCTTCTTCCCCCGGCCTGAAGGATGAGACTTTGATTATAAGGACACGTTTTTAGAAGCTTGTTATGAGAAGAATCGTATTTGCCCTGCTGACGCTCTTGCTGCTCACTCCGTGCCGGGGGGCTTCCCGAAACCCCGTTCCGAAGGGTGTACAGACCACTGTCTACCAAAACGGGCAGGTAATCAGGATATATGATCGGAGCGTGACGGAGCCGGTCCGTATCTTCGTCATTTCAGATACTCATCTTTTCCGTAGCGATGAGCGTGAAGATCCGTACAGGCAATATAGCAAGCGTATGGCAAAGGCATATAACACCACTCGTCATTTCCTGAGCGGGAAGCCGACGAACCCCGAAGAATCTTTGCTGCAGACGCTTTCTCTCGCCCGTGAAAAGAAGGCGGACGCCATTGCTGTTCTCGGTGATCTTGTGAGTTACCCCTCGGAGGCTGGCGTGGAATGGGCGAAGGCTGTCCTAGATTCTTGCGGAATTCCTTGGTTCTACACGACTGGAAACCACGACTGGCATTATGAAGGTACGGAAGGCAGCGAGATTGACTTGCGTGAAGAATGGACCCGGAAGCGTCTGTTGCCACTTTACAAGGGTTATAATCACGAGTGTTACAGCGTTACAGTCAAAGGGATAAAACTGATATTTGTAGATAATGCCACGTATCAGATACTACCTTCCCAGTTGAAGGCATTTTCTGCCGAGATAAAGGGGAAAGAACCTAAACTCCTGTTCGGGCACATACCTTATTATGCGCCGGGCTACGGCATAACGACGGTAGCCCATCCGGACTGGGGCTATGACACCGACCGGGGCTACAGGGCTGAAAGGCGGGAGCGCTGGCCGGTGGACGGTTTTAATAAGACTACTATGGATTTCTGGCGGGCCATATTGAAAGCTACCCGTCGAAACCACCTTGTGGCGAGTTTCTCCGGGCACCATCATGTGCAGCAGACAGCCATTGTGGACAGTTGGACCCAGTTCACCGTCGCAGCTAACTGTCAGGGCGGCTATTTCGAAGTCGTCATCGAGCCTATGCCGTAAAAAAACCGCAACTCTTTCGAGCTACGGTTATCTTGCATAAAAAGGGGTTGATCTTACTGATCTTCCTCAAGGCGGAGCTTCTGCACGTAGATGGCCTTCTCCATTGCGAGACGCTTCTTCACAGAAGGCTTACGGAACTCCCTGCGGGCACGCATCTCGCGCACTGCACCGGTCTTTTCGAATTTGCGCTTGAATTTCTTCAGGGCCCTTTCGATGTTCTCACCGTCTTTTACAGGAACTATAATCATTTAAAAATCACCTCCTTTTCGATTAAAGCGGCTGCAAAGGTAGAAAAATTTTCTCTAATTACAATACTTTCAAAAAATCTTTCATTCCTTCCGTCGCCACTTTCTTGATGTGGTGGATGCGGGAGTCGAACAGGGGCACGTCGGCGGGGTCTATGATGTAGATGGGCGCATCGGGATCCGCGTATCTATAGAGGCCTGCGGCCGGGTAAACCGACAGGGAAGTGCCGACTATCAGCACTATGTCCGCCTTGCTCACCAGTTCTATTGCCTGTTCCATCTTGGGTACGGCCTCGCCGAAGAAGACTATGTGCGGGCGGAGCTGCACTCCGTTCGGGGCTTTGTCGCCCAGATGCACGGCATCGTATCCCACGTCGAAGACCTGCCTCTCGCTGAAGCCGTCCCGGTCGTTGTAGCAGTTCTCTGGCCTCACCTTGGTGGCTTCTCCGTGAAGGTGCACTACATGCGTACTGCCGGCCCTTTCGTGCAGATTGTCAACGTTTTGCGTTATCACGTCCACGATGTAATCCTTCTCCAGCTGCGCTATCGCGAGGTGCGCCTCGTTCGGCTTCGCCTCCTTCAGATGCTCCCGCTGCATGTTGTAGAACTCCAGCACCTTGCCGCGGTCCCTGTACCATCCTTCTATGCTGGCGACCTCCATCGGGTCGTAATTGTCCCAGAGCCCGCCGTTGTCGCGGTAGGTCCCCAGTCCGGACTCGGCGCTCACGCCGGCCCCGGTAAGAACTGCTATCCTTTTTTTCATTCGTCTTTCATCTTGAAGAAATACTTTCTCGCCCAGTATTCGAAGAGGGGATCCAGCACCCTGGGCTCGTCATTTTCGCCGAAAGTGATGATTTCCTTTTTGCAAAGGGCGTCCTTGAGCCTGCGTACGTTGGCGGAGGAGTGGAGGTTGTAGCGTTCGATCACCTCCGCGGAGCTGAAGCGCTTGCAGCCGTCCAGGGTGGCCTTCAGCAGCGAAACCTGGAAGCCGGTGAGGTCGGCCACGAGCTCCTTGAAGCGGGGTTCGTGTATGGAGATGAGCATGTCCAGGGCCTCCTGCAGGGTCATCTCTGTGATGTAGCCTTTGGTAAGGTGGTCGCAGATGGATGCGAAGTGGTTGATATACCAGATGTTGCTCTGGAAACGCTTGCATACGCTCATCATGAGGTCGCGGTCGATGACCTTGCCGCTGGTGAGGAATCCCCGCACTATGTGGTCGGTGATCTCGCGGGCCTCTATGTCGCTGATGCTCACATGGTTGACCTGGCGGTGGAAGAACACCTGCTCCTCGAAAATCTCCTTCATCGCGTTCACCGCCGACCCGAGGAAAACGAAGTTGCAGAGCCCGCTCTGGTTGGCCTTCAGGGTCTCCTCGAAAATCTTCAGGAATTTCTCCCAGTTTTCGAGGAAGGTGACGTTCTGGAAGTCGTCCAGCACCACGTAGATCTTCTTGCCGGTGACGGCGGCCAGGCGCCAGGGGAGACCGAGCATGGAACGGATGTCGTTTTCATCTATGCTCCAGCCCAGCGACAGCACTTCGTCGGTGGCGGCGTACCGGTCGGGATCGAACACGAAATGCGTGTCCGGAAGGCATCCGTGCACGATTTCGGCAAACTCATCGGGGGTGGTTGCGCTGGCGCGGATGAGGGCGGATCCGAAGGTGAGCAGCATCTCTTCCGTGCTGCGCACCTGCAGCATGGGCACTTCGGCGGTCGTGAAGATCTTGCCGGAAATGCGCATGTTCAGGAAGGTCTGCTGCATCAGCGATTTCTTGCCGGTTTTGGCCGGTTCGTAGATGACGACGTTCTCTCCCTGGTCCAGCAAGTTGGCTACAATCGTCTGCTCGCTCCTGCGGCCGATGTTGTTCTTGCCGGTGACGGGTTTGTAGTAAATGAAAGCAGGATCCATAGTGTAACAACTTTGTTCCAAACGCAAAAATAATAAATTATTTTGCGGAATAACGAAAAATCACTATTTTTGCGGTCCAAAAATTTTAGAAGACTGTCGAGCTTGATATGAAGAGCTGCTCCCGAGAGCAGCCGCTTGCAGCCAAAACTTTAAAAAAGTTTTATTTATGTACGCAATTGTTGACATTGCAGGTAGCCAGTTCAAGGTCGAGGCCGGAAACGAGATTTTCGTACCCCGCCTTCCCCAGGCTAAAGACGCAGAAGTAGAGTTTGACAAGGTGCTCCTCGTAGACGTTGAGGGCAAAGTCAAAGTCGGTGCTCCCTATGTTAAAGGCGCTGTTGTCAAGGCAACCGTGCTCGCAGACGATGTAAAGGCAGACAAGGTGCTCGTTTTCAAGAAGATCCGCCGCAAGGGCTTCCAGAAACTGAATGGTCACCGTCAGAAGCTTACCAAGATCAAAATTAACGAAATCGCTTAAGTATTATGGCACACAAGAAAGGTCAATCCAGTTCAAAGAATGGTCGTGAGTCGCACAGCAAGCGTCTCGGCCTCAAGAAGTTCGGCGGCGAAGTCGTTAAGGCCGGCAATATCATCGTCCGTCAGAGGGGAACCGTGCACAATCCCGACAAGAACGTCGGCATGGGCAAGGACCACACTCTCTATGCACTCGTGGACGGAACCGTAAAGTTCGCCCGCAAGAGGGGAGACAAATCCTACGTATCGGTTATTCCCGCAGAGAACTAGCTGATGCTTACACTGAAATCACTCCGTGAAGATCCTCAGGCAGTCATCGACCGTCTGAGGGTCAAAAATTTTGACGCCAAGCCCATCGTGGACAAGGTCCTTGAGCTCGACGCCCGCCGCCGTGCACTCCAGATGGAGAGCGACGCGCTGCTTGCAGAGCAGAAAAAGAAGGCTGCCGAGATCGGCGGCCTCATGAAACAGGGCCTCAGGGATGCCGCGGAAGCCGCAAAGACGGCCGTGGCAGCCCTCAAGCAGAAGAGTACGGATCTTCTCGCCCAGGGCGAACAGGTTGCGGCCGAGCTGGAAAACCAGCTGGTCCTCCTTCCCAACACCCCCTGCGCACTCGTTCCGGAAGGGAAGGATGCCGCAGACAACGTGGTGGTGAAGGAAGGCGGCCCCGATGTGAAGCTTCCCGAAGGCGCACTCCCTCACTGGGAGCTTGCCAGGAAGTACGACATCATCGACTTCGACCTCGGCGTCAAGATTACCGGAGCAGGTTTCCCCGTTTACAAAGGTAAAGGCGCCCGTCTGCAGAGGGCTCTCATCAACTTCTTCCTCGATGAGAACACCAAGGCGGGATATCAGGAGACCGAGCCTCCCGTGGTGGTGAACGCCGCTTCCGGTTTCGGAACCGGCCAGCTGCCGGACAAGGAGGCCCAGATGTACTATGTCGGTCTGGACAATTTCTACCTCGTGCCTACCGCCGAGGTGCCCGTGACCAACATCTTCCGCGATGTCATCCTCGCAGCCGACCAGATCCCTCAGAAGCTGACGGCATACACGCCCTGCTTCCGCCGCGAGGCCGGTTCCTATGGCAAGGATGTGCGCGGGCTCAACCGTCTGCACCAGTTCGACAAGGTGGAGATCGTGCGCGTGGAGAAGCCGGAGGATTCCTACAAGGCTCTCGACGAGATGGTCGCCCATGTGGAAGGGCTCGTGCAGAAGCTGGGGCTCAAGTACCACATCCTGAGGCTGTGCGGAGGCGACATGTCCTTCACATCCGCCATTACCTACGATTTCGAGCTTTGGAGCGCCGCCCAGGGCCGCTGGCTGGAGATTTCGTCAGTTTCCAACTTCGAATCCTTCCAGGCCAACAGGCTGCATCTGCGCTATCGCGATGCAGACGGCAAGACCCAGCTCGCCCACACGCTCAATGGTTCTTCCCTCGCACTTCCGCGCGTGGTCGCCGCCCTCCTCGAGGACAATCAGACCCCGGACGGCATAGTGATTCCCGAAGTCCTTCGTCCGTACACAGGCTTCGACATCATTGACTAGCGAGAGAACCATTCTCGGCATCGATCCCGGAACCAACCTGCTTGGTTTCGGGATTGTTCGTGTAGATGCGGCAGGCCGCCCTTCCTATGTGGACATGGGCGTGCTGGACCTCCGCAAGATCGCGGACCCTTACGACAAGCTGGAATGCATCCACGCCAAGGTTTCCGCCCTGTGCGAGCTGCATCACCCCACCGACCTTGCAATAGAATCTCCCTTCTACGGCAAGAACGCCCAGGTTATCCTGAAGCTGGGCCGGGCGCAGGGGAGTGCGATGATCGCGGCCATCTCCCATGGCGTGAGCGTATGCGAATATGCTCCCCGCCGGGCGAAGATGGTCATCTGCGGCAACGGAGCCGCTTCCAAGGAGCAGGTGGCGCTAATGGTGGAGCGCACACTCGGCATCAACATTGACAGCAAATACCTCGATGCCACCGATGCCCTGGCCATCGCCATGTGCCACTACTATCAGCTGAAGAGCCCTCTTGGCGGAGGGAGTGCTTCAGGGAAGTCCGGGGCCGGGAAATCCGGGGCTTCCTCCTGGGAGAAGTTTATTTCGCAGAATCCGGGCAGGGTCAAATAAACCTCGCGCCCGCACGTGCGTCTAACCATAGTTATGATAAAGATTGCTAAAGCCTTCACCTTGATCGCCGGCCTGTTCGTTGCTGCAGGACTTGGTGCCCAGAACACTGTTTCAGCGGAACTGCTGGATTCCTCCAACGGCGATCCTGTGCCTTTTGCCACGGTCTCCGTTTCGAAGGAAGGAACCAAGAAGCCGGATTACTACGACCTCAGCACCGAAACGGGTCACGTTACAATCAAGAAGGTGCGCCACGGCAATTACATCTTCCGTGCGGAACTCCTTGGCTACAAGACTTTTGAGAAGAAGATAAAGGTTGAGGGCAATCTGGACCTTGGCAAGATTAAGATGGATCCCGACAAGCAGATGCTCGACGCAGCCAGCGTCTCCGCGGTCGGCAATCCCATCGTTGTGAAAAAGGATACCCTGGAATATAACGCCACATCCTTCAAGACCACAGAGAACGACATGCTGGAAGACCTCCTCAAGAAACTCCCCGGCGTGGAAGTGTCTGAGGATGGTACGATTACGCATAACGGCGAGACCATTACCAAGATCACCATCGAAGGCAAGACCTTCTTCCTCGATGATCCCCAGCTCGCCTCCAAGAACATCCCCGCCAAGCTCATCAACAAACTCAAGGTTATCAACAAGAAGAGCGAGCAGGCCGAGTTCACCGGCATCGATGACGGCGAGGAAGAGAAGGTCATCGACCTGGATATCAAGCCCGGAATGATGAAGGGCGCGTTCGGCAACATGATGGCAGGCGGCGGACGGGATATCCCCACCGACAACGTCACCCAGCCCGACTGGCGCTACCAGGGCGCCGCTTTCATAGGCAACTTCACCAAGGACAGGCAGCTGAGCCTCATCCTGAACGGCAACAACACTAACAACCGCGGTTTCAACGACCTGTCCGGATCCATGATGGGCAACATGCGCGGCGGTGGTGGCGGAATGGGCCGCCGTCAAGGCGGATGGGGTGGCGGAAACGGCATCACCACCTCCTACATGGCCGGTGTGAACGGGGCCTGGACCCTCTTCGACGGCAACATGGACCTTGGCTCGAACTATCTGTTCAACCATACTGGCAAGGATGTGATTGAAAGCAGCGAGAAGATAAACTACTACGACGACTACAGCGTAATTGACCGTTCGGAAGGCACCAGCTCTACCGTGAGCAACGGCCACCGCATAGGAGTGCGTCTCGAACACAAGTTCAGCGAGAATACCTCCATCCTGTTCGAGCCCCGCATCAATTTCGGCAACGGCCACTATGCCCAGCAGAACGAGACCTGGAGGTATGTGGATTCCCTTTCCAACCCCGGCGCACAGTTGATGTCCAACTCCACCAACCTCCAGTCCGGCAACAACGAAAACGTATCCACGAGCGGGTTCATGCTCTTCCGCCAGCGCCTGGGCATCCCCGGTCGCACCCTGACTGTGATGGGCCGTTACTCTTTCAGCAACAACGACCTCAATTCCATCAACCAGTCGAATACGACCACCAAGGGAGTTCCTACGGTCATAGACCAGAGCATCAAGTCCAACCAGAACAGCTCCAGCCTCATGGGGCGCGCTACCTACACGGAGCCCATAGGCCACAATCTCTATCTCGAAGCCAACTACCGTTATTTCTGGTCCAAGTCATCTTCGGAGAAGGATACCTGGGATAATGTGCTGAGCCAGAAGTCTTATGTGTATTCCAACGAGATAGTTAACGAGTCGCACAATCAGGAGATAGGCGGCAACCTGATGTACCAGAAAGAAAAGTCCCGCGCCCAGGTAGGATTTGCCGCTCTTCCTACACGCACCTATAATAGTACGACCCGGTATAATGCTGCGTCAGGCTCTTGGAAACCGGAAGAATACAAGGATTTCCGCTGGAATTTCTCGCCGCGCGTCATGCTCTGGTGGGAGTTCAGCGAAAATGCGAATGCCCGGCTTTTCTACCGTGGCAATTCTTCCCAACCCTCTACCAGGCAGTTGATGCCCGTGCCGGACAATTCCGACCCTCTCAACGTTTCGTTCGGTAATCCTTCGCTTACGCCTTACTTCTCTCACAACCTGCGTGGGGAAGTGCGTTACAACAACAAGAAGAACTTCGCTTCTTTCAACATCAATTTCAACGGAGGGTATGTGCAGAATCCCATCGTGAACCTTACCTGGATCACTAACGGTGCGGCCTATTCCATGCCTTTCAACGGCCCCGACAGCATGAACGCCGGCATCAACGGATTCGCCAACATCCCCATCGCAAAGTCCAATTTCTCCATTTCGAACTTTGCCCGCGTAAACTGGAGCAAGTCTTCATCCTATGTTGGGAACGACATAGACATGACCACCTATACGACCGGGGGAGACTATTATGCCTTCATGGATGAACTGATCGGCCATTGGAATGATAACTCGTGGTACGAACAGCATATTACCGTGAGCACCACCCGCGCCCTGTCCGCAGTCGAGCGCTTCCGTCTTACCTACCGTTCCGACAATCTGGAACTTACGGCATCCGCCCGCACCAGGATGAGCAAGTCCTGGAATACCGTCAACGACGGAAAGACTTCCACCTTCAACAACCAGATCCGCCTTACTGCGAACTGGACCTGGGATGGCCCCGGCATTACTTTCAAGAGTGAAGGCAATTACAACTGGTACAACGGCTACACCATCGACCAGCCCTCGGAATACGTGCTTAACGCCGAAATCCAGAAGTTCCTGTTAAAGAAGAAGATGACCCTGGCCCTTAAGGGTTACGACATCCTCGGCCAGGCCAAGAATCTGTCGGTAACCGACGAGGCGAACTATCACAGCGAGGTGCTGAACAACACCCTCGGCCGCTACGTCATCCTGTCCCTTACCTACCGCTTCGGCACCTTCGACCGCAGCAAGATGCGCGGCCCGGGCGGCATGCGTGGTGGTCCTGGCGGCATGCGCGGCCCCGGCCCCAGGTAGCCCCTCGCTCCGCACCCGGCCTGCGACAGATCTTCGCTCCGCTCGTGCTGGCCCCTCCTGCCTAGCTTTTAAGGGTTCTCCCGGCCCAGATCCTCGTCGCCTCGCCCTTGCTCTTCTGGGCGCGTGGAGCTAACTATTTGTTAACCAGTATGTTAACGATTTCGCCTTCCCACATCCAAGGGAAGGCGAAATCGTTAAATACTTGATAGTTAATCACTTGCCTCCACGCACTCTGAAGAGGTGAAGAAGCTTTTCAACCTGCCTGGGAGTCGCGCTTGTGCTCATAAGAAGTTCCTGAAACAGAACAACACGGGCATCATCCGGCAATCTAAGCACATCTTTAGCCGATTCGAATCCCTTTTTCGATACCAGATACTTGCACATTTGAACATACGCTTTATGGGAATACGGATCGAAATCTTCTTTCATATCATACTCGCTACCCTGATTGGACGCAAAAGCCAGACATGCCTTTTCATATGATCCGTATAATTTGAACATCTCGGAGTAGTCTATGCAATTATAGCGGCTGATAATATAATCGACCAACTGGTTCTTTTCCCGATAATCCAATTTGGCGAACAGTCTCCTCAGGCAGGGTTCGGAAAGCGGAGCATCCTTTTTACGGAATGCTTGCACCTCCTTCAGTGCTCTGCGCAAATCCATCGATGCTTTCCTTAATACTATTTTTTCTGAGAAAGGATGATCGGATGTCGCATAGGCAAGAAATGTCCATCTGTAATTCTGTGAAACTGCGGCCAGTTTTTTCTCGACAGGGTTGTTGTAAACATAGGAATAGGATGTCTTAATAGTCTTTTCTCCATGCTTTTCCGCAGCTCCGAACCCCTTTTCAAATAAGGGGCCTTTCCTTCCGGTGCTTGAATTGAAAGACTCCGTATACCCTTTGTTAAGTTCACGGAAAAAGGGTGAAACCTCTTTCCGGGATCCATTTTTAGTCAGGACATGTATATGGTCGAACATCGGGCAGACACCCAGCACTTGTATCCTGAACCGCCTTGCCAATGTACACAACAAGGTGAAATAAACTAAAAAGTCTATTACTGAATAAAACAGAAGACCGCGATCTGCAGTCCTTTGGTAAATGCTTAATGCCACAGGTCGGGCATTGTTGAACGTTCCCTTCATATCTCATTCCGGCGCCACATGGTGTTAATGCCCGCCTTTCACAAAGTTGGAAAACATCTTTGAAAAAAGCAAGGTACTTTCCAACTTATTTAGTGGCTTTTTCCAGGATGGAGCAAAAGGCCGTGGAGCTAATTGCCAATTAGTCAGCGTATTAACCATTTTGCCTTCCCCTAACCAAGGGAAGGCAAAATGGTTAAACCTTTAATAATCAGTGAAATGGCTCCACGCGTGCCAAATTGGCAGAATAAAAAAAATACAACACCTCCGAATCATCGGAGGTGAGGTTATGTGCGAGCCGCCTGAAGCGTAACCCTTAATCTTCAAAAGGTCTGAACGCCACGCAGGCATTGTGGCCGCCGAAGCCGAGGGAATCGGAGATTCCGAGGGTGAAGGGATGCTTCTGGGCAACGTTGGGGGTGTAGTCCAGGTCGCATTCGGGGTCGGGGGTATCCAGATTGATGGTGGGGGTGATGATGCCTTCCTTCAGGGAGAGCACGGTGGCGATGGCTTCCGCAGCACCGGCAGCGCCCAGCATGTGGCCCGTCATACTCTTGATGGATGTGATGTGGGCCTTGTAGGCATCCTCGCCGAGGGCGAGCTTGTATGCCTGGGTTTCGGAAGCATCGTTCAGGTGCGTTCCGGTGCCGTGGGCGTTGATGTACAGCACATCGTCGGATGTATATCCGGCCTCATCCAGCGCAAGCTTCATAGCCTGTGACTGGGTGGTGCCGTCCGGGCGGGGTGCCGTGGAATGGTAGGCGTCGCAAGTGTTGCCATAGCCGACGACCTCAGCATATATCTTCGCGCCGCGCTCCTGTGCGTGCTCGAGGCTTTCCAGGACAAGGATTGCTCCGCCGTCTCCCATCACGAATCCGCCGCGGTTCAGGTTGAACGGAAGGGATGCGTATTTGGGATCCTCAGCACGGGAAAGGGCCTTGGCGTTGGCGAATCCCACCAATCCGAAGGGAATGGTGGCATATTCGCAACCGCCGGTGATGATGGCATCGGCATAGCCGAACTTAACCGCACGGTAGGCCTCTCCCAGATTATGGGACGAAGTGGCACACGCGGTAACTACATTGAGGCAGGGGCCCTTGGCGTTGTTCTTGATGGCGATGTGTCCTGCGGCGATATTAGAAATCATCGAAGGGATGAACATCGGGGAAATCCACTGCCCGGACGGGTCCTCGATCATCTTCTGTGTCTCACGGAATATGATATCGAAACCACCGATGCCGGAGCCTACGTAAACGCCGAAGCGGAACGGATCGATGTTGGCATCTTCGCCTTCACTCTTGAGGCCCGCATCCTGCACGGCCTGATAAGCGGCGGCTACACCATACTGCGTGAACATACCCTGCTTACGTATGAACGGCTTGTCCATTCCGTAATTGAGGGGTTCGAAATCTTTTATTTTGGCGGCGATGTGCACGGGAAGCAACGAAGTGTCATACTCCGTAATGGTTTTGATTCCGCACACGCCGTTTTTCAAATTATTCCAGAATGTAGGAACATCGTTGCCTATCGGCGAGATAATTCCTAAACCTGTGACAACTACTCTGTGCTCTTTCATTATCAACGTTTTGTCCGACAAAGGTAGCAAATTATCTCCGGATTGCCAAGCGGACCAGCAGCGCCAGGGCAAGCAGCAGGAACATGAACGTGCAGATGCGTCCGACTATGTCGCCGTGGCGGACGAAGAAGGTCTGCTCCGAATTAAGATTCACCGTTCCGGCCAGAACTGCAGGCTGCCACCAGAGCGTGCGGGAAAGGACCTCTCCCCGCTGGTCGATGATGGCGGAGATGCCCGTGTTGCCGCAACGGGCTATGTCCCGGCGGGTTTCGATTGCGCGAAGGCAACTGTAGCTGAAGTGCTGCTTGTAGCCTGGTGTATCTCCCCACCAGGCATCGTTGGTGATTACGGTCATCAGCCGGGCTCCTTTGCGTATATATCCAGTGCAATACTCTCCGTAAACGGATTCATAACACACCGCGCAGCCAATGGGAATCTCATTGTAGTGGAGACAACTGATCGTCTTCTGTCCTATACAGCGGCCCATTACCCCTCCCAGCTTATTGTCAATAGGCACGAATATCTTAGGATAAGGCGTAAGTTCCGTACCAACAACCAGTTTGCTCTTGTGGAAGACTTCCGCCCGGCCGGAAGCATCGGTCATGATGGCGGAATTATGATTCTCTATCCATCCGTCGCCATATCTGCGGGCCAGGATGGAAGGGGCCTTGTGTGTGTTGGATATCTGGTAGGTCGACGCCCCGAAAAGGAGGTTCGTGCCGGGGTGCTTCTGCAGGAAATCCTGGAAGCTGCGGAAGGTTCGGCTCTCAGGGATGCGGTCCAGAAAAACATCTCCCGTAAAGGTTTCGGGGGCCAGCAGCAGGCCGTTCCATTCTCCTTCAGGGATGGCTTTCGCATAGAGATCCAGAAGCACCCCTGTCTGCTCCGCCTGGCTCTTGCTGGTGAACTTCTCGTAGGGGTCGAAGTTGGGCTGGCCGATGATTACCGGCACGCTGCCCTCGGAGACCTCCTGATAGTGGTGGAAAAGATGTGCGGATGCAGCATAAGGGAAGGCGAAAACGCCCGCCAGCCATACTGTGGCGGCGATCCTGCCCTTGATATTCCAGTGGGCCCAGTCTCCTTCGAGGAAAGCTTTCAGGAGCATGAAGACGGTGATGTTGCAGGCCCAGACCCAGGCCGATCCGCCGAGGCTGCCCGTGAACTCATACCACTGTATGCTGCGCGTGCTCTGCGCGAAGGCGTTCCCCAGCACCAGCCAGGGCCAGGAAATCTGCGCGCTCTGCAGATACCAGCGTTCCCAGGCTATCCAGGCTACCGCCAGGAAGATGTAGGGAAGGATGCCCTTGAAGCGGCGTTTGCCCAGGCGGAAAAGCCCGAAGACCAGCGACATCTGCAGCGAGTTGGCGAGGATGGCGAAGATGGCTCCTCCCACCGTGGCATTGGCCACCCACCATGTGGTGGCTGCGTTCCAAAGAACGAAGAATGAGTAGTGCCAGATGCGGAAACGGCGGATTTCGTTGATGTCGGCCATGTGGTCTGCACAGAGCAGTGGCACGAGGCCTATGAGGGCCAGGAAACCGCAGTGCGGCACCAGCCACGGAAGACTCATCAGCGCCGCGGAAAGCAGCACGCATATCCACATTGCAAGTTTTACTCTTTTCATGCTTCTTCCTCCTCTTCCGGCATGTTGCCGGCATATTTGCGCCACTTGTCGAGCAGCGCGGTCATATCTTCGGGGATGGCCGAGTCGAACTGCAGCCATTTATGCGTAACGGGATGCTCGAAGCCCAGGGTCTTGGCATGGAGTGCCTGGCGCGGGCATATCTCGAAGCAGTTCCGGATGAACTGGCGGTATTTCGAGTAGATGGTTCCCTTGCGGATCTCGGCTCCGCCGTAGCGCTCGTCATTGAACAGCGGATGGCCGATGGAGGCCATGTGTACGCGGATCTGATGGGTGCGCCCGGTCTCGAGCCGGCATTCCACCAGAGTGACGAATCCGAAGCGTTCCAGCACCTTGTAGTGTGTTACCGCGTGCTTCCCTTCATCCGGATCGTCGGTCACGCGGAAACGCAAGCGGTCGTTCGGATCCCGCGTTATGTTCTTGTCTATCGTACCCTCGGCCTCCTTGATGTCTCCCCAGACTATCGCCTGGTAGCACCTTTCCGTCGTATGGTTGAAGAACTGCTTCGCCAGCCTCAGCTGCGCCTCATCGTTCTTCGCCACCAGCAGCAGGCCGGAAGTGTCCTTGTCGATTCGGTGAACCAGGATGCCGGCTTTTTCCGGGTCCGCCGCGGTGTCGGTATCCGATGCGGACGCCATATCCGCCCTCGGATGTAGAGGGAGGGGCCCACCAGAGGTGGGAGGGGCCGTCAGGCCGGCTTGAGCAGCGGATACCGCAACCGCGGCCGGCTGATTAAAGTGATACAGTAGAGCGTTGACAAGGGTTCCGTCAAAATGACCGTGGCCGGGATGCACCACCATGCCGGCCGGCTTGTTCACCACCAGCACGTCATCATCTTCATATACTATGTTCAGCGGAATATCCTGCGGCACGATATCCACCCCACGCCGCCGATACGGCATTACGAAGCGGATCACATCCCCCGGACGCACCAGAAGATTCGCCTTTGCGGTCTTCTCGCCGACCTTCACATACCCTTCCTTGATGGCACACTGGATGCGGTGACGGGATGTATCTTCCAGATGGGCGGACATGAACTTGTCGATGCGAATGGGCACCTGCCCCGCATCGACGTTCAGGCGGAAATGCTCGAACATCCCCTGTTCTTCATCATCGGGGATAGCCTCGAGTTCCGGGTCCAGCCAGTCTGTTTCGGGATCCATTACTTGGAGAGTTCTTCGATTTTGCCTTCGTCGGTGGTCAGCCAGAGCGACACGGCGGCACCCATCGTCATGGGGCCTCCGGAAGTGGAAGGAGCCTGTTTGTAGACCACTGCGTTCAACGAATCGCTATAGGTCTTGACACCCTTGTCGAAATTCACCTTGCCAACGTTCAGGGAATAATCATGCACCGCATCGATGGCACGGAGATACTTGAGACCCTTCACGTCAGGGGCGTAGGTGCGGTTATCGTCTCCACTGAGGCCGACCATCAGGTCGATTACCGAGCCGCTCTCGATCTGTGTGCCCGCGGCGATCTCGCGACTGTTATGCAACTGCTTCAGCACGTTGTTGGTGGCGATGTCATTCACATAAATGAGCCGGCCTAGGTTGAGCCCGCGGGATGCGAGTTCCGCCTTGGCCTGACGCATGGAATAACCCACAAGAAGGGGCATGGTCACTTCTTTCGCGGTCTTTGCATTGGTCGTGAGGGAGATGGTTCGGCCCTTCTTGACGTTGCTCCCGCTCTTGGGGAACTGGGAGAACACGGCGCCCTTCTTCATGCGGCGAACGTACACCGAATCACCGATTTCCACCTTCAGCCCCACACGCTGCGCATTGTAAACCGCCTCCTCGTAGGTCATGTTGGTGAAATCCGGAACGGTAATCTCCTTATTGTGCTGAGTGCCTATAGAAAGGAGTATGTTGGAACCGACCAGCAGCACAACAACGAATACCGCCGCCCATATCAAGTTGCGGACAATCCAATTGGAAAAGAATCCGCTTTTCTTTGCATTTTTGTTTTCTGCCATAGCATACAAATATAGTGAATCTTGTCGATATTACAATTGATTCCTTTAGGCGCGTGGAGCTAACCCTTTAACTACTAAAGGTTTGCTCGTTTTGCCTTCCTACGAACAAGGGAAGGCAAAACATCTAATGCTTTGATAATTAGGCACTTGGCTCCACAGCTGTAAAAATAAAAAAAGGTCCCCGTTAATCGAGGACCTCTTCTTTAGCGTTCAGAAATTCATACTGCAGGATGCTGTTCGCGGTGGATTCCACCAGCTTGAGCTTGCAACGGTACTTGCGGCGCCATTTGGCAACGTAGGAGGAGCCGAAGGAGCCTCTCGAAAGGTAGGCTCCAAGGATGGGGCTGGTGCGCAGCGTCAGATTCCGGATGCCCTTCTCCTGCACGTAGTAGGCGAGGCGGCGCTCCACCTGTTCGTCGATGATGACGGTGGAAGCGATTTTGCCCGTGCCGTGGCAGAGGGGGCATTTCTCCAGCACGTTGATTTCCGTGACGGGACGGATGCGCTGGCGAGTGATCTGCATGAGGCCGAACTTGGTCAGAGGCAGCACGTTGTGCTTTGCACGGTCGTGGCTCATCAGGTCGGTCATGTACTTGAACAGCTCGTTCCGGTGCTCCTGGGACTCCATGTCGATGAAGTCGACGATAACTATACCACCCATGTCGCGCAGCCTCAGCTGGCGTGCAATCTCTTCTGCGGCGAGCTTGTTCACCTCGAAGGTGTTCTCCTCCTGGTCGGAGGTCTTGGCCCGTATGCCGCTGTTAACGTCCACGACATTCAGCGCCTCGGTCGTCTCTATCACGAGATATGCGCCCTGTTTCATGGGCACGACCTTTCCGAAGGAGCTCTTTATCTGGCGCGTCACTTCGAAATGGTCGAAGATGGGCTCCTTGCCGTCGTAGAGTTTGACTATCTTCTCCTGCTCGGGGGAAATGAGGGAGATGTACTTTCTGGTTTCCTCATAGATCTTCTCGTCGTTCACGTAGATGTTGTTGAACGAATCGTTCAGCAGGTCCCTGAGGATGGTGGTGGTTTTGGAGTACTCGGTGAAAAGCAGCTGCACGCCCTTGTTCTTGGCAATGCTCTTCCAGGAACCTTCCCATTTGTCGATGAGGCTCTGCACCTCGGCCACCAGCACGCTGGCGTTCTTGCCTTCGGCGGCGGTGCGGATGATGGCTCCGTAGTTCTTGGGGAGAATGCTCTTTACAAGCGTTTCAAGCCTTCTTCTTTCCTCTTTGCTGGCAATCTTCTGCGACACGTTGACCTTGTCGGCAAAAGGCATCAGCACTATGTTGCGTCCTGCCAATGAAATTTCCGCAGTCAGGCGCGACCCTTTGGTGGATATCGGTTCCTTGACGATCTGGGCGATTATCATCTGTCCTACCTTGAGGTAGTCTTCTATCCTGCCTTCCTTCCCGAGGATGGGCCCCAGCTTGGTGTTGCTGTAGAGACCCTTCAGGTTCTTGTTGGGATTGCTTTCCCGCACGAAGGTGTCGAAGGCGTTGAAATGGAAGCCGAGGTCCAGGTAGTGGATGAAAGCCTCTTTGCTGTCGCCGATGTCCACGAAAGCCGCGTTCAGGGCGGGCAGGAGCTTCTTGACTCTTCCGAGGAAGACGCTGCCCACCGAAAAACTGTGACCCTCGTTGGATTCCCTGTTGAGCTCGATCAAGCGATGGTTCTCCATCAGCGCGATCCGCACTTCCGCAAGGCTTTCTTCGACGATAAGGTCCCTTTCGACTTTCTGTTCGTCCATTTGTGGAAAATATTGGTACTTTTAAAGAATAGAGGCCCGCCGGATCCCCCGTACGAGCCTCTATCGACTATTTCTTCTTGTGTCTGTTGAGGCGCAAGCGCTTTTTACGCTTGTGCGTAGCCATTTTATGTCTTTTTCTCTTCTTTCCGCTAGGCATATACTAGTAATTTAGAATTATTTCTGGAGAGCAGCGACAAAGACTTTTGCAGGCTTGAAGGCCGGAACATCGTGTGCGGGGATGTTGATGGTGGTCTTCTTGGTGATGTTGCGGGCTGCCTTCTGGGCGCGGTGCTTTACGATGAAGCTGCCGAAGCCGCGGAGATATACGGGCTTACCCTTTGCAATTGAACCCTTGACGGCTGCCATGAATTCTTCTACGACAACCTGAACCTGAATCTTCTCGAGGCCAGTGTTCCTGGCGATCTCGTTAACAATGTCTGCTTTTGTCATAATAGTAGTAAATCTGTTTAAGTTCCCTTTTTGGGTTTGCAAAAATAGAGTTAATTTTTTAATAATCAAAATCCTATGTGCGTTTTTTGTCAGTGGCACGGAGATTGACTATATTTGTATCGGGGAGTATTGTGCTCCGCCACTGACATTTTGACAATATATGAACGATAAAGAATATACATTCCCCGTAGGTGCCGAGGTAAGTATCATCCCGGTTATGCAGGGAGACGGCTTGCAGAAGATAGATGAATCCACCCTTCCGGACATCCTGCCCGTGCTGGCGCTGCGCAACGCAGTGCTGTTCCCGGGCACGATATTCCCCGTCACGATAGGCAGGGAAAAGTCCATCAAACTCATAAAGGATGCGGAAGAGCGCGACATGTTCATAGCCTGCGTGCCGCAGACGGACGTGACGGTTGAGGAGCCTTCCGAGGCCGATCTCTTCCAGTACGGCACCGTGGCCAAGATAATCAAGAGTCTTGAGATGCCGGATGGCACCCTGACAGCCATCCTGCAGGGATTCAAACGTCTGTCGCTGGATTCCGTCATCAGTTACGATCCCTACCTGACGGGCCGCGTACACTATCTCGACGATTATCTTCCGGAAGGGGACCTCACTTCGCTGAAGGCCATTGCCGACTCCCTCAAGGAGCAGGCCTCACATATCATCCGAAACTCTTCCATGGCCTCGCGAGAAGCCATCACCGCCATACGCAACATCGACAATTTCCAGTTCTTGGTGAACTTCATCGCCACGACCGTGGAGGTGGACGACTTTTCCGATAAGATGGACCTCCTGCAGTATGACGACGTGAAGGTGCGCGCGATGAAGCTCCTCTCCATGCTGAACATGCAGCTGGAGCTCACCAAGATAAAGCAGGACATCAACCAGAAGGTGAAGTCCGAGATAGACCAGCAGCAGCGCGAGTACTACCTGAACAGCCAGCTCCGCACCATCCAGGAAGAGCTCGGAATGGATGAAGGGGAGGATCTGGACGCCCTCAAGGCCCGTGCCGAGAAGAAAGACTGGCCGAAAGAGATAGGGGAGACCTTTGAGAAGGAGCTGAACAAGCTTTCCCGCTACAACACCAACTCTCCGGACTACAGCATCCAGTACAACTATCTGGATTTCATGCTGAACCTGCCCTGGAACGAGACCAGCGTGGACAATCTGGACCTGAAGCATGCGCAGAAGGTGCTGGACGACGACCATTACGGCCTCGATACGGTCAAGGACCGCATCATCGAATACCTCGCCGTCCTTAAACTTAAGGGAAACATGAAGTCTCCCATCCTCTGCCTCTACGGCCCTCCCGGAGTCGGTAAGACCAGCCTCGGAAAGAGTATCGCCAAGGCTCTGGGGCGCAAGTACGTACGCATATCGCTCGGCGGCATGCACGACGAGGCGGAGATCCGCGGCCACCGCAAGACTTACGTGGGAGCCCTTCCGGGCAGGATTCTGAACGGAATCGCCCGTGCAGGCACCTCCAACCCGGTGATAGTTCTCGACGAGATAGACAAACTCGCCTCCGACTTCAAGGGCGACCCCTCGTCCGCACTGCTGGAGGCGCTCGATCCCGAGCAGAACACCACCTTCCACGACAACTATCTGGACCTCGACTACGACCTCTCCAAGGTGCTGTTCATCACAACCGCCAACACCATCTCTCCGGTGCAGCCGGCCCTGCTGGACCGCATGGAGGTGATCAACGTCACCGGCTACCTCGCGGAGGAGAAGATGCAGATAGCCAAGCACTTCCTGCTGCCCAAGCAGCTGGTGGAGCACGGCCTGAAGAAGGACCAGCTCAAGATTGATACGGCCGCCCTGCGTGCCATCATCGACGAATACACCCATGAATCCGGCGTCCGCGGCCTCGAGAAGCAGATAGCCAAGATCGCCCGCGTGACGGCCAAGAAGATAGCCCTGGAGCAGGAGCATCCCGACATTATCAAGAAGGAGCACCTGAAGGAGTATCTGGGCTTGCCTACCGCCTTCCACGATATGCAGAAGGGCAACGAAGGCCCCGGAATCGTCACCGGCCTGGCCTGGACCCAGATGGGCGGAGAGATCCTCTTCATCGAAAGCTCCGTCTCCGGCGGCAAGGGCGTGCTCACCATGACCGGCAGCCTCGGGGACGTGATGAAGGAATCCGCCACCATCGCATACCAATATATAAAGGCTCATCCGGAGCTGGCGGAGATGGATTCGAAGACCTTCGCGGAGAAGGATATACACGTGCATGTGCCTGAGGGCGCAGTGCCTAAGGACGGCCCGTCCGCCGGCATCACCATGGTAACCTCCATGATTTCCGCCCTTCGCGGCCAGGGGATCAAGAAGGGCATAGCGATGACCGGAGAAATGACGCTTCGCGGCCGTGTGCTGCCCGTGGGAGGCATCAAGGAGAAGATACTCGCGGCCAAGAGGGCCGGAGTCAACACCATACTGCTGTCCGAAGAGAACCGCAAAGATATCGAGGACATCAAGGAAATCTACGTGAAGGGTCTCACCTTCCACTATGTGAAGACCATACAGGATGTAATAGACCTCGTTTTCTGATGGAAGTCCGTATAGAAGAATCCTGGAAACGGGCCTTGCAGAGTGAGTTCGACAAACCTTACTTTGCGGGGCTTGTCTCTTTTCTTCATGGCGAGAAAGCTGCCGGAAAGCTGATCTATCCGCCCGGAGGGCAGATTTTCCGGGCCTTCGAGCTCACCCCGGTCGATAAGGTGAAGGTGGTGATCCTGGGGCAGGATCCCTATCATAATCCCGAGCAGGCCATGGGCCTGTCTTTCTCGGTTCCGGCCGGAGTACCCGCGCCTCCTTCGCTGAAGAACATCTTCAAGGAGATAGAAAACGACCTCGGCATACGCATGAGCGGAAGTCCGGACCTTACGCCATGGGCGGAGCAGGGGGTGCTGCTGCTGAACGCCATCCTCACCGTTCAGGCGGGTGCTGCGGCATCGCACCGGGGGAAGGGATGGGAAACCTTTACCGATGCTGTAATCAAATATATATCAGATAATTGCGAGGGAGTGGTCTTCCTTCTTTGGGGAGGATTCGCCCGCAACAAGAAAGACCTTATCGACACCTCCCGCCACTTTGTGCTGGAGGCGGCTCATCCCAGCCCGCTGGCAGGCGGTGCATTCTTCGGGTGCAGGCATTTCTCCCGCACCAACGAAATATTGATCAACGAACATAAAACTCCAATAAATTGGCAACTGTAGCATTGTTTCCGGGGTCCTTCGATCCGTTTACCGAGGGACACCTAAATATCCTCACGCGCGCGCTCACGATGTTCGACGAAGTCGTGGTGGCAATTGGTATAAACCAGGATAAGAGCGGATTCTTCTCCACAGAGCAGAAGATAGACATCATCCGCCAGGCCACCGCAGGCATGAAAGGCGTGCGTATCGTGAATTACGACGGCCTCACCATCGATATCTGCCGGGAACTTGGTATCCATCACATCGTGCGCGGCGTGCGCAACATGCTGGATTTCGAGAATGAGCGCAGCATAGCGGACGCAAACCGCCGCCTCGCCCCGGAGATCGAGACCATCATCATCCCTACCGCGCAGGAGTTCGCGCACATCTCTTCTTCCGCGGTGCGGGATATCCTCCGTCACAACGGCGACACGAGCCTGTTCATGCCCGACGGTGTCACCCTGCCCAAGGTCAGATGAAACGCGCGGCCATCATAATCCTTGCGTTGTTCTGCGGGCTCGGACTTCATGCCCAGCAGGTCCCTACCGGTGCGCTGTTGGACAGTCTGGTGCTAAAGTACGTCGAAGCGATCCAGCCCGAGAGTGTTGAAACCAAGCAGGGGGAATGTGACTTCCTGATTGGCTCTGTGAGGGATTCTCTCATGCGCCGGCAGATCGCGGTCAGCCTTTTCAATTACTACCGGGAAGCTCCCGTGATGGGAGACGAGGCGGTGGCTATCTACGTGTTCGACAAGTGGTTCGCCTCCGGCAAGATGAGTTTCCCCGGCGAGTTCGAGAAACTGGATGCGGAGATGTTCTGCAACATGAACCGGAATACCCTTCTGGGGATGGATGCACCCGTGCTTTCCGCCCGGAAACCCTGTGGCGGGCGGATAAAGGTTCCTGCGAAGGGCGGAACGACCATCCTCTGGTTCTACGATACCGCCTGCAGCAAGTGCAGGGTGGAGGCGAAGGTGCTGCCATCCGTGCTGGAGCAGTCGGTAGATTTCCCGGTTACTCTGGTGGCGTTCTACTCCGGGCAGTCCCGCAAGGACTGGCGCGAATTTCGCAGGAGTTTCAAAGTGGCTAACCGGAACCTGAAGATCGTCCACTGCTGGGATCCTTCCGTAGATAGCGATTACCTTCGCCTTTACGGTGTGATTTCCACTCCGAAGATGTATATGGTGGCCCCTGAGGGCAGCATAATAGGCCGCAGGCTGGAGGTAGAATCCCTTCAGCAATTGCTTCCGCTGGCCAGGGAAATAGATGAAATGTTTTGTAAAAAACAATAAATTTTTATCTTTTTTACGGAATTTTATATTGTAATTTAATAATTTGGTATATATTTGCAACAAATAAACCTTTCAATAGATGAAGAAGTTGTTTTTACTGGTCATTGCAGCTGTTAGTGCAATTGCCATGTCCGCACAGGACAATCCCATGCTTCGTCCGTTGCCCGTCGACCCGGCCGTCAAGGTAGGCAAGCTCGATAACGGCCTCACTTATTACATCCGTCACAACGAACTCCCCGCAAAGCGCGTGGAGCTTTATCTTGCAACGAACGCAGGTGCAATCCTGGAAACCCCCGACCAGGACGGTCTGGCCCACTTCCTCGAGCACATGTGCTTCAACGGCACAGAGAACTTCCCTGGAAAGGGCATCCTGAACTGGCTGCAGAGCATCGGCGCCGAATTCGGACGCAATATCAACGCTTCCACCGGCTTCGAAGAGACCCAGTATATGCTTAACAATATCCCCGTCGAGCGCGAGAGCGTGCTGGACAGCTGCCTGATGGTGCTTCGCGACTATGCGCACTTCGTGACCAACGATCCCAAGGAAATCGATGCCGAGCGCGGAGTCATCCGTGAGGAGCGCCGCCAGCGCCGCAACGCCCAGTGGCGGACTCTCGAGGCCTCCCTGCCTTATTACTTCGGCGACACCAAATACTCCACCTGCACACTCATCGGACAGGAAGAGAGCATCATGGGATTCAAGCCCCAGAGCATCGTAAATTTCTATCATTCATGGTATTATCCCGGCAATCAGGCTGTGGTGGTCGTGGGTGATGTGGATGTCGACCGTACCGAGGCCAAGATCAAGGAAATCTTCGGCGTCATCCCCGCCAAGGAGCCTGTGGCCAAGCCTGCGATCCCGTTCCCTGCCAACAAAGAGCCCGTCATTGGCGTGATTACCGATCCAGAAACCGCTACCCCTTCAATCGAAATGGTGTGGAAGAGCGAGGCGGCTCCCGAAAGCATCAACAACACCCTCGTAGGTGAGATGCAGGACTACATCAAGATGCTCATCAGCCAGATGATGGACGAGCGCTTCAACGACATTACCTCCAAGGCGGACGCCCCTTATCTCAACGGCGGCTTCTATATCAGCAGCCTGATTTACGAGGCTATCGATGCCGTGATGGGAGATGTCACCCTGAAGGAAAACAACCTTCTCGGAGGATTCGAATCCTTCTACACCGAGCTCGAGCGCATGCGCCGCTTCGGCTTCCAGACCGGCGAGTTCGACCGTGCCAAGGCCAATATCCTTTCCATGCTCGAGACTGCCGCAGAGAAGGCCGACACCCGCAAGAACCCTCAGCTGGTGCGCCCTCTGCTCTCCAATTTCTTCGACAACAAGACCTACATGGATCCTAAGACCGAGCTTGAAATCGGCAAGCAGATCCTCGGCAGCCTTAACGTGATGGTGCTGAACCAGGTGGCTGCGCAGCTCCTTACCGAAGAGAACCTCGTGGTCATCTACAGCGGCCCTCAGAAGGATGGTATCGCAACCCCCACCAAGGAGCAGATCTCCGAAGTTCTCGCAAAGGTGAAGGCCGCCGACATCCAGCCTCTCAAGGGTGAGGAAGTCGCCAGCGAGTTCATCGATCCCGCAACCCTCAAGGGCTCACCCGTCAAGAAGACCGCCGAAGGCCCTTACAAGAGCACTGTCTGGACGCTCAAGAATGGAGTCAAAGTCTATGTGCTCCCGACCGAATACCAGAAAGACCAGATTATCATGCGTCTTGCCCGTCAGGGTGGCACCAGTCTGGTCCCTGTGGAGGATCTCGCATCCATCGACGATAATATCAT
>JAEEGJ010010704.1_pt1 | contig 23719 bp, 20 predicted proteins | sample 8958761 | NCBI WGS metagenome assembly JAEEGJ01 (sample SAMN16246546, study PRJNA631951) | gut metagenome | biome: gut microbiome; feature: rumen; material: RS-attached | host: Bos | place: Iran: Karaj | collected 2018-10 | reverse complement strand
TGCTACGACATCTGCAAGAAATATAATGTACTGTTCATGGCCGACGAGGTGCAGTGCGGTATCGCCCGTACGGGTAAGATGCTGGCTTGCGACCACGAAGGCGTGCGCCCCGACATCCTCATCCTAGGCAAGGCCCTCGGTGGTGGTGTGGTGCCGGTCTCCTGCGTCTTGGCTGATGACGACATCATGCTGAACATCAAGCCTGGTGAGCACGGTTCGACCTTCGGTGGCAACCCGATTGCTGCCCGTGTGAGCATCGCCGCCCTTGAAGTCATCAAAGAAGAGCACCTGATGGAGAATGCCGAGCGTCTTGGTAAGATCTTCCGTGAGGAAATCGGTAAGATCAAGAGCCCGATGATTGAGAAGGTGCGTGGTAAAGGTCTGTTGAACGCCGTCATCATCAAGCCCAAAGACGGTAAGGAAGCTTGGGATGTGTGCTTGAAGATGCGTGACCTCGGCCTGCTGGCCAAGCCCACCCACCAGCACATCATCCGCTTTGCCCCGCCCTTGGTCATCACCGAGGCCGAGCTCCGCGAAGCCATCGAAATCATCAAGAAGGCGATAGCCTCGTTTGAATGATGAAACAAATGAAAAAACCCACCAAACGGTGGGTTTTTTCATTTGATCGCTATCTCTTTGAAAATTGTTTCAACAGCATCTTCATATTCTTTCAGCGCATTGAGCTTTTTAATCCGCCGCCACACCGCTTGAGGTTCCTCGAAGGAATTCATCAGATACGACCACAGCTCCTTCATCCTGCCTAATACTTTAGGACTGCCACCGGCATGATGCAATCTATCCTCATACAGTTCAATAACGTAGGCATGCAGCCGTTCTGTCCGTTCAGGCGCATTCCATGCACCCCCTCGTATTTCCTCTGCCAAAAACGGATTCGTCAAAATTCCTCGTCCAAGCATGAAATCATTAACGGGTCGAACCGCATCGTAGATCCGATCGTAACTCTCTACTGAAAAAATATCCCCATTATACACCAACGATGCATTAATATAAGGTATTAATGTCTTGAACCGTTCCACATCAGCCTCGCCTTTGTACAATTGTTTTCCGATGCGCGGGTGGATGATTAATTCGCTCAAGGGAAACTTATTGAAAACTGGAATGATAGCTTCGATCTCTTCAGGGCGGATGTAGCCCAACCGGCATTTTACGCTGAATTTGACCTCGATTTCCTCGAAAACCCTTTCAAACAAGGCCTCCACCATGTCGGGATAGGGTAGGAGGCCGCAGCCTCGCTTTTTGTTGGCAACCCTCGGGAACGGACAGCCCATATTGAGGTTGATTTCCTTGTAGCCTAACGCCTTGCACTGTTTGGCAAACCGCAGAATTTCCTCCGCGTCAGTACTCAAAATTTGTGGTGTTAAAGTTTCGACATCATTAATTTCCGGGTCGATTTCTTCGCCTTGCAGGTTCTTGGCATGGTTGTCTTTGTGGATGCCTGTGAAAAAGGGTGTATAGAATTTGTCGATGCCGCCAAAATGCCGCTTGAACACATTGCGGAACGGCGCGTCGGTGATGCCTTGAAAAGGGCCTAACGAAAGCCGCACGGATTCCTCCCTGCATGTCATACCGGGCGAGGTACGAGAGAGTGTATCTATGCAGGGAATTTCGTTCATTTCTTCTTTGTCTTGGTGGTTTTTTTGCCCGATGCCTTGCCTACAGCTTTCTTGACGTGCTTGCTGTCAGACCTGTTCCACTTGATGAGACTTAATGCACCCCAACTGATGAGAAGCACGAAAGTGAGATACAATGCAATTCGGCTCAAATAGTCGCCGTGCTTGGCATAAAAGGTGATTCTCGAATTGGCTTTCAAGGTTTCACGGATGGCATTGGGCACCCAATAATGGGTTTGTTGCAGCACATCGCCGCGTTGGTTGATGAAACCGGAACGACCTGTGTTGGCTGAACGAGCAACACAACGGCGGTTCTCAATGGCACGGAGTTTCGAGAACTCGAAATGCTGGCGGTAGCCGGGCGTGTGTCCCCACCAGCCGTCATTTGTGATGACGAATAGCAGGTCAGCACCCTTCTTGCAGAACGAACTGACATATTCGCCGAAAGCTGACTCATAACAGATAGGTACTGCCACTTTATGTCCATCAAATGTCATGACTTTCGATTCTGGGTCGGTCTTCAAAGTGCCTCGAGCGATGCCCATTGTGAGGCTGAAATTGCGTAGGAACCCCATCCACTCGGGGATGGCTTCCACTGCTGGCGTGAGTTGCGATTTGTTACGATGCTGAATATTAGTCGTATCGATAAGCAAGGCGGAGTTGTGACAATAATAGTAGCGGTCGCTGATGCCGACTTGTCGCGCTGGGAAATCGTCCTCCATGCCTTTGGGTACCCATTCGTAGGTGGTGCCACCGATAACGAAAGCCAGCTGCGGATGCTTTTGGACATATTCGTGAAGGGTCTTCAAAGCTTTGACCTTGTCGGTCTCGTGCAGCCAAATGCCCTCTTGAATGGCTGACTCGCTGCTGACAATAAATCGTGTGTTCTCTGTCACCAAAGGCAACGATAAAGTGAGATTGTTCTGAATCACTTGATCGTAGAAGTTCGCGTCGAACTGCTCATTCCAAGGGTCGCAATTTTGCTGAACTACGATGACTTCCGTTTCTTTGCCTTGGTCCTCGCAATGTTTGTAAATATTTTTGCTAATGAAAATGGGAAGCATCAGAATGGTCAAACTGACACCTATATTAATTAATACGGGCTTCGTCTCTTTCGATTTGACTGATAGGATGACATTGGTTATTAGTATGTTGACCAACAACACCCAAAGCGTTCCTCCAGCTATTCCTGTATATTCATACCATTGTACCCATTCTATCTGCATCGAAAACACATTACCCAAGTTGAGCCACGGCCATTTGGCCGACCAATGGTAGGTGAGCAGTTCAAAAGCCATCCAATAAGGGATGAGGAAGAAGTTTCCCCAAGGTCGGTTGCACACTTGTTTCTTCGTCAGATGAAACGCGTTGAAAACAATGGCCATAAACAGACCGTTTAATATCCATGCCAACACCGCCGCTGGTGTGGCATTCCACACCCACCACGTCGTGGCCGTGTTCCAGACGAAGAAGCATAAAAACGAAAGCCAAAACAGTTTGCCCTTTTCGCCTTGCGCAATGCGATCCTCAAGCAACAAGAGTGGTATAAACCCGACGAAAATTAATGGTGCTTTGCCCCATGTAGGCCAAGCTGCCGTCAGCAAACCCGCACTCAACAATGCCAAAAACATCTTTATAGATCTCTTCATATTCGTAAAATTTCGCGCAAAAATACGAAATATCAAAAAAATCCCTACCTTTGCAGCAAATTTAATCTGAATGAAAAAAACCTACAAAGTAGCCGGAAGCAAGTTCTCCGTTGAGATGCCTGATGGTAGTTTGTTGTGGGATGTTATACCACAATACGACCTCTTCCTTGACGACGATTCGGGCGAGCATGTGTTTGACCTTGCTTTGGTGGACGAACTTCCCCCAGTCGACCAATTTAAGTTGGTGACCGAAGACAATGTTAGTCCAGAGTTTCCTTTATATAGGTTCTATGATTCGGGCGATGGATGGATGTTGTCTTTGTCGCCGCGAAAGGATATGCCGGTGTGTGTGTATTTGATGACCGACAAGAGTTTCAGCAAAGCCCATTTTTGTGTTGTGAATAACCCGAGTTTTGCTATCAACAAGGTGATTACGTTTTTATTTGCAGAAACCACGGCTTGTAGGAACACCCTCATGATGCATTCATCGGTGACGATGCATGATGGCAAGGGCTATCTTTTTCTTGGCAAAAGTGGAACGGGCAAAAGCACCCATAGCCAATTGTGGATTAATAATATAGAAAACTGTGAACTGCTCAATGACGATCATCCTGCTTTACGGGTTGAAGCCGATGGTTCGGTGCGCGTCTATGGTACACCTTGGAGCGGCAAGACACCTTGCTACCGTAATCTTAACATGCCAGTAGGCGCAATCGTTGACTTGCACCAAGCCAAGGAAAATGTCATAAAGCGGTTATCTTTGCTAGAAGCTTACGGGGCTATCTACATATCCTATTCGGGCATCAGGTTCATTAAGGAACATGCCGATGGACATCATGCTACAGCCGAAAAGATAGTGACGGCAGTACCATGCTATTCCCTCGAATGTCTGCCCAATGCCGATGCTGCTTCTTTGTGTCACAAAACCGTAACCCAATCATGAGCCAAGCCGTGCTTGAGGAGTGGACGCCAGAGGCGCTGTCGCAGCGGCTTGAGAACGGTGATGTTGTCATTCTTCAGCCAAAGGGTGTCAGTATGCTACCTTTTATCCGTCAAGGCATTGACAAGGTGGAGTTGAGTCGTCCCGATAGGTTAGAGGTGGGAGATATTGTGTTGGCCTTCTTTGGAGGCAAGTATATTTTGCACCGTATCTACGCTATCGATGGAGAGCAGGTTACCTTAAAGGGCGATGGCAATCTGTATGGCATTGAGCAAGGTACCCAGTCTGACATAATTGGTGTTGTGACGAGCATCATCAATCCCAAGGGTAAGAAGAGGAAGCCCGGTAAGGCTTGGCTTTGGCGCCACACGCGCAGGTATCGAAAATACCAACTGAAAATATATAGAAAACTGAATGTTATGGCCCATGGCCATTAGCAACGGATGCAATCTTGAAATTTGAAATGCGAAGCATTCAACGAAGTTAAATCTTGAAATTTGAAATCAAAAAAATATGAAAACAAAAAAAGGTTACACTTTACGGACGTTAGGCAATGAGTATCTTCTCATTGGGGAAGGACTCGAAGCCGACCATTTCGGACGTATGGTCTCGATGAACGAAAGTGCCGCCCTGCTTTGGAAAGAAGTGGAAGGCAAGGAGTTCGATGCCGCAACCTTGGCCAATTTACTTACGGAAAACTATGGTATCAGCCATGAGACCGCTGAAAATGACGTGAATGCCTTGTTGCAGTCATGGAAGGGAGCCAACATCATCGAGGATTGACTATTAATTAATAGGTATGTACGCCTTGCCGTCAGCAGAACAACAATATTTCGCTCTCATGCGTGCCGCCTTGTGGGGACATCCTGTCGAGTTTGACGGGAATCCTGATTGGGAGGGCATCATGCGCATAGCACGTCATCATGCTACCGCCGTGTTGGTAGCCGATGTAGCATCGCGTCTTGACATGGGTCTGTTGCCTCCTGCTTCTATGCTTCAAGAGATGAAATCTGCCATGCGTTTTAATTTCATCAATCAGTTGGAACTAAAGCGAATCTTGGTTACGGCGGTGACCGCACTTCGTTCGAAAGGCATCGAGTCAGTACTACTTAAGGGTTTTAGCCTCTCTCGACTTTATCCTAACCCCAATCTGCGGCAATTTGGTGACATTGACTTGTACGTAGGCATCGACCGGTTTCACGAGGCTTGCACCGTGTTGCGTTCGTTGCCTGGTGGCTACAACTGGGGCGAGGAGGTGGATGTGGGACGGCATTACAACATCGAGTTTGGTCGATTTCCATTGGAAGTGCATCGCGAAAGCGCCGATGTTACCGATTCTGAAGAGCAAGCAGTCTATACCGAAATCGAGCGCGATGGATTGATTAAATATCCGCAACACGTCGATTTTGAGGGCTTTGACCTTGTTGTGCCTTCCAAGGAATTGAGCGTGTTTTTTACCTTCTTTCATGCTTGGCATCATTTCACCACCTCCGGTGTGGGTTGGCGTCAAATCTCCGATGTGGCTATGACCCTCCATGCCTATTTGGGCTCACAGAGATCTTCGACTACCTCCACTTTTGATGTGGCCAAGCTCCACAAGTGGATTACGGAGATGCATCTCATGGAACCGTGGCAGGTCTTTGGTTGGCTGATGGTGAACTGCTTGGGTCTGCCCAAGGAAGAGTTGCCGTTTTATGATGACTCTTGCCGCCGTAAGGCGGAGCGACTCTATACTCGTGTGATGGCCGAGGGCAATTTCCGTCGCCATAGCCATTTCAAGTTGCGCAAGCCCACAGGCCGTGTTCAGAAAAAAACACATTCCTTCGTTGGCATCTTTGTCGACTTCTTTCACTTGGCCCACATTTTCCCCAAGTCGGCTTTTAGAGGCTTGAAAACGGCCTTGAAATCTGGTTTTTCAAAAAATTTTCAAAAAAAATGAATTTTTTTGTTGCGGTATAAAATAAATGTCTATCTTTGCAGCCTCAAACGATGTGAAAAAATCACAAAACACCTAATTAATAAACAAAAGTCTAACAATTAAAAACTTAAAAAAATGAAGAAAATGAACAGCACTTACGAAGCTCCTAAAGCAGAAATGGTTGAGCTTTATGCAATGAACGATGTCATGCAAAGCATGGGCACTTCCGAATCCAATGTTCTCTCGGAAGGTGGTCTCTAAAGATTAAGCATGTTTGGTTGACAAACTAGAAACAATTAAAAATCAAAAAAGGAAAAGAAATGAACAAATTCGCAAAATTGATGTGCCTTGTGGCAGTTCTTGCCGTTGTGGGTACGTCTTGTAAGAAAAAAGAAGAAGCTGTTACCTGCACGGCCTCGTTTGCTGAACTTCAGTATGAAGAGGGTGATGCTAAAAGCTACTATGTTGGTACTCGCCTTCAATGGGAAACTACCGACAGAGTGGTTATCTTCAATACTGACAACACAGATAACGTATTCGAAGGTGTCTATCGCCCGACAGGTAATGGTAATAATGTAAGCCTCACTCCCGTTGGTGGTGGTCTTGAGCAAACCAATTCCCTTGGTGCTTTCTATGCTTTCTATCCTGCTAATGTGGTAGACGGCGGTTACCAAGCTGGTTCAGCGACTCCTGATGGTGAGCATGTTACGGCTCGCTTCCTGCTTCCCAAAGAGCAGCAATACCGTACGGTCAACGGACAGCTTGTCATCCCGACGAATGGGTTAGCATGTGCAGCTAAGGATGCTTCTGCCAGCAAATTGAGCAATGCTCATTTTAATATCCTGCCCATCTGTGGTGTGCTTGACTTCAAGTTTTACACTCCAGTTGCTGGCAAGAAGGTTGACTACATTACTGTCGAGGACAAGCATTTCAATACTACGGGTTATGTTGATTTGTATATTGACATGATTGACGCCGAAGAGTTGACCGAATGGATCAATAACTTCTCGCTTGAGCAGTCTTATCTTAACGAATTGGCCCAGTACAAGGAGCAGATTGGCTACTATATTCCGGAACTTGCCGAAAATCCTGACTTGGGCAACATGGTTACACTGCAATGCGGTGGCGTGAACCTCAGTACTAACAAGAATAATCCGACTCATTTCTATGTTGCCATGCGTCCTGCGGCCTGCTATAGTGGCATGAGAGTTAAGATTTACTTTACCGATGGCACTTATGCTAACGCTATTAACAGTACCTACAACAACATGATTAAACCCAACCACGTTAAGGCAATCCCCACTGTCGCAGTCACTCCTATCAATTGATAGTAAATTCCAACTAGGTTTTACTAGTTTTAATCAAAATCAAAAAGCACCTCGAATTTGGGGTGCTTTTTTGTTTTCCTCTTTAATGTGTTTGTCCTACAAAAAAAGCCAGACCAAAGTCTGGCTTTTTACGTGGTACCGACGGGAATCGAACCAGTGACACGAGGATTTTCAGTCCTCTGCTCTACCAACTGAGCTACGGTACCTCCGTTTTCAGGCTGCAAAAATACGACTTTTTTCGGTATCGGCAATGATTTTTCTTCAAAATTTTCCAATTATTTTATTTTTGAAAATATTTCTTATTGAAAATCAAAAGATTATGTTATTATTGATTCAATTGGGGCAATAAAAATTTGCGCAACGAGTTAAAAAATCGGATATTTGCAGGCTCAAATGGGAATTATGAAAACAACACCATTGAAAACCTTATTACTGACGCTGTTCGTCGTACTCACAACTACTGGTGTTTTCGGCCAGGCCGATGTGGAGTCTCCCTATTCCCTTTTCGGCGTGGGGCAGCTTATGGGCAATCCGATGAATGTCAAGCTAAAAGGTATGGGAAGTGTGGGCAATGCCGTCAGTGGCGGAGGTCTTATCAACATTGGTAACCCCGCAACTTTGGCCGCCATGGACTCATTGGCTTTCCTTTTTGACGCGGGTGTCTATTTCAAAACATCCACCTTCAGCACCTCCAACAAGTCGGAGCATGGTGCCAACGCCTCGTTTGACTATGTGGCCATGGCCTTTGGCATCACTGACTGGTGGAAGACTGCCCTCGGAGTGCAGCCTTATAGTACTTCGGGCTACAAAATGGTCGTCAGTGGCTATAGCGAGGGCATGGGTAGTTACAATACCGTGTTTCGCGGATCGGGTGGCCTCAACCAAGCCTTTTGGAGCAATGCTTTTCGTATCGGGAAACACTTCTCAATAGGTGCCAACGCCTATTATGTGTTCGGTGACACTCAAAACCTCACTACCATTTATCCCGACTCAACCTATATCCTTGGCTCGCGACGCAGTGTTGACATGCTGGTTAGCTCATTCATGTTTGATTACGGTTTGGTGTACAATGCCAAGTTAGGCTCCGACATGCATCTCAGCATCGGCCTTACCTACGATCAAAGCGTCAGGCTTCGTGGCAAGCAGACCCTTTTTATTCGCAGCATCATGGAAACGATGGACACTGATGTGGAATACCTCATCGACACTGTGAAGTACGAAGTTGACGGCAACGCCAAGCTGACCATGCCTCAAGGCTTTGGCCTTGGTTTCTCCATGCAGAAGGATAACCACTGGACCTTTGCTGCCGACTTCAACTGGACGCAATGGTCGCATTTTGCCCGGGAGGGTGTCACAGAATCGCTCAACGACTCATGGCGCGTGGCAGCAGGCTTTGAGTTCATGCCGACCTATTCGAGCGTTTCAAACTATTTCCGCCGGGCACACTACCGCGTGGGTGCCAACTTTGAACATGGATTTCTTTACCTCAATGACCACTATATTAATAAGATAGGCCTTACTGCGGGTATTTCTTTGCCTTTGCCGAGGTCACTCTCGAAAGTCAACTTGGCTATCGAAGTGGGCCAGTACGGCACCAAGCAGGATGGCTTGATTCAGGAGCGTTATCTCAAGTTCGATGTTGGTGTGTCGGTGTTCGAACGCTGGTTCATCAAGCGGAAATACAAGTGATTCCATTTTGGAACGATATTTGAAAGGAAAAAGACAAGTCAAACCATTAAATAGTTCAGAGATGAAAACCAACAGATTAATGATGATTGCCGTTTTGATTGGAATGGCAATGAGTGTAAACGCGCAAAGCGAGTCGAAATATGGTGCCGACAGCGTGGCCTGTGTCACCAATATGTCGATGTACCGTGAGTACTTCAAGCAGTGGGAGGCTGCCAAGTTTGCTTCCGAGTCGTTCAGCCCCGAGATGGTTAATGCATGGCGTGAGGTGTTTCTCAACTGCCCGCGTGCCAGCCAGCTGACCTACACCAACGGCGAGAAAATTATGGACTACTTTATCCGCACCAACCCAAACAAAAGGGATGCCTACATCGACACGCTGAACATGCTGATGGACCAGCGCATTAAGTCGTTCCCGAACGACCCCAAGACTGGCGCTTCGCAGGTGGCCAACATTATGGGTCGTAAAGGTCTACTCATCTACACTTACAACAAGAACCGCTATGAAGAGGCCTACAATGTGTTGAGAGAGGCTGTTGCCCTCGATCCCACGCAAATGCAGGGCGCCTATATCGACGCCTACTTCAAGGCCACCATCGATATGGTGAACAACGGGAAAGCCGAGAAAATGACTGTCATCAACGTTTATCAAGAGCTTTCTGAAGTAGTCGATAACAACATCGAAGCGCTGGCTGAAGCCGCTTCGCAAGAGGTTTCTGATCCTATCGGTCTGACCGAAGAGGAGCTGGTTGAAGCCTGGGGCAGACCCGACAACGTAGAAGAGAATGACGTAGAAGGAGTTAACCACAAGAGTCTGTCATACGGAACGATTGTCGTCGGTATCGTGAACGGTCGTGTAGAGACCTTCCTCGATGCCAACAACGAGATTGGAAAGCGTTTTGCCAAGAGCACCAAGTCCATCACCATCAACAAGGGCGTGAAGAACAACCTCGACAACCTATTCCAGCCCTTTGCCTCATGCGAAGACCTGATAAAGGTGTTCAGCGCCAAGATGGCCGAGACACCCGAGGATGTGACGCTGCTCAAGCGCATCACCACCATCCTTGATAAGAAGGACTGCACCGAGAGCAAGCTCTTCCTCGATGCTGCTGTCAAACTCAACGAACTTGAGCCCAGCCCCGAGGCTTCCTACAGCTTGGGTATCAAGTTCTTCAAGGACAAGAAATACAGCGATGCTGCTACCTTCTTTGAGCAGGCTACCAAAACGGACAACAATGACCGTAAGTATCGTGCCTACCGCAACTTGGGTATGTGCTACCAGAATCTGGGCAATATGTCGCGCGCTCGCGAAACTTTCAGAAAAGCTGCCCAAGTTGACCCAACCAACGGAGAACCTTACCTCCTCATAGGTATGCTCTACGCTGAAAGTGCCAAGCAGTTCAGCGACGAAATCGAAAGAGGTGCCGTTTATGCTGCCGCTGTCGACAAGTGCAATAGAGCCAAGACCATCGACCCCTCGTGTGCTGACAAAGCCAACAGCCTGATTCGCGCCTACTCGGCCGCCTTCCCCTCGATGGAAACCATCTTCTTCAACGATTACAATGAGGGACAGAGCTACAATGTGGGTGGATGGATTGGCGAGACCACGACCATCAGAGCAAGGAAGTAATTGAAACACATCCTAACAATAGGAATCCGAATCAACATCACAGTCTTCATGGCTGTGATGTTGTTTTCGTGTGCCAACCCCGATGCCGTCATCAGTCAAATGGCGAGCGACGACACCCTTTCGGGCATCATTGCCGACAGCGTAACCTTTTTCCGGAGCGACTCGGGGCGCGTCAACATCGAACTTCACGCGCCGCGTCTCGTGCGCATGGACGACCAGGATGACGTGATGGAGTTTCCACTTGGATTTGAGGTCATTATGTTCGATGGGCAGCACCAACCCACCACCCAGCTCATCGCCGGCTACGGCAAGAGTTTTGGAAACAATCGCATTGAGGCAGAGGATAGTGTGGTGGTGCGACGTTTTGGCGATAACGCTCAGGTTATGTATTCTGACAAGCTCTTTTGGTACCAAGACCTGAAGATGATTTACACCCGCTCGCATGTGCGTATCGTCACCCCCGACAAGGAAGTAGAGGGTGACAGTCTCGTAGCCACCGAGGATTTTTCTGAATATACTATGTATTCAGGTAGCGCCATGCTTGATATTGACGAGGAGGAATGAACCATGAACCCTTGGATTGTTGTCGCCATAACGCTATTCTTTTCCGCCCTCTTTTCAGGTTTGGAAATCGCTTTCAACAGCATCAATCGCCTGCAACTTCAAGTGGAGTTGACAAAAAACACTTTCTCTGCACGGCTGATTCGCATCTTCCTCAAAGACCAGTCACACTTCATCACCTCATTGCTTTTGGGCAATAATATTGCCCTCATCATCTACGGCATGAGCATGGCGCAAATTTTGGGAATGCCCGTAACACATTGGTTGCAAGCTATTTCCATCTGCAACGACTTCACTGTATTGCTTGTGCAGACTCTTATCGCTACCTTGTTAATCTTGCTTGTGGGCGAGTTCATTCCCAAAACGCTGTTTCGCATCAACCCCAACGGCATCCTCTCGTTTTTCGCCTTCCCAGCTTTCGTGTTTTATTGTCTTTTCTATCCATTAATCCTCATATACACAGGCGTTTCCGAGTTTATCATCCGTTATATTTTGCGTCTTCGTGTCGACAAGAAGGAATACAAGTTCAGCACCGTCGACTTGAGTGATTTCATTGCGGAATACGCTGACACCCAAGAGGCTGACGAAGACATGCAGCAGGAGATACAGTTGTTCCAAAACGTGATGGAGTTTCGTTCGGTGAAACTCCGTGAGTGTATGGGACCGCGCAACGAGATTGTGAGTGTGCGCCTTAGTGATAGCATCGCTGAAGTGAAGCAGAAATTCGAGGAAACCAAGCACTCGAAGCTCATTGTTTGTGGCGAGGGCATCGATGACATCGTGGGCTACCTGCATCTGAACGACGTGGTGCGCGTCATTGCCGATGGAAGAACGGTGGAACTGAAAGAAATCGTCCGCTCCATTGACTTCTTTCCCGAGACTTATACCGCCGATCGTCTGTTGAAGCACTTCATCGCCAAGCACCAAGGCGTAGCTGCCGTTGTTGACGAGTTTGGCGGAACGGCGGGCATCGTTACGATGGAGGATGTGGTGGAGGAAATCTTTGGTGAGATTGACGACGAATACGATGTGGAGGACGAGGTGGAGAAGGTCGTGGACGACAATACCTTTGTCTTTTCGGCTCGATTGGAAATCGATTATTTAAACGATACATACCATCTTGACCTTCCCGTGAGCGATGACTACGAGACCCTTGCTGGTTTGGTTTTGCACTATTGCGAGAACATCCCAGAACAAGGTGAAGAGCTTGAAATTGGTCGTTATCGCGTCAAAATCCTCAAGGCTTCCGACATGAAATTAGACGAAGTGGAGCTGAAATTGATTGACAATTAATTGATTCATAATAAATTGCATTAATTCAAATTAGGCAAAAAATAAAAATCAGCCAAACTTCCCTTTGCGTCAAAAAGTTTCCTAAATTTGCAGGCTCAAAATTTGAAGTTTAATAAGTAAAAAATAGTCAATAGAATTATGGCAGCAATTGAAAAAATCAGAAGACATTCCGGATTGTTGATCGCAATCATCGGCTTGGCATTGTTAGCGTTTGTGTTACAAGACCTATTCCAGAGCCAAGGCCGTAACCGTGAGTACAACATCGCAGTGGTTGACGGCGAGAAGATTCCTTATCAGGACTACGAGACCCAACGGGAGAAGAACCTCGACAACAGAAGAAGCCAGGGCAACAGCAACCTTACATCAGCCGAGACCTACAGCATCTACAACAGCACCCTTGACGAGATGATCAAACAGAACATTATGACCAAGGAATATGAGGCTGTGGGCATGAACGTCAGCAGTGACGAGCTATACGACCAGTTCATGGGTGAGAATCCTCACCAGTGGGTTGTGCAGAGCTTCAGCAACCAAGACGGCACTTTCAACAAGGAGATGGTAGAGTACTACCTCCAGAACCTGAATGACTTCCCCGCAGATGCCCGTGTGCGCTGGATGGACTTTGAGAAAGCCGTCAAGGAGAATCGCCTTGAGACCAAGTTCAACAACCTCGTGAAGGCTTCCTATATGGTGCCTAGCGCTTTGGCCGAAAAATATTACCAAAACAAGAACACAAAGGCCTCGGCTGACATCATTGCCTTGCGTTATTCGCACATCCCTGACTCGACCGTGGTCGTTACCGACAAGGATAACAAGGCATTCTACGAAGAGAACAAATACCGTTACGAAACTGACGAGCGTCGCGACATCGAGTATGTGGTGTTCGACATCAAGCCGTCTCTCGAAGACCGTCAAGATGCGCTCAAATATGTGCAGGACATGAAGGCCGATTTCACCAATACCGACAATGTGATTAACTTCGTCAACGCCAACAGTGACCAGCGTTACGACAGCACTTGGGTGGGTCGTAAGGATGTGTCGCAGGCAGTGGAAGCCTCTGTGTTTGACCTTGGCAACGGCGTGGGTTATGTGTATGGCCCTTACGAAGATGATGACGCTTTCAACCTCGTCCGTATCGTCGATCTCCAGAACCGTCCCGACTCGCTGAAAGCCAGCCATATCCTCATCAGCTACAAGGGTGCATACAATAGTCAGGATACCATCACCAAGGAAGAGGCCGAAGCCAAGGCTAACGCTCTCCTTGCCCAGTTGAAGGCGGTGAAGAACAACGATGAATTGTTTGCTGAATTGGCTACTGCCAACTCAAGCGATCCTGGTTCAAAAGACAAAGGCGGTGACCTGGATTGGTTCACCGACGGCAGGATGGTGCCTCAGTTCAACGAGTTTGTGGTGAACAATCCTGTGGGTACTTTGGGTATCGTGGAGACCCCCTTCGGCTTTCATATCATCAAGGTGACTGATAAGACCGAAGCCCTGCCCAAAGCTCGCTTGGCTTATCTGAAGCACGAAATCACCTCAAGTACCAAGACGTATCAGAACATCTTCGCCGAGGCCAACAAATTCGTCACCGAGAACAAAACTTACGACCAGTTTAATGCTGCCATCGAGGACCAAGGCCTCACCAAGCGCACTATGCCTCGCATGAATGCTTCCACTTACCAAATCTCTGGCATCGACAACCCGCGCCAAATCGTGCGTTGGGCCTTCGACGACAAAACCAAGGTGGGTGACGTTTCTACCATCTTTGATTTGGACAACATGTTCGTCGTAGCCGCTCTGACCAATATCGTTCCCGAGGGTTACGCTCCTTTGGCAACCGTGGCCGAGCAAGCAAAATACCAGATTTTGAACAAGAAGAAAGGTGAGGTTGCTGTTGACAAGATGAAGGCTTGTGGCACCGATACCAACCGTATGGTAAATGAATTGGGTGCCGAGTCGACTTCGGTATCTGACATCGCCATTGAATCGCGTGTGCTGGGCAATTTCGGTGTCGAGGCTGACATCGTCGGAACGCTTCTCGGCATGAAGGAAGGCGAAGAAGTGGGTCCTGTGGCGGGCAACAGTAGTGCGTTTATTATCAAGAACGTTAAGTTCACGAAACCTGAAGCTACTACCGACTTCAGTGACATACTACGCGAGAAGACCAGCCAGTTCAACAACAAGGTGTTGGGTGGTAGTATTTACAATGCTCTCAAGAACAACGCCAAGATTGAGGACAACAGAATTACTTTCTATTGATAAAGTTTGTAAAGTTTTCTCATAAGCATTTTCTTTTTGTGTGTGCCGCCTTTTCTGACGGCACACTTTTTTTGCCAAGCAATAATCACCAAATAAAGCCGTTATAAACAAGACAAAGGTCGTGTGTTCCGAAGTCCCGCGTCAAAAATAGAATCATCATTAAAATATTGGATATGAAAACATTGAAATGTTTAGTATTGGCAGCTTTTGCTGTCCTCATCATGATGGCAGGTTGCAGAAAGAAAGTGGATATTACTTTCTCGACGACAACCATTGGAATTGCCCCCGAAGGTGCGACCGTTGAGGTGGCTTTGGCGTCCAACGGCGATTGGAACATCGAATCTTATCCTGAATGGTTGACTGTCAATCCTACCTCGGGCAATGGCGATGCTAAGCTGGTGCTTACGGCATCCGTCAACGATAGTGATGTCACACTATCTGGTGAGATCAAGGCGACAACCAAAGACAATTCAGCCATCCTAACAGTGACTCAAGAACCACGGGTGAAGAACTTTATCAGTGTCAGCCCCACTGAAAAGAGTGTTGATTTTGAAGGAGGAACGTTTGAGATTGAGGTCACAGCCAACTGCGATTGGACGGTGAGCATCCTCGTCGACTGGCTCAGTTGCGAGCCGATGAGCGGTACTGACAATGGCACGGTGACGGTATCTGTCGAACCCATTTTGGGAGGCGATTTTGCCCAGCGCGAGGCCAGCATTATCTTTGGCGGTGCTGAGAACGAGTTGGTGTCAGTACATGTGACCCAATATGCGCAAGTATATATCCCTATCAACATTAGTTCCAATTTGATGTCGTTTGACTATACTGGTGGCGAACAACTTCTGTCCATCAGTTGTGAGGGTAGTTGGACGGCTTCGTGTGATGCCGACTGGATAACTCTTAATAACAATTCGGGCAATGGCAACACTGATATTTCAGTGATTGTGGCGGAGAACACAGGCATAATGGAAGCGAGGACAGCCCACGTCAATTTCCTGTCGGAAACAGATGCCATGGCCGTACTTGTTGTCAAGCAGGATGGTGCACCCGATTCACATTATCTTGAGGTCAGCCCACTTTCAGTCAGCTTTGAAAGCCTTGGCGGTTCAGCCGATATTACCATCGATTGCGATGAGGATTGGATGGTTGACATGTCATGTAATTGGCTCTCACTGTCTGCCATGTCTGGCACTGGTAACGGTGTGGTTACACTGACGGTCGAGCCCAACAGTATCAGTGAGCCGAGGTCGACTCAATTCGTGGTGGTTTCAGGAATCTTGTCGAAACGTGTCAGCGTGTCGCAAGCGGCAGGTGAGGTGCAACCTCAAGTGAGCATAGAACCTGACACCCTGTTTGCACCCCACACGGGCGGTTTGCAACACTTGAGCATCAGCGCCAACACGAGCTGGAATCTCGTGAACACTTATGATTGGATCAGACTTTTGACTTCATCTGGCACAGGTGATGCCGAGATGGATATCATTGTTGATGGAAACTACACTGATGAAAGTCGTGTTGCTACCCTTACCATTTTCCATGGTTTCGAGACAATGGATAACGTTGTTGTAGTTCAGGAAAGCCGTCCAAACATCCTTGAAACTGATATTACCGAGATACAAGCTGGTCCTGAAGGCGGTGAGTACACTATCCATGTGACAGCCAACCAAGCTTGGAATATCGAGACCAGTGCCGACTGGTTGTCTTGCATCCCGTCGTCGGGTACTAACAACGGCGAGTTTTTGGTGAAGATTGCCCCAATGAATTCCATTCAACCGCGATCAACGGAATTGCGCATTTATGGAAGTTACGGTAGCATGATATTCGTTTCCGTAACTCAGTCGAATTGATTCCTATTTCTTTAAGGTGATTCTAAACGTCGTTCCTTGTCCAACAACCGACGATTTGACAAAGATTTTTCCCTTGTGGTAGTCCTCGATGATACGACGGGAGAGGCTTAAGCCCATGCCCCAGCCACGTTTCTTGCTTGTGTAACCTGGGTTGAACACCTGTTTGATTTTCGACTTTGGTATGCCTTTGCCTGTGTCGCTGATATCGATGTGGATGTGGTCGCCGTCGTCAATGAGGTCCAAGGTTATATGACCATGGTCGCCCATCGCGTCAATGGCGTTTTTGGTGACGTTTTCCAGTACCCAGCGGAACAACGAGGGAATGAGCGGTACCACCAACTCGCCCTCGGGCAGGTTGACCTCAAACTCGAACTTCTTGGAGAAGCGTTTTTGGAGATAGTCCATCGTGTCCTGGATATGGTAAACGATGTCGGTCGGTTCCAGCACGGGGATGGAGCCGATTTTCGAGAAACGGTCAGTGACGACTTGCAACCGCTCAATGTCCTTTTCCATCTCGTAAGTACCGACAAACGGTTCCTCTTGCATCTTCATCAGCTCAATCCAGCCTATGAGTGATGAGAGCGGTGTACCCAGTTGGTGCGCGGTTTCCTTGGCCATGCCAGCCCATACTTGGTTTTGCTCCGAACGGCGGGCATAGCTGAAAAGCAGGTAGGCAATCAATAGGAATAATGCGAATACAACAAACTGAATGACAGGGTAATAGCGCATCTGTTGCACCAAGTCGGTGGTGCGGTAGAAGATGGTAGCCTTACCTTTGTTCATAAACTCGATTTGCAACGGGTCGTTTTCGTCGCGCATAATGGCCAATTGTTGTTTCACGTAGTTGGTGTCCCGCATCATAAGTGAGTCTAAATTGCCGAAACTGAGGATGGTGTCTTGGGTTGCGTTGGTGACGATGACGGGAACGCCCATCGAATTGAGCGTGATTTCTTCCATAAAGTGGTCGATCATATCCTCCAACACGGCCTTCAAGTCGGTGTAGATTTGTGACTCGTTATAATACAAGTATTGCACGAATCCATAACCCGGGTCGATTTTGATAGGCGGGAATTTGGAATAGGCTTGTTTCATCTCGTCATCAAAGAATTCTTTTTCCTTTTGTTCGGGAGGCAGGTTGGCGCGTGACACAATGTTGCCTTCGTTGTCGGTGAGGACCAAGGGAATGCTGATGTTGTTTCGGATGATGTCGACATAGATGGCAGTGTTCTCGTTGGATGAAATGTCCATGACGCTGCGGTAGGCATTGGCCAAAAGATCGACACGCAGTTGCTCCTGTTCACTAACCTTATTGAAGAATTCTTCCGTCGACTGCATCATCACGGCATGCTGTTCCATGGCGGCGGCCCACATCTTCACTTGGCGTGTTTCCTGCTCGGCAATGGATTTCACCAAATGGTTGGTATACCACAAAGATGCACCTATGATGAGCAGGGCGACGATGGCCAAAGCCCATTTCCATTGTTTTTTGTTGGTATAGAGATTCGTTTTCACAAAGATAAAAACGATAATATTCTGGAATTATTATAGTTCAGTCGGATTTACAATCCGACCGTGTCGACTTGGAGAATGGCAACCTGCGTCAAATCTTTTTTCTCATTCTTCCCACAGGGATACCTAACTGTTCCCTGTATTTCGCAACGGTCCTGCGGGCGATGGGATAGCCTTTCTCCTTCAATACAGACATCAATTGCTCGTCAGTCATAGGGTTGGCCTTGTCCTCGTTTTCAACTGCATCTTTCAGGATTTTCTTGATTTCGCGGGTTGAGACCTCTTCGCCTTCTTCATTGGTGATGCCTTCGCTGAAGAAGAATTTCAGCATATGGGTGCCGTAGGGTGTTTGCACGTATTTGCTGTTGGCCACGCGTGAGATGGTGGAGATATCAAGTCCTACCTTGTCGGCTACATCCTTGAGAATCATTGGTTTGAGCTGGGTTTCATCACCCGTGAGGAAATAATCTTCCTGGAGTTCGATGATGGCTTTCATCGTGATATAGAGCGTGTTCTGCCGTTGATTGATGGCATCGATGAACCATTTGGCGGAATCGATTTTCTGTTTCACGAACTGCGCGGCTTCTTGTTTGCTACGGCTGTCCTTGCTGTTGGAGAACTCTTCAAGCATTTTCATGTACGACTTGCTAACGCGTAGTTCAGGGGCGTTGCGGCCGTCCAAAGACAGTTCCACCTTTCCGTCTCTGACGAAGACGAAGAAGTCGGGCGTGATGTAGTGGATGTTTTTGGTGCTGGAGGTAGAGGCATCGGCAGGTTTGGGATTGAGCTTGAGGATCTCATCCAAGGCAGCTTTTAAGTCACGGTTGCTGACTTCCAGCTTTTTGGCGATTTTGTCGTAATGCTTTTTGGTGAACTCATCGAAGCAATCCTTGACGATGGTCATGGCGAGGCTGTAGTCTTTGTGGAAGGGGTTTTCTTCCTGAAGACGTTTCAACTGGATCAGCAGGCATTCCTGCAAGTCGCGGGCGGCGATGCCAGGAGGATCGAGTTGCTGCACAATGCGGAGCACCTCTGAAACTTCTTCCTCGGTTGTGGAGACATTCATCGTGAAGAGCATATCGTCGACGATGTTGGCGACAGGGCGGTTGAGGTAGCCGTTGTCGTCCAAGTTGCCGATGATGTATTGTCCAATCTCGAGCTGTTTCTCCGTCAGGTCATGATAGGCGAGTTGTTGGTTCAGGTAGTCTTGGAAGGTTTCCTCGTTGACGATAGGGGCTTCATAGTCGTCATCGTCGCCACTGTAGTTATTGGCTTGCAGCTTATAAGAATAGTCTTCGAGGTCTTCTTCCGGGAGGTAGTCGTTGATGTCGAACTCGTCGTCCCTGTTGAAGTCCACCTCGTCGTCGTTGTAATCGTCATTTTCGCCGTTGTCGTCGGCAGGTTCGTCAACGGTTGGCTCGTTGTCGTCATAGTCGTCGTTGTCGTGAGCGTCTTCGAGGGCGGGATTGATTTCCATCTCTTCCTTGATGCGTTGTTCGAGCTCGATTAATGGCAGTTGCAACATCTTCATCAGTTGAATCTGCTGCGGAGAGAGCTTCAGTTCCTGCCGCTGGGTTTGAGTCAATCGTTGGTTATTCATTTCAGTTGTCAGTTTGGAGTCGTTCAGTTGTTCAGTTAGTGTCGTTCATCAACTGAACAACTGAATAACTGAACAACTGACAACTTATTTAATACAAGCAGTTTTTCGGTGTTCTCGGGAACGGGATGACGTCACGAATGTTGGTCATGCCGGTGATGAAGAGCAGCAGGCGCTCGAAGCCGAGGCCGTAGCCTGAATGCGGCACCGAGCCAAAGCGGCGGCTGTCGAGGTACCAGTTCATGGATTCTTCGGGGATGCCAACCTCGTGCATACGGTCAAGTAGCTTGTTGATGTCGGTTTCACGCTCCGAGCCACCGATAATTTCGCCAATGCCAGGGAAGAGCACATCCATGGCGCGGACGGTCTTGCCGTCTTCGTTTTGCTTCATGTAGAAGGCCTTGATCTCCTTCGGGTAGTCGGTCAAAATGACGGGCTTCTTGAAGTGCTTCTCGACGAGGTAACGTTCATGCTCAGACTGCAGGTCGACACCCCAGCCGTTGACGGGATACTGGAACTTGCCTTTCTTGTTGTAGTTGGAGTTGCGCAATATGTCGATGGCCTCGGTATAGGAGAGGCGGACAAACTCATGCTCAAGCACAAAATGCAGCTTGCTGATAAGCTCCATCGACTTGTCTTCTTCCTTCTTACCCTTTTCTTCATCTTGCAGGCGTTTGCTGAGGAACTGGAGGTCGTCCATGTTGTTGTCCAAGGCATATTGGATCAAGTATTTCAGCATCTCCTCAGCGAGGTCCATGTTGTCGTTGATGTCGTAGAAAGCCATTTCCGGCTCAATCATCCAGAACTCGGCCAAGTGACGTGTGGTGTTGGAGTTCTCGGCGCGGAAGGTGGGACCGAAGGTGTAGATCTTGCCCAATGCAGTAGCGGCCAATTCGCCTTCGAGTTGACCCGACACAGTGAGGTTGGTCGACTTGCCGAAGAAGTCTTGCTTGTAATCGACATTGCCTTGTTCGTCACGAGGCGGGTTGTAGAGGTCGAGGGTGGTCACTTGGAACATCTCGCCAGCACCTTCGGCATCGGAGGCGGTGATTAATGGCGTGTGGATATTATAGAAGCCTCGCTCGGTGAAGAACTTGTGAATGGCAAATACCATGGCATGGCGCAGACGCATGACGGCACCGAAGGTGTTGGTGCGGAAACGCAGGTGGGCGATGTCGCGTAGGAACTCCAAAGAGTGTTTCTTGGGCTGCAGCGGATACTCATCGGGGTTAGCGGGACCGAACAGGCCGATTTCCTTCACGGAAAGTTCCACGGCTTGGCCACTACCCATTGATGCGACCAAAACACCCTTGGCCCAAAGCGATGCGCCGACGTGCATCAAGGCCAAATTCTCTTCAGGGATGACGTTCAGGTCGATGACCAATTGCAGGTTATTGATGGTTGAGCCATCGTTGAGGGCGATGAAGGCCACATTCTTGCTGCCGCGTTTGTTGCGCACCCATCCCATTACAGTAATCTCATTGTCAGAGGCTTGCATCTGCAAGGCTTGCTTGATTTCTACTCTTTTCATTGTATGATGTATTCTATATTGTCGATTGTTTAATTCGGGTTAGTGAACTTGTCAAACCAAAGTGCAAAGTAACAAAAAAAAACGCAATTGACGCTTGAAAATGTTGTACTTTTGCAATCACTATGGCGAACACATATATACAGCGAAGTGTGACACCTGCTCTTACAAACATCATCATCGCCGGTCCCTGTAGCGTAGAATCTGAAGATCAGATAATAGCCACGGCGCAAGCCTTGTCGCAAATCCCCGAGATGAAGATGCTGCGCGGCGGCATCTGGAAGCCGCGTACGCGCCCCGAAGCCTTCGAGGGCAGGGGAGAGCAGGGTCTTGTGTGGCTCCGTGAAGCGAAGCTGGTGACGGGCTTGCCCATCGCAACCGAGGTAGCCACGCCCGAGCATGTTGAGTTGGCGTTGAAATACGAAGTCGATGCCTTGTGGATAGGTGCCCGCACGGTGGTCAACCCCTTTTCGGTGCAGCAGCTGGCCGATGCGCTGCGTGGCACAGACATTCCCGTGTTCATCAAAAACCCAGTATCGCCCGACTTGAACCTATGGATGGGTGCATTCGAACGCTTCCAAAAGGCTGGCTTGACCCAATTGGCGGCCATCCATCGTGGCTTTGCGTATTATAAGGAGTCGCCTTACCGCAACTTCCCTATGTGGGAGATCCCCATCGAACTGACCCAAAGACTGAATGTGCCGCTCATCACTGACGTGAGCCATATCTGCGGCAACCGCGAGCTGCTGCAAGCCACGGCGCAGAAGGCCCTTGACCTCGCCACGGATGGATTAATGATAGAGTGCCACATCAATCCTGATGCAGCCTTGACCGATGCCAAACAGCAGATCACGCCCGAAAAGTTGAAACAATTGCTATCCAGCTTGACCTTCCGTTCCAAGCAGTCTGGCAATGTGGAACGCGACCTCGCTGGTCTTCGTGGCGAGATTGACGACATCGACAGCGAGTTGTTACAGCTGCTGGCGCGCCGTATGGAGGTCAGTGCGCAGATTGGGGAATATAAGAAACACAACAATGTCACTGTGGTACAGATGGATCGCTGGAAGAAGATTCTTGCCGACCATGTGGCCACGGGTGAGGACATGGGCTTGTCCCCCATATTAATTAATAAGGTGTTCGAAGCCATCCATCAGGCTTCCATCGAACGGCAGGGTCGTATCATGGAAGAAGATGAATCATCCCTTTAATTGGTTATCGTCAGCTTGCTACCGTCGTAGATGGTGTGGTATTGAATCAGAGGATACACCGTCGTGCCATCGGTGGGGAAACTCGGCACCATATCGAAATCATCACTGATGATGATTTGTCCGTTTAAGATGTTGTAATAGGCATTATTGCAATGGTCTACAACAAACATACCGTCCTCAACCACAAGGCGGGTAGTGTTGCCATGACTGTCGGTGCAGGCGTCGGGTTCGTTGGGTGGTATGCGATCGTAAGCCAGAAACTCCGTGTCGCTAAGGCGGTAAACGATGATGCCTCGGCTGGTGCTTTCCACGTCGGAGGTGATGTAGAGCCAGCCACTGACGAAGTTGAGTTCTTGGTATTGCATGGTGTTGGGGTAAATCGTGATGGTCGCCGGTAGGACAGGGCGGTTGGGGTTTTGGGGAATGGACTTGCAGCCACTCAGAAAGGCGGAGAGTGCTATTAATATTAATAGGTGTAGTCTTGCGTTTTTCATAACAGCATAGAAACGCTTTTTTTCGCAAAATAGTACCGAGATGATGGAAAAATCTTACATTTGCAACCAAAATAGTATGCCATGAGGAAGCGAATCAGCATAGTTGCCTGCCTGATGGCCTTGCTTTTGCTGTTGGGTTCGTGCGCCTCTTCTAGATCGCGGGCTATGCGCAGGGCTGAGCGCCAACTTGAGCAGCAGGAGCGTCAGGCCAAAAAGAAGTACGACAAGGCTAAGACTACACATTATGACCGTCAGGCCAAGAAAACCAAGCGTATGATGCAGAAAGACAAGCGTCGTGCGGAGCGGATGAGGCGTCGACAGCGCAGTAATCCGTTCTTTTCCTCCCTGAATATGGATAAAAACGTGTTGTAGCTAAAAAAATGCGATTGAAGCGGCAAAAAATCTTATTAAAGTGCAATTTTTACAAATGGCTGAAAATCAAAAATATAAACAATCAGAGCGGAAATTCTCGAAGAAAAAAATGCAAAAAACACATATTTTTCTTGCGTACTTCCAAATAAGGTTGTAATTTTGACGACTTTTAATGCACTCTTATGCACCAAACAAAGTAGTATTACATAAAATTACAAGGTATGTTTAAAAATTTACTAATGACCCTTGCCATCGTCCTGGCCACCTGC